>Ga0315291_10003188_pt1 | contig 21224 bp, 15 predicted proteins | sample YL17G12_20_MG_FD_203070 | JGI IMG/M metagenome (GOLD analysis project Ga0315291, IMG submission 203070) | Sediment microbial communities from Yellowstone Lake, YNP, Wyoming, USA - YL17G12_20 | ecosystem: Environmental > Aquatic > Freshwater > Lake > Sediment | place: USA: Wyoming | collected... | reverse complement strand
GATATTATTGCAGAATTGGAAGGCTTGTTCGTCCTTCGTAGTCTCGTGCTTCGCAGCGTTACTTCCACCCTCCGTAACAGGGTTACTGCGGAGGACAGGTCGTAGAGTAGCAACTACGGAGAATGGAGCTGCGTAGCCAAACGTTTAATACCCGCCGCGACGGTGCGCCCCCACGACGGGTGGGAAACGTCAGGTTATTGTGCATTGTTTTCATTAATACCGTTAGTTATAATGTAAATATACTACCCAACTATGGACTATTCGCATTGGGCGTACGAAGCATAAAAACTAAATAGGAGAAAGAAATGCTAAAAGATGACAATTACGTTGGCCGTCGTTCGTTCCTTAAAGGTGCGATGGCGTTAGCTGCGAGCGCTTCCGTCAGTAAAGCCTTTGCGGCAGAGAAGCAGCCGGAGGAGAAAAAACCAAATGCAGGTTCAGTTAACCTGCGTGAAAAGTTTTTTGGTTGTATTGCAGGCTGCCATATTGGGTCGGCCATGGGTGCGCCTGTTGAAGGATGGCCGTGGGAAAAAATTGAAAAAGAATACGGCATATTAGATAAATTGCTTCCGTATCACCACTATGGAAAGAGTAATACCTGGGAACGCGAACCAGGAACCACAGAAGACGGCGTGGAGCGCCAGAAGCTTATGATAACCGCAATAATAGAAAAGCAGGATAGAATCAATGCCGAAGACCTTCGCCGGGCATGGGTAAATCATATGAATCCTAAAGCGCCGGGACTAATCTCGGAGCCTTTCGAGGAAGCACTATTAGCGATGGCTAAGACACCTATACCCGCTGCGGACATCGGCAAATACTGCGATTATTCCGGCCTTGTTTCTCTATCACGCTCCTGCCATCCTATCGGCCTGATTAATGCGGGCGATATCCAGGGAGCCATTGATGATGTTCGAGAGATTGGTCAGCTTTATAACACAGCTAATAGCCGTGGAATATTCTGGGGTGAAGTTACTGTCATTGCCATTGCCGCGGCCACAAAGCCCAATGCTACTGTCGATAGTGTTATCGGGGCCATCTTCGATAATTGTGATAAGGTTGACAAGCGATTCGCCAAGCAAGTTGAAATTCGTTCGGAAATCGACAAAGCATTGAAACTTACGGCTGACTGCAGCGATTTGCGCGATATGCGAAAAAAATTCGATACAATATACAGCGGCGAAGGTGTTCCTTATGCCCAGAGCTACGCTAATGAAATTGTCACAAAAGCTGTCTGTGTGTTCAGAATGACCAAGGCTAATACATGGGAGGCTATGAAGGCCGGCGTCAATATGGGCCGGGACACGGATTGCCTTACTGCTGTTGCTGCTGGTATATCCGGAGCCCTCTCGGGAGCTGATTCTATACCAAAGGATTTGATAAAGCAGGTTGATTATGCAACCTCAGTTAATCCACACACAAACTCCCAGCGTACACTAAGAGAAACTTCAGACGGTTTGTATAACGCTTTTAAGTCCAGACTCTCGCGTATAAGAGCCTATATTAAGGAAATGGATGCGGTTTGAAAAAAGGGGCTAAGCATTGGTTGTAAGGCGGTTAAATAAGTCAAATAATGAAAGGACAAACAGATGAAACGCTCAATTATCATTTCATTAGTATTGCTGTTTGTGATAGGGGCTGGCTGCTCGACGGCGCCTGAGAAACAAGAAGGCAAGGATGTCCTCGCGGCCCAGTCGCAGGAGGCGATTTCAATCTTCAAGGCTAAAGACCCCAGCATCGAAAAATTCTTCAAGCAATCTTATGGCTATGCGGTGGTGCCAAAGGTTTTCAAGGGCGGGTTCTTTGTCGGCGGGGCTTACGGCAAGGGAGAGGTCTATGAACAGAACAAGATGGTCGGTTTTTGCAGTATGTCCCAGGCGAGCTTAGGGTTTTCGTTCGGCGGCGAGTTCTTCCGTGAAATCGTATTCTTCAGAGATAGAACAGACCTGGATTCATTCAAGGCCGAAGAGTACACTTTCGCTGCACAGGCGACGGCAGTGGCGATTACGGCAGGAGCGGCAGCCAAAGCCGACTATAAGGCGGGAATGGCAGTTTTCATAATGGCTGACAGCGGCTTAATGGTTGATGCATCCATCGGCGGCCAGAAATTCAATTATATTGCGAAAAAAGAGTAATTAGTGGTCAGTGATTAGTGGTTGAGAAATAGTGGGGTCGGTTTTGAGGTAATCAGCCAAGACATCGGCGACGATTTGATGGCCGATGGGCGCATTGCTGGCTGGTTTTGGATTCAATTGTTTCAGCTTGAAGTATCGTGTGACCGTTTCACGGTCAATTCCCAACTCGCGGGCGATACGACGCTTCGGCCAGCCGAGCTTCTTTAATGCCGTTATTGCGTTTACCATAGCCGCTTTGACATGATTTGCCATTCCTTGACTCCTTAAATCTGGAAATTATCGGACTTAAGAAGCCTTTATAGCAAATCAAATTCTTCTCAAAGTGGCTGGTTTTAAGCGCCCCTTGACAGCGTGAGTGGAAATTTGTCTGAACGTGTTTTTCTTTTTAGAGTTTTCATAATCCTGCCTCCTTAAAAAAATTGTTTGCATTTTTCAGATAATCTTGAATTAGTTGTAGTTATGGTTGTTATTTTCAATAAGGCACCGACAGTCGGTAATCATAACAAGCTTCAAAATATCAACTTATGATTATTATACGAAATGAAAGTCAATAGGTTATATAATACAGTGTACTTGCCAGCTGCAATAGTCTGTTCAATCCGATGACCGCCTTTTCTGGCAATAGGCTAAAAATACTTTATTTGGGATTTTGAGTGGTTGCAGCATTTGTATATCCCTTCAATGCAAACGAAATATCACTTCAGTAATATGCTACAAGTCAAAACAGCTTTCAAGTAGAATTTTTTCTTGACTATATGTTCAAATAACCATATACTAATCAGTATGGAACAATTGACAGAAAAACAACAGAAGGTTCTTGCTAGATAGTTCACCCGCGCGAGAGTAAAATCGCGTAATATCCGGCGGTACTGCAAGCACCTTGTGCTTTTTGCCGAGTTTCTCAAGTGCTGAAAACAGCCCCTCTTTGAGGTCTTGCGAACTTAAATTTTCACTTCCACGGCCAAAATACAGCATATCGATTCCCTATCTGATATCTAAACTCCACTGAAAGCAGAGAATCCGCCGTCTACGGGGACAACGATGCCTGTAACAAATTTTGCGGCATCGCTCAAGAGCCACAATGTCGTGCCGACAAGTTCATCCGCTTCGCCAAAGCGTCCCATTGGCGTATGATCGATAATCGTCTTGCCGCGAGGAGTCAATTCGCCGGTCTTTTCATCCGTTAAAAGGAAACGGTTCTGCTCGGTGAGAAAGAACCCCGGCGCAATCGCGTTGACTCGGATGTTCTTTGAATAGTTCTGGCACATGTGCACCGCAAGCCACTGCGTAAAATTGCTGATGGCCGCCTTGGCCGCCGAATATGCCGCAATCTTTGTCAGCGGTCTAAACGCATTCATACTTGAAATATTGAGAATTATGCCAGCACCGCGATCAGCCATACTTTTGCCGAAAACCTGTGAAGGCAGTAGCGTCCCGATGAAGTTCAGATCAAACACAAACCGGATCGCATCGGCAGGCATATCAAAAAACGACATCTGTGGCGAGGTGGAAGCCTCTTTTTTATTGCCGCCCGCGCCATTTATCAGAACGTCAACCGCGCCAAACTCACTGACTATCTTTTGATGAGCCGCAATAACACTCTCCTTATCCAGCACATTGCACTTGACGGCCAACGCTTTGCCGCTTTCCTTCTTGATTTCATCGGCAATCTTTTTGGCGGCATCTTCATTCAAGTCCAGCACAGCTACTTTTGCCCCTGCTTGGCCTAACGCCTTCGCCATAGCCCCGCACAGGACGCCGCCTGCGCCGGTAATCGCAACAACTTTGCCTGATACCTCAAATAAATATTTCGCCATTGTTTTTATCCTTATCCACTAAAGACCTGCTTAATGTGACGGTCATAAATATTTTCAGTTACATTTTTCGCAACGACCTGCTCGTATTATCGCCTGCAATTGCGCCTTATTTTTTTGAGGTCATAAACATTCCAATTGTCAACCATGATAATTGCTCATCTTGCGAGTAAATTATACCATAACCGTAAAAAGCACTCATCTTCTTATTCATTGGATTCTTCAAAATTCCACTTTCTATTTAAGATTTAGTACTTTGGTTCATTCTTCCGCTTTTAATACCACGGGTTTCAACCTATGGTTCTTAACTTCTTAGGCTCCGAAAAGGTTCAATCGATGACATATCCTTCTGCCATATCTTTAGCAGGCGGGAAGCACTCTAGGATTTGAACTTCTTCATCGGCTTCGATCGTGTAGATGCCCAGACCAGCAGGACAGAAAAACTTGTCGAAAGTCTCGAACTCAATGGCTATTTCGTCAGTTTTCAGTACACAAAAACCCGCTGTGATGACGCCCATAAAGAACGTGCTTTCCTCACGCTCTACAACGCCCTTAATCACCGATTTCTTGATCTGGTAGCAGGGAGTTGTTTCAGCACCAATCAGAAGATAGCGGTGAGCGGTTTTCCCGTAGGTCACCTCCAACTCAGGTTCGAACATATATTCGCCACGCACTATAGACTCCGGCTTGGGGTCAAAGTCACAAACATCCAGACAAAAGTCCAAACTGCGGTTCATAAATCTAGCCGAATCAGGTAAAGTATAGCCCGCCCTCTCAAACTCGAAACGAAAGACCAAGTCCGATGGCTCCATTATCTCCACCATGAAAATCCCCCCACCTATCGCATGCGGAATTCCGCCAGGAATAAACAACGTGTCGCCTGGCTTAACCTTAATCTTGTCGAAAAAGCTTTTCATGGTCACGATGTCCTGCTCTTCGATACAGCGTCTAAGCTCCTGGCGATTAGGTGGACGCTGAAACCCTAAATACACATAGGCATCCTCGACACCCTCACGTACATTTAAAATGTAATAGGCCTCTGCCTTACCCGAGTTTGAATTGAGATACGCTCGGGCGAATTCTGCAGTTGGGTGAACCTGAAAATGCAATCGCACTGCCGAGTCCAGCAGCTTGACCAGCACCATCGGTTGTTGGCCGAAGCGAGCCACATGGTCTGTTCCCAAAAAATAATCCGGGTCTAATGCAATCAAATCCGTAAAAAGTAGCTCTTGCCCCCCAATCTGGACCTTGGAAATGCCCTCATTCTTGCCTTGCGAGTTTGGATTACGGGCAGCTGTAACCGAGCCGATCCAGTCTTCCGGGAAATGGCCGTCACGAGGATCACCTTTGCCAATAAGCTCGTCGAGAACGCGACCGCCAAGGTAAGTGCGCCAAACGCGGTTCTGCGGTAGCTTGATCAATTTGTTCTTATAGTTCACGAGATTAACTCCTGAATAAAAAAATTATGAAAATCGCCGCGATGCCCCGTGGCTTGTGAGTCGGAAGCGACATGACCCCAAGAGCCAAAACTACGGCGACATATTATCCGCTAATTATAACGTGATGAGTTGCCAAACGCCTTTTATTCCCATTGATAAGGCCACAATCGAAAATAGCAGAATCGCAATAAGAAAGATATTGGTCATTAGCTTATTCTTATGTTCGCCCATCACATCTCGACGATTCCCAAGATATAGGATACAGCCTGCAGTCATAGGCAAAAGAACGGAGTTGAAGGCCTGGGACAATATCATCACAAAAACGGGACTCGCCTTAAATATCGGAACCACCAAACCCAATAGCGAGATGATAAAAACCATTATACGATACTTGGGAAGAGTCATCTTCCGTTCCGATTGGTTATAGTCGCACAGAAGCCATGGCAGCATCAGGACATTCGGAAACTGCGATGAAACACCCGCGGCAATGATTCCGATGGCGAACATGGCAGTGGCAAAGGAACCAACCAGGGGCTCTAACAGCTCAATCATTTGTGACGCTTTGGTTAAGCCAAGCCCTTTAGCATACAAAGTGCCTGCCGCTGCCGCCATGATCGCTGCGCTGAAGACGAACATCATAAATGCGGATACGATAGCGTCATTCCGTTGCTTCTTTATGTCGCTAATGGTCCACCCCGCCTCTCTGACCAAGGTAGTTCGTATGATGAACAGCCCGGAAAAAACGGTGGTACCTACCATGGCCGCAATCACCAAAAACGGACCTTCCCCCTGGTCTGCGGGAACTTTCGGAAGATTAGGAAGCAACCCCTTCAACATATCGATAGGCGGCGGCATCATGATGAAAAAGTTTAGAATGAAACACACGCCCATAATTGCCACCATGACCGCCAGGCTACGTTCGAAGAACTGCGTTTTACCGTTCCAGAAAATATAGTAGACCAAAGCGATAAAGAACACAGCAAAGTAGATTGGAGCGATTCCGCCATCGACCATGGTCTTCGACCACTCGAAGCATATATCGGCTATAATACCCATCACTCCTACTACGCTGCCGCTCACGCCCGCAGTAAGAGCGACGATAAAGAAGATGCCCACCGCGGGATGGATGTGCTTGCGGAATGCTTGCAGGGCCGTTTCTCCTGTAACCAAAGTATAACGACCATAGATGTCGATCATAAAGTAAGTCGCCAGACAGGATGCAACTATCGTCCACAAGAGAGACATCCCATAGGTAGCCCCCGCCTTGGCCATGGAAGTAACGCTTCCGGTACCGATGTTGAACCCCAGTAGAAAGATTCCGGGAAGAAACATGGCTAAGAATTTTGAGAACTTGCTACGCATGGTGGTGTCAACAGACAAATTCTCATTGGCATTGTTTTTACAGGGGTTAGTCATCATGTTATCTCCTAATAGATATAAGTTAATTATAATATATTATCCAGCAGCCGGATATATAATCCTGATTGGGAAAAATTTATCTGCAAATTCAGCTTATTTTTGAGCGAAGGGTTCTTATAAGACCTGCCAGAACCTGCGGAGCAACGTCGGCCAGTTCCGGCTCTGGAATTTCGCTCAGCGCTATCTTATCGAGGATTTTTTTGGCCTGGCGGTAAGGGGTAATGACTCGTATCGTTTCGTTGGCCTGGTACAGGTCAGCATCAGCCATTTGCCGCAGGTAAACTATTATATTTTTTGTTAATTCCTTGTCGCTTATTTTTGGTGCCGACATGCCTATGCTGCCGCCCTCATTGGGAGTATCTCTCTCCTGCAATATATCCTGGTTGAGCCGGTATGTCTCTGCCATCAATTGTTTTTTCTTCGCTTCCTCTTCTTCATCCACCGGCGCCAGTTTCAGGTCGTCATCAATGTTGAGGTTGGGGACATATACCCTGTTGTGACAGGAAGGGCATTTGCCCCATTTGCCGCTGGCGCTGTCCTGTGCTTCTATTTTTTTTCCGCAATAATCGCAATGAAACATTATTGCCATTTTTGGTCCTTCTCTAAAATTTTATTTGTTCAGTTTATATTCCGCAAATACCTCTGTGGCGATTCCGCCGCGAGGCGTAAACCTCGAGGTTACTTTCATCCATCGCGGTTTGCACCGGCCTGTCAAATCATCCAGTATATCATTTGTCAGCGACTCGTAAAAGATACCTTTGTTCCGATAGCTTTGCATATAGAATTTCAGACTCTTTAGCTCTATGCAAAGTTTATCGGGACAGTATTCGATAATAATCTCACCGAAGTCCGGCTGAGCGGTTTTTGGGCAGACGCTCGTAAACTCCGGGCAGTTGATTGTAATTGTGTAGTCCCGCTGCGGGCGGGGGTTGTCGAACAATTCGAGCTTTGGCTTTTCACTCATTTTAGGCCTCGTAAAAATTCAACTGAACCAATATAATAATATATACTAACCTTTTTGACAAGACAGACTAAAAATGTTGAACAAAAATAAAAAAGCGGTTGTCCTGCTGAGCGGCGGCCTTGATTCGGCCACAACCCTGGCAATTGCGGGCAGCCGGGGTTTTGAGTGTTTTGCCCTGACCTTCAGGTATGGCCAGCGGCACAGCCGCGAAGTCGAGGCCGCAAAAAAAGTCGCTCGCTCTCTCGGTGCCGCTGAACATCGCATAATCGATATCGACCTGGCTGCCTTCGGCGGCTCAGCCCTTACAGACCCCCGTATAGACGTCCCAAAGGATAGAGCTGATTTGGAAGATTCAGTCGGCATACCTATAACCTATGTACCTGTACGCAATACAATATTTTTAAGTTACGCACTTGCCTGGGCCGAGGTGCTCGGCGCCTTCGATATATTCATCGGCGTAAACTCGACCGATTACAGCGGCTATCCTGACTGCAGGGCCGAATTTATAAAGGCCTTTGAAAATATGGCCAATCTCGCCGTTGCCGCCGCCGTCGAGGGCAAGGGGGCATACCATATTAATACCCCTATCATAAATATGACAAAAGCCGAGATTATTCTTGCCGGGACAAAACTAAATGTCGATTATTCCCTCACGCACAGTTGCTACGACCCCGACAGCAGGGGCAGAAGCTGCGGCCGATGCGACTCGTGCAGATTAAGATTAAAAGGTTTTGCCCAGGCAGGTCTTAAAGACCCCATCGAGTATACCAAATGAATATAAGTGAAATTTTCTATTCATTGCAGGGCGAGGGATTTTTAGCCGGCGTCCCCAGCGTCTTTATCCGTTTGGCCGGCTGTCCGCTGCGATGCCGGTGGTGCGATACCGGATACGCGAAAGACCCCGCCTCAGGACACGATTACAGCGTCGAAGAAATAATCAATAACATTAAGCAGCGGCCGTGCAAATTCGTTGTAATTACCGGCGGCGAGCCGATGACAAATCGGGACTTGCCGCAGTTGGCAAAAGGCCTCAAGGCCTGCGGCAAACACATCACCATTGAAACCGCCGGCATCGCATTTATCCCCGATATGCCCTGCGACTTGATGAGTATAAGTCCCAAATTAAGCAATTCCACGCCCAAAGACCCTGTGCTCGCGGCGAGTCACGAGGATTCACGGCTCAATTTAGCGGTTCTCGGCGAACTGATTGATAACTATGAGTATCAGCTCAAATTCGTTGTTGATTCAGTAAATGATTTGCCGGAAATCCGGCAGACGCTAAGTAAACTTGGAAACGTTGATGCTGAAAGGGTAATGCTGATGCCGCAGGCCGCCACGAGGGATGAATTTTTGGCTAAGTCGCCTGTGGTAGCCGATTTATGCAAAGAAACCGGCTTTATCTTTTGCACTCGCCTCCAGGTACTGCTCTGGAACAATCAGCCAGGCACATAGTAATAATATTTTAATTCCCGCCAAACCAAAATTCTCAAACTTAAAGGGTTTTTTGGGTGCACATCAAGTTAGTAATATGTACATAAGTCCTTATTCGGCAGGATGGGTAAGATTTTGGCGTAAAATTGCGTTTAGTCCTTTGCTGTAAAGGGGTTAGGGCGTTTTTAGCATTTTGCAAAAAGTGACAAAAATTGACACGAATTGAGCATTTTTTAACAAAAATCGTTCACTTTTTAGCACTTTTTTACATTTTTTTACAAAAAAAGTCAGCTTTTTGACGCACCTGTTAAAAAAAAGACCACCTGTGTTAAACTGTTAAAATGGGGAAGATGGGCTGCGACCAAATCCTAAGCACTAATTTCTAAATCCGAAACAAATTCGAATGAAAGAAATTCAAAATGAAGAAAAAAGCATGAAGATTTTAGACACTGATTTAGAAGCTGAAAAGTTAAAGTGTAAAACTCAAAACCAAAACTCGGCTCGACTGAGATCGCCGGAGCCAAAGTTAAAAACTAACGACAGATTTTAGAGTCGCGGAGAGGCAAAAGTGCACAAGAGCATGATGTAAAAGTAAAAGGGCAAATGGAAAAAGGAAGCGGGCAGCCGGAAGATAAAAAAGCTTGTTTTATTTGTCGGCTTAGTGATATACTGCTGCTTTATAGCCGGAAGAGAAAAGAATCAAGGAATTGGACATAGCCATGTCGATATGTGATAAAGTGATAAATATAAAATTTGTGCCTATGGAAGGTTGCTTTGATAGCACAGAATAGCTTGATTTCGCAAGTTCGTACGAATTTAGAGCAGTGCGGTTATTCAAACAGCCGGTTGCGAACGGACTACGTCTATGAAGATGGCACAGGAAAACATACTGTCGCATTAGCGGGATTTGCCAGGCCTGTATATGATTCTCGTACATCTTGTATTTCGGTAGTCAGAAGTGATGATTTGCTGGGGGCAACGGAAGGATACGTGAATCAATTCCGTGGGCTTGGGGCGCCGATTATATTTGTCTGCTGCAACGGAACAATACAATGGTGGACCATAGGGACCAGTGGCGCAAAGTTCGAGAAAACTATTTCGAGAGACGAGCTTAAAGGTTTTTTTGCTGAATATAAGGAGAAATTTTCGCCTGACAGAATTTGGCGTGCTAAGAATCTTGGCCGCATCGATACAAAGCAGCAGCTATGTTTCGTTGACATAGGTCTCATGCCAGCTCTTGAGAAGGAAATGGGTAAATTGCTGGCCGGTTTAATGAATCGAATCATAAAATTGTTGCGCGATGGATTTACTCAAAGAGAGCTATCAAAACAAGAAAATCAACGATGGGTTTTCCGGGCAGGGTTTTGGCTCCTATGTGCAAAGATTCTCAAGGACAAGGGAGTGAACGGATTTATCCGATTAGACCTAAGCGATATCGATAATGTGCTTGAGGCGGTCAAGAATCATTACCAAGCAAGCCCGGAGGAATTTGTAATTATTCAAACAAAACAACAGGAGCAAGCTCTTAAAAAAGCTGCGGAGGAGGTCAAAAAATTCGCCAGCTTGAGCAATTTGACAACCGAAGCTTTCGGATATATGTACGAGAATGTGCTTGTTGATGAGGATTTAAGGGACGCACTTGGGATTCATGCAACACCCTCATATCTGGTTGATTACATTGTATGGCAGTTATGGCCGTGGATTGAACAGATTCCAGAGGATGAACGTGTTGTCCTTGAGCCGGCCTGTGGTCACGCTCCGTTTCTTACAGCCGCGATGAGAATGTTGAGATTCTCTTATGATGGAAAAAGTGATTTTCACAAGTATGCTAAGCAACGACTAATCGGCATTGAGACAGATTCTTTTGCCCGGGAAATTGCAAGATTGTCTCTGACTTTAGCCGATGTCCCAAATCATAATAGCTGGAATATCAAAGAAGGCGACATTTATAAAGGCGGAATACTAAGCAAGAAAGCCGAAAAGGCCAAGATATTATTATGCAATCCACCTTTTGAGGACTTCAAGCCAGAGGAACAGCATGTTTACAAAAGTGCAGGCCAAGAACTTAAGTGCTTCAACAAGTCGGCGGAGATGTTGTGGCTAACCTTGCCTTATATGCGAGAAGGATCAGTCTTTGGCGTGATACTTCCGCGGGTCTTTCTGCACAAGGAGAATCTGGCTGAACTGCGGAAGATGATAGTTAGCGACTTTGAGCTATCTCAAATTTGTCTCTTGCCTGAAAATGTCTTTAGATTTGCCAGGCACAGGTCAGTATTGCTTTTTGGACGAAAGACAGCAATCGGGGAAAAGCAAAAGGGTAAAAACATTCAGGTTCTATACAAAACCGTTGACGCATCACAACGTGATGCCTTCAAAGAGAACTACAAAGGCAGAGATACATATGTATTTCAGTCAAAGTTTGCTGAAAGCAGTATATTTGACTTTAGGGTAAGAGAACTTGATGATGTTTGGAGCTATTGTGAAGCAAACTTTCCAACAATTGAGTCAGTAGCCGAAGGTGGACAAGGGTTAATTTATAAAGGAAAAGATTTGCCTAAAGGATTAAAAACCTTTGAGGAGAAAAAATTTGCTGGTGCTGTTAAAGGATACGCATTGTTTGACAAACATATTCCGTTACATGGATTACCAGCTGAGTATTGGATGAATCTTGCCCCAGAAGTTATTCGGAGGCATGTGTGCGGGATTGGGACAGGAAAGCCCCGAATTCTTATGAATTATGCACGTGTAGGAAGCGGACCTTGGCGAATAAAAACGTTAATCGACAAAAAAGGATGGCCCGTAAAAGATGCGTTTCTTGCATTTCAAATTCAAAATGAAAACTGGTCCCTCTTTTCATTGTGGGCAGTATTAAATTCTCCGTTCGCAAACGCTTATATGTTCTGTAATAGTATGGAGCGGCATAATTTGGCCGGAACGGTTCGAAAAATGCCTATTCCTCCTTGTACAAAAGCTACTCTCTCGAAACTTGATGGATTAGTTGCTGAATATTTTAAGTTGATGCAAAAGAAGGATTCCGAATTTGGGATTGACGTCCAAGACAAAGCAAAACAATTGTTTCTATCCATAGATGCTGAAGTGATGCGTTTATATGATTTGCCGCCGAAGATGGAAAAACGGATTTTGGATTTATTCCAAGGGGTTCAAAGAAAAGGGGTAGATTTCGAATTTAAGGGTTATTATCCAGAGGGCTTTGAATCCGCTATTCCTTTGCATGAGTATTTGTCGGAGGAGTATCAGCGGTCAACCGTTAGTTTTGTTGAAAAATGGGTGGAAGACAACAGGACTCCAGAGATGATCAAGGCGCTTGAGAAAGCAGTAGAAGCGTTTAAAGAGGAGTGAGTAAATGCGGTCGCTGCTTTTAGACACAAACATCTGGGCGTATCTGTTTGACCAACAGAAATATCCACAACAGTATGCGAATATTAAGGACCGCTTAAGGAACGTATCTAATTCCGCGCGTCTTGGGGTTTCGGTAATCACACTGGGCGAGATCGCGGTCGGACTGCTCGACGAGCAAATTGACTCTGTGCAGAAACGACATCTTGCCTTTGTAAAATCGTTAAATCCTTGTATATTTGATATTGGGCCCCATACTGCTGAGCAGTATGGAAAACTAAGAGGGCAATTGAAAGAAAAAGGCGGGGCAAAACGAGGTGCTGATACTCTTGTGGATAGACCTACATGGCTGGAACTGGGAAGCCTGGAAAACGATTTGTGGATAGCATCGCAGGCAATTACATATGACTTAATACTGGTAACTAATGACAAGCTTAAGCGAATTTGTGAAGTTGTTGGCGATGAGCTTCATATTGAGAATTGGGCGGCGGAGAAACCATAAAAAATGGATGTTTAGGATTCCGATAGAAAAAGCGAATCCTTTGATTGCACTCAGCGACAGTTAAAAATCTTTGCTGGTAACGTAGATAGCCTGCTCGGCAAAAAGATTGGGCATAAGCTGCACAGGACTAAAGCGGGTCTTGCCGAGAGGAATCCTTTTTTCTATTTTCGCACCGACTTTTCCGGCAAACCTTTCAAAATCACTGAGCGAGAAGAAATGTATATTGGGCGAATTGTACCAGGCAAAGGGCAATTCCTTAGTCATCGGTGCCTGGCCGAGGAGCGCTAACTGTATTCTGCACTGCCAGTGAGCAAAATTTGGAAAGCTGACGATTACCTTTTTGCCGACCCGCAGCAGCTCCTTAAAGACCGTTTCGGGATTTTTTACGGTCTGCACCGTTTGTGACAGTATCACATAATCGCGGCTTTTGTCGGCGTAATTTTCCAGTCCTTTTTCGACATCGTGCTGGATAATCGGCAGCCCGCGGTTTACGCAGGCAAGCACAAGATTCTGCTCGAGCTCGATGCCCTCGCCTTTTATGTTTTTGTCGGCGGTCAGTTTTGCCAGCAATTCTCCGTCTCCGCAGCCGATATCCAAAACGCTGCTGTTGGGCACTATGAGCGATTCGATTAATTCATAATCGAGACGCGTCCGCCTGGCACGTTCATAGTGGCTGTTCAGGTGTTTCCTGCTCAAGGCATCCAGTTCGTTTTCCTGCCTTATTCCTGGCTGGTGTGTTGCCTCGAGAAAACCTGAAATAAGTGAGCTCAATATATCCGAATCGAGTTCGAGCAGAAATGAATCGTGTCCCGATGGCGAGGCGATATTGCAATAGCTGGTATTTTTGCTGTTGGCGACAAGGGCATTGACGACTGATTTTGATTGTTCAGGCGTGAAAAGCCAGTCGCTTGCGAAACTGACAACGAGAAATCTTGCCTTTGTATGTGCAAAGGCATTAGTTAACGAGCCATAATCTTTCTGCAGGTCGAAATAGTCGCCGGCCTTGGTTATGTAGAGATAACTGTTGGCGTCAAACCTCTCCACAAAGCTCTGCCCCTGATAGTCGAGATATGTCTCAACGGCGAACTCAGGATTAAATTCGTAGCTGTAGTTGTCGGCGTTCTGCAATTTTCGGCCGAATTTTTCACGCATGCTCTGCTCAGACAAATAGGTTATATGTCCAATCATTCGAGCTATACTCAGGCCTCTGTCGGGACCTTTTTTATCGGTGTACTGTCCGCCGAGAAAATTGGGGTCGGCAAGAATGGCGTTTCTGCCGACGGTATCAAATGCCATGGATTGAGCGCTTAGGTGAGTGGTGGTGGCGATGGGTATTGCAGAGCTTACGAAGTCGGGATATTCTATCGCCCACTGTATAACCTGCATGCCGCCGATAGAGCCGCCTATTACCGAGAGAAGTTTTTTGATACCGAGTTTATCGAGCAACAGTTTTTGTACTCTGATCATGTCGGCAATGGTTATAATTGGAAAGTCCAGGCCGTATGGTTTGCCGGTTGCAGGGTTAATCGAAGATGGGCCTGTTGTTCCGCTGCAGCCGCCGAGAAAATTTGAGCAAATCACAAAATATTTATTTGTATCGATTCCTTTGCCTGGTCCGACCATCATATCCCACCAGCCGTTTTTTTTATCTTCGGGACTGTTGCGGCCGGCAACGTGTGCATTGCCGCTAAGTGCGTGGCAAATCAGGACTGCGTTGTCCCCTGACTTGTTAAGCCGGCCATAGGTTTCATAAGCCACATCAATGGGGTACAATACCCTGCCGCATTCCAATTCGAGGGGACTTTTTTCATCGACTACCTGTATTGTTTCGGTCTTAACGAGGCCAACTGAATTTTTTTCAATTTCTGCCATATTTCGATTCGAGTATACACTAAAATCCGCCAAAGTAAAGCGGTTGATAGGGCGATTTGAAACAGGGATACTTTTATAACCGCAAAACCTTAGCTTTTTGCTTACCTCAAAATGAGGAATTGCCCTGTTTTCTTTTTCCATGGAGTCGTTTAGAATAACCGGATATCAGTACTGATAACGGCAAAAAAAATATATTTTCTTTGCTTTTATATCAAATTCATTATATATTAAGGCTCGGAAAGTATTCCTAATTGTAGTACCGCGAATGGTTAAGTAAGCTCTTTAGAAAGATATGTACGGTTTGAGATTACTTTAGTCCGACTCATTAATCCAATAGTTTGAACATTTTAAGGATGCTCGGTATGAAGGGTGAGTCTGGAGGGAAATTATTGGTTTTTTTGCGGCTTTGTGGGGAAACCATAAGCTTCTCAGCTATCGGATTTATAACTGCTATTATTATAGGACTTTCAAGCCGAATTTTCAAATGTTGTATTTGGATAAGGCGGCAGGTCGCCGTCAATTTTAATCTGAAAAGTTATATCTGTAAAAATGTTAGTAATGTAAAAATGGGGCATATAGGCAGTTTGGGCAAAATAAATGTTGACATATAGGCCAAAAACTGGTACACTTAAGCCATTGCAACATGGTGGGAACTACACAGATGCAGAACTCCTAAATGATGGCGTATAAGTGTGCCTGATTGCTGTGTGGCAATCGGTTTTTGGGGTTTTGGAAATAAAGTTTTGAAAAAATTGTTTTTGGCCTTTCGTCAGGAGGACGTAATTTAATATTTTTTCAATTTTGTGGAGAAATAAACTTATGGATTGTGCCAAAAAAAACATGATGAAGATGATGTGCTTTGCTGTCGGTATTCTTTTAGTATCGGCTATGGTCTGCATTGCCGAGACTACCGAGCAATCTTTGATGCCATTATCACAAGAGGCCGAACAAATTAAAGAACAGAAAGAAGCCGCGGAAAAAGCAAAGCGAGAAGAAGCCGAAAAAGCAAAAGTGAAAGTCGAGAAAACAATTGAGAAAGTAAATCTCCCTGAGGATAATACCTCTCGCCTTTCAGTAAAAGAGATAGTAATTAGCGGAAATAAACTTATCACAACCGATAAACTACTCAAGAACACCCCTGAGATATACAATGCATCCGACAAGTCGCTGGCTAAGGCCGAGAGTGACAAGCTTTATGACCTGAGACCTTTAAAGGATATAATTGCAAAGCCGGGCGAACCTCGCCAGGTGTCTACAAGGACCATCCAGGGATTTACTCAGTACATTCTGTCGGTTTACCAGCATCATCATTATGCGGGCATATATGTGTATGTCCCGGCAGATGCGGTTCAAAGCGGCAAGGAGCTCAAGGATGGAATCCTGCCTATACAGGTGCTCGAAGCTTCTGTCGCAAAGGTTACGGTAAAATCTTATGATGCCGACCAGAACGAGGTGCCGAAAGGATACCTGCGAAAATCTGCTGTTGAGAGCTGGTCACCGGTAAAGCCGGACAAGGTCGTAAACCAGAAAGAACTGGATGACTATATAAACCTGCTCAATCAAAATCCCGACAGGTATGTTTCCGCAGTCGTAACAAAGGGCAAAGAGCCAAACTCACTTGCGGTCGAATACGATATTTACGAAGCAAGCCCATGGCACTGGTTTGTACAGATAGATAATTCAGGGAGCAAGGAAAGGCAGTGGAGTCCGAAGCTGGGGCTTATCAATACCAACCTTTTGGGTATAGACGACACATTTCAGGTGCTCTATCAGGCCCCATGGGATAAAGGTATAACAGAGAATTATTCGATATATGGAAGCTATGATTTCCCGCTTTGGGGACCGAAGCTAAGACTCAATGTTTATGCAGGATACAGTCAATTTAATATCAGTCCTACTGGTCCTACCGGTTTCCTCGGAAGCGGTGATTTCTACGGCGGTATATTGCGATATAACGCACTCCAGGTAAACGACTGGTTTTTCGATATTACAGGAGGACTTAGCCATGAGAGAAGCAGAACTAAGCCTTCTGAATTTCCATTTTCTGTTCTGGAGTCAGATGTCCAGTGGGGCATGTGGAGCACAGGATTTGAGATTCATCGGCGCAACGACATGATGGATACATCCTTTTCTTTTGACCGCAGCGAAAGTATGAGCGGGTCAAGCAAAGAGGACTTTGCTATGGCACGCACCGGTGCAAATCCTGATTTCACTATTTATACAGGTGCTTTTTCTCACAGCCAGTATCTCGACCCTAACAAAATCAATCGGCTTAGCGGCTCATTGCGGATTGTAAGAGCGAGCGACCGATTAGTGCCGGCAAAGATGACCGCCATTGGAGGGATGTACACTGTAAGAGGGTATAAGGAGGTGGAAGTTATCGGCGATGAAGCAGTACTTGCATCAGGCCAGTACGAATTTGACATAGTGAAATATAATGAGGCCAAAGAAGGTTTGTCCAGGGCCGAGAGGGCCAAGGCAAAGAGGCCGTTCCTTAGAAAACTTGCGCCATTGGCATTTATTGATTATGGCCACGCTCAGATAAAACATCCTGGTCTTGGCGAAGACAGGGCAGCGGACCTTCTCTCAATAGGTGTAGGTATTGTAACTGAACTCGGCGACCATTTCAGCGGCGGCGTCTATTACGGCAATCCGCTTATATCCACCGAGGAAACCAAGAGCGGCGTAGGCCGTGTAAATGTCGGCGTCATGGTGAGGTGGTAAGAGAAAAATTAACCGGCTGTGTAAGCCGGGAAGGAACATATAAGAAATAGATGGAACTGGAAAAAGGTTAATTTTTTAATATAGGGGTGATAATGATGGAAAAGGAAATTAAAATCTCGAAAAAGCAGTTTTTCAAAGAAATGGTCATCTACTTTTTGACGTGCTGTATGTTCTTCAACACGTCACTGCCGGTTAGTTTCGCAACACCGCAAGACCCCGTGCAGGTGGGCGGGACAGCGGTAGGTGGTATTACTGTCGGCAATACTACCACCGTAGATATGGGCAGCTCGAGCAGGGCCGTGATTAATTGGGGCGGCTTGGATACATCTTCAAGCCAGGTTCTCCAGTTTCTCAAGGCCAGCGGTGATTTTGCGGTACTAAACAGGGTGACTGGCGGAAGTGCGACTCGTTTTGATGGTTCGCTCTTTGGAAATCAGGGCACCATTTTAATTGTTAACCCACACGGGATAGTTTTTGGACCCACAGCGTTTATTCAGGCACGCAATTTTGTTGCTTCCGGCCTGAATATTCAGGATACAGACTTCATGAATAGTCTATACAACTTTGCTGGTGGTAACGGGCTGGTTGCAAACTATGGCAATATCTCTGCTGAGAAGGTTGCCCTTATCGGCAAACAGATTCTTAATGCAGGCACGATACAAAGTCCGGGCGGTATTGTCATTATGGCAGCCGGCGACAGTGTATTTCTCGGCCAGGAAGGCAGTAATGTTGTTGTTAAGATAGATTCGGTTAAACTTCCCGGAACCGGCAGTGTTATCAATGAAGGCACGGTCGAAGCACCCGGCGGAAAAATAGTTCTTGCTGCCGGCGATACCTTTTCGAGGGCGGTAGATGGACTCGACTCGTTTGCGTTGTCAGTTGACGGAGGTATCGGACAAGTCATTCAATCCGGCATACTTAATGCAGACAGTCCCACAGGCAACGGCGGCAGTGTAATTCTTACTGCTGCTGATGAGGTGGTTCTTAATAATGGAAGCCTGACCAGTGCAAACGCGGGCACTAACGGCAATGGCGGTCAAGTTATTGCCTATTCACCCGGCACAACGATTTTCGACAGCGGCGCACAAATTCAGGCAAAAGGCGGAAGCCAGTCTGGCAACGGCGGGTTTGTCGAAATCAGCGGCAAGCAGCACTTCCTCTTTGGCGGAGACCTTGACCTGTCGGCCTCGAACGGTGCAGCGGGTACATTACTGATTGACCCTGAAACCCTTACAATCAAGAACGGGACGGGAGCGACTACTGACAATACTGTCTATGAAACGACAGTTGAGAATCTCTCTAAGAGCGGAGTAAACGGCATATACGAGGCAGATAATCTTATTACTGTTGAGTATATGAGTGACGGTGTAATTTTGGGCGGCACCGGTAATATTACATTACGTAATAAATACGACACAGGCGGCATTTATTTTCAGCGGCAAGATGAAGGTGCCTTAGTACCTGTTGGCCCACGCACAGCTATTCGAACGGTTGGTGGCGGCGATATCTATATGCTGGCCGGAAGTGGAGGCATTACAACAGGTGATTTAAGTTGTGTGGAAGGCCCGAAAGTAAAGGGACAGAATGTTGGTGGCCCGGGCAAGATATTATTGTTCACCAATAATGGCGGTAATATTGACACGGGTGCCATGTTGGTGAAAAGTGGTAATAATGAAGTAATCTCTGCTATATCTTCCGGTAACCTTACGATTCACGGTGGTCTCACCTCAGAAGCCCAAGAGGTTGCTAATCCGGTAGATAAAACTATCACTGCTAATATATGCCTGGTTGCGGAAGGTTTTGTTGAAGTAAATGGAGACCTTGTGCTTTACGCTCATGGAAAAGACCTTAATTACGCTAAGCTTCATATAGACGCAGGAAGTACCGTCACTATAGACGGTAAAATTGATGCTACGGCTAACACATCAGGTCCAAGTACCGTTGGAGGTGCGGCAACCGCAGAAACCCTCGTAAAAATACACACTAAATCAACTTCCCCAAGTGCTGTTTATGTTGCCGATAAGATTAAAACCAGAGCTCATGTTCAAGGTTCGGAAAACACGGCTGAGGTTGATGGTGTTGTTGGCGACTACGTAGAAAAGGGGGATAAGGATTTTGTTACTGATAACTATCACATACTGATAGAAGTCAAAAACATTTCTAAATACTGTGATGACTGCCCTAAACCGCCGTTCCTGCCGCCGATCTTCTTTATAGCAGATGACGAATTTGGAACCAACTGGAGATCTGGAAATATAACCAGCTTCAACCCAGCATCTTTGGATGTACTGCTCAACGATAATGGTGTAGATGGTTCGACTCCTCCAAAACCGATTCGGCTGAATGCGTCAATTGTAAATGAAACACCTACTGCCTTGGGCGGCACTTTGACAAAGGTTTGGATTACAGATAGTACAGGCTCTTATTGGGTTTTTAAGTACACGCCTCCGACAAATGTAGATTTTGTATGGGATGGTGCAAGCGCGTATGCGTCATTCACAGACACCTTTACATACCAAGCCGTAAAAGTGGTAAATGGCGAAACGATACTTTCTACAAATACCGCAACCGTGACGATCACCGTTAAAAACATCCTGCCTGTACTCAGCGATGACAGTCAGACAATTCATATGAATACAGATGCTGATTTTAAATTAGCTACCGTATTTGAACTTCCAACCGAACTGATAAAGAATACTGTGTATATCGTTGACGAGGATGGTACACCGGGAGTCTCACCGGGTACGTATGGTGTCTTAACATACGGTATCGTGGAAGGTCAGATTCCAGTTGTTAATGGATCCATCGCAACTGATTCGGGCCTTATTCCGGATACACTGCCGGATCCACTGACTAGGTCAGGCGATACAATCACTTACAGCCCCTGGGATGGCTATGTCAGCCCGGATCAAGGCGGTAACAAACTTCCGACCACCTTTGGTTATAAGGTCACCGACGGCAGTATTACTTACCCTGAAGGAATAGACGGTCAAACTGACACGCTTAATGTCACTGTAACCAACACGCTTCCGGGCGGAGACAGTTGGTTTGGTACGGTTCATATGGATACTCCGAAAACCGAATCTACTCTGGCGGTAGATAACTTTAACGGTGCGGCTGTGAATTCAAAGACTTACAGCGGCACAGAGTATCTCAGTGGTCCTTCAGGTACATACGGTGGCTCTCTTGAGTATGACAATGGCAGCTGGACGTACACTCCAGATACACAACTGCCCGGATATGTTGGTGACAATGTAGATAATTTCACGGACTCTGGATATAACGTTTCTGTGAATCCGGACGAGAAATTTGCCGTTCAATTGTGGAATGGCCAGAAGACATACACGTTTAATAAAGAAACCGGTACTATGAGCAGCAGTATCGAAGCAAGCGATTACGGCACTGGTACGGTATCTGTTGATATAACCAACACGCTTCCTGGCGGAGACAGTTGGTTTGGTACGGTTCATATGGATACTCCGAAAACCGAATCTACTCTGGCGGTAGATAACTTTAACGGTGCGGCTGTGAATTCAAAGACTTACAGCGGCACAGAGTATCTCAGTG
>Ga0315291_10003186_pt1 | contig 21233 bp, 16 predicted proteins | sample YL17G12_20_MG_FD_203070 | JGI IMG/M metagenome (GOLD analysis project Ga0315291, IMG submission 203070) | Sediment microbial communities from Yellowstone Lake, YNP, Wyoming, USA - YL17G12_20 | ecosystem: Environmental > Aquatic > Freshwater > Lake > Sediment | place: USA: Wyoming | collected... | reverse complement strand
CGGACTATTAACAATTCATAACGAAAATGAAATCATCGGGAAATCCTATGATGTGCTCGCATACGAAAAATCAGGAATTTTTAAGACATTAATTAAACAAGAGCATATAAGCTCCGCTGTAGCAAGATATAAAGGGAGTGTATCTCATTTAAGTTATTTTGGCTATGATATGGGTCATTTAGAATTTTGTCTTCTACCTGATAATAAATTCGTCTATACAAATACCGCTTTTGACCGGCGGATTGAAAAAGGAAAAGGATGGTATAAACTGCATATTGTCTCACTACAAACCTCAGAACAGATTGATTTTGAAATTGAATATGTCCCTGTTGAAATGGAGAAATCCGTTATTGAGTTCAGACAGGACTATAATAGTATTAAAGATGAAAAAAGTGCAATTACTTTTAAAGCTGTAGATGATATAATGATAAAACGGGCAAAAGCTCAGATTTATGATGCAACCTTCTCATATATGATAAATGATGGATATTATTTATTCACTGCAAAACAATTCAGGAAAGATACAACACAGATAATCGAATGCATTGACTTAAAAGCAGGAAAAAAGGTTTTTTCAACAATGATTGCAGGAAATCAGCGGACAGTGGAAACAACATTACGGGATGGGAGAAAGATTACAGAAAAATTTGTTGATTTTCTTGTAACATACAATTCTATAATTAAAAATGGATATTTATACAAAATTAAAAGCGGACCAAACATCTACCCCGTCGTCGAAAAATACCGCATTGACCCAAAGGTATATCAAAAATAATAAAAGTTTGATTTTCAGTTTGTTCAGATTTGTGGCAAAGTATCACGAAACCTCGTTACATCCTGAACAGAATGGGAGGATAAAATGCACTACAATAATGTTATTTTACTATTAGTCTTCTTATTATTAAATTGCACGTCGAAAAATGACCATAAAACTATAAATTACCAACAAATGTTGACCGATGTGCTTACTCTTGAAATGACGATAGGTGGAGAAAATGCCGCTCAGAAGAATGAGTATTTATTAGTCCATCCTACTGAAATAGCCGTAAACGATAAAAACGAGATATTTATATGCGATGAAAACAGAATAAAAGTCTATGGTATGAATGGTACCGAAAAAAGAATTGTGGGCAACCCTGGAAGTGGTCCTGGTGAATTTGAAGAAGATTTGCGATTCGCTAATATTGATTTAAGTAATTCTGGTTATTTAATAATATTTATCCGAGGAAAATATCACATTTTTTCACCGGAATATAAGTTTATTGAAAAAACAAGTGTTAGCAAAGATTCCAAATTCAAAGAATTAATAGCTTCTTTAGAAATAAAATATCCCTTTATCGACGGAGACAACTTTATTTCTTTCAACAGGGGAGAATTAGTATATTCTTTTCAATACTACAAAAATGCAGAAAAACCATACGATATATTAGTATATCATAGCCCGGACACTATAATCATTATTGCTAATTATTTACGCACCAGTTATATACCAGTCGGCGGGCTTGATACACCAATATTAGGAAGATTGTACTCAGCCGTTCTTTCTGGCCGAAGAATAGTATATGCCCATGCCGGCAATGATTATGAAATTAAAGATAAAAAAGTAAATTATATGATTCATATTTATTCCCTTGATACGCATATGGATACTGTAATAAAACATTCATATAACCAAGTAGAATTTCCAGATTCAATATATGACGAATATAATACTGATTTTTGGAACAAAGATACAGAAATGAAAAAACGAAGAAACGCTATCATAAATACTCTAAAAACGAAGAAATGCTTTGCTCCGATAAGAAGTATAAAAACGGATGGAAATATTATTTTTGCATTTTCTTACCAGACTAATGTTAAAGGCGAGTGTCTTACGGATCTTTTTGATGCTAATGCAGGTGACTATCTCCGTTCAGTATTTTTCCCCGAATGGCTGGGTTATTCTGGTTATCTATTTGATAAATCTATTATAAAAGATGGTTATGTATACCGTATCACATCGAGTGAAAAAGAATTTGCAAAGATCGAAAAATACCGCATAGACCCAAAGGTATATGGAAAGTAATGGGTTAGTAATATTTTTACAAAAAAGCAATAATAATTGCGAAAAACAGGGAATAAATTCCTGAAAAATGTGTATAAATAAAATAAGATAAAATGAGGTTCTTCTCCATATGTGGTGAATTATTGTAGAGAAAATAACATATATTAATTTCTATAACTATATTTAAAATAAACACATAATGCTCATTCGGCGTTTGTCGTGCACAATTGGTTATGATGTGTTATTATGGCATTCTTGTTGATTCAGGTTTAATAGGTAAAATTGATTCGTACTTGTCTTTCCTGCGAAGGCAGGAATCCAGACGGGAAAGTTTTATTGATAAAGGAATGGAGAGATTTATACGACGAGCTATAATACGTTCTGTAGATGTTAATAGACTCGTCTGGATTCCCCCGAGTACTCGGGGGAACGACAGAGAGTGAAAATCGGGAACGACAGGAAGGGAAAAATTGGGAGCAACAGGGAGTGAAAGTGGGTAAGATTGGGAATAATATCAAATTAATGTTGATATGTCACAAATATATTATATGGATAAGTGTCTTTTCAAAAAGAATATGGTGTAGTACTCTTCTCGAGGAGGCGTTATGAAAAAAGCAGTTGCTCTATTCGCCTGTCTGCTGGTCATTTCTTGCGGCGGGGATAAAAATAGCGGGATAAATGTCAAACCGCTTGAAGATGCCGTTACCCTTGAGCTTGCATTCGGGGATAAGGACGTGCCGGATGAGTTTCTTTTAGCAAGACCATCAAGCGTATTAATCAATTACAACGGGGATATAATCGTCCCGGATGAATATAAACTAAAAATTTTTGATACAGACGGCAGACCGAAAAAAATTGTCGGCAGAAAAGGGCAGGGACCCGGAGAATTCTCTTCTACACCGTATCCTTATATATCGGAAGATAGATACATCGTTGTCAGTATCCCTCAAGGTTTTCAAATATTTGGTACACAGTATGAATTAATTGAACAAAAAGACATAAATAAATCGAAACTCATTGAAAAACTCAAAGCCGATTTCAAGTGCGAATATCTTGGCTATTCCACGATGTATACCTACAATGATAAAACTGATATTTTGATTGGAAGCGGATATTCGCATTTAAAGGATAAGCGGGAAATTAAAACTGTATACTTCATCGTTAAAACTCGAGGTGACGAATATTCTATTATTTACAAATCAGAAGAAGTTACGTCTCCCGATAATATAACTGTATCTGAAGCGGGGGGATTCCTTTATACAATGCTTACGGATTACCGAATTGCTTATTCTTATCCAAAGGAGCATACATTATTTGAAAATGAAAAATGGTATTATCGAATCATTATTCACAATTTCAAAACGGGTGAAACAAGCGAGATAAAACATCAGTATATACCGGTAGCCATCCCCGATTCAGTCATAAATCCGAAAATTGACATTGACTATGACAAAATGTATGAAGGAGTTTCCAGTGAGAAGAGAAGTGCATACATTGCGGAAAATAAAAAATATTATGAATCGCGATCAAAAGCATTGGAAAAGCTTAAATATTATGCTCCTATACAAGAATTAGCATCAGATGGGAATTATATTTTTGCGTATACGTATCAGTACGATAAAGATAAAAAATATGTCGCTGATGTTTTTAAAGCATCTGAAGGGAAATATATCTGTTCGGTCTATCTTCCCTATATTTTTACTGACTTTAAAGACGGATATGCATATAGAATAAAATCAAGTGAGGATGAATACCCGCAGGTCGAAAAATATCGCATTGACCCGAAGGTGTATGGGAAATAGAGACAATTCCTCAAATGGGCAGGAATGAATTGCACTTGATTACTAATGTATTCTATTATATAAAAGTGGAGCTATGAATATTTCAAGAACAGTTTGGTTCGTGGGCATTTTTATATGCTTCTTTCTTCATTTTGAAGAAAATATGTACGCTCAGCAAGTTGAGCAAATCCCACGGTTTACAAATCCGGTTACATTCGAACGGGAGATTGGAGTAACCGGAATACCGGATGAGTATCTAATCGTTTGGAGAAATTTTAAATTTGACGTTGCTTTAAACGGCGACATATATATTTTTGACGAATACAAGGTTAAGATATTTGACAGGAATGGCAAACCAAAAGCCATTTTTGGGCAAAGGGGACAGGGCCCCGGTGATTTTGAGGGTGATATTAGAAGAGATGATTTTAAAATTGATATATCCCCGAAAGGATTTTTAACTATTTGCGAATATCAATTTCTCAATGTTTTTAGTCCATTAAATAGACTACTTAAAAAAGAGCGATATTATAATATTCCCGGTATGGAACTCTTTGGTTTATCTGCATCTTCTTTTTCACCGGCTAGTATAAATTTGTATTCTATTATAGCCCTTAATGAAAAAGAAATGATAATTGAAGGTGATAATGCATATTACACGAATCGGAAAGGTCCTTATAAAGAGCGGATAGTCTATGTCAAAGACGGCGCAGTGACGACAATAGCTGAATATGATTTGGTTAATTTTCTTCCATATTTCGAAAGTGAGAGAAGTTACACAAGATCATCGTTAATGGGTCTTGGTTTCTTGCTGTTTACAGTGCTTCCTGACAACCGCATATTGTATACCCATACGTATCATGATGCTAAAATATTAAGTAAACAAGGCATAATTACTATACATCTGTCTTCCCTTGACGGTACATTAAAAAAAGATTTTGATGTTACATACGAATTAATGGATTTTGATAAAGCCCAGATAGAAGACCTGAAAAACTCCCGTTCTCCTCAGCAAAGGGAAGTACATAAGCTTCTGTTGAAATATGCTCAAGAACGAAAATATCAGGCTATTAACATGGGCAATGGAGATATTTTAATGGTTGACGGTGAAACATTGTTTATTGGAATATCTCCCAGTAGATATGAGAATAAACAACTTTTCGAAGTTTACAAAGTAATTAACCTGCAAACCTGCAAGGTTATCGGAGAAGTTGATTTCTTACATCCAAAAGGTGGAAGTAGTTTTTCAAGTGATTTTTTAATTAGAAACGGAAATTTATATTTAGCCTATCGCCCTTATGACAGACCTTCAATCCGCGCTGATAATCCGTTTCCCTCTATTCGCATTTACCGCATAGATCCGCAGGTATATGGGAAATAAAAACAGTTGTTCTGAATATTTCGAAATGAAATAACATAGAAATATTTTGTCGAAATAATAAACTTTAAAGAAAGAAAAAAATAAAAATCAATCAGTCTTTGACAGATCCGCCTCTGGCGGAAAAGTATTTGGAGTAGTTCCTTATGAAACAGCAATTTCTATTATGTGTATACAATGAAGGTTATGAGGCTTCGTTAGAATTGAGAAAATTGTATGAGAGACTCCCCGACAGGGATGCGGAACTTCATAATCAGGTTAGGATTATTGACGAGTCGGGGGAGGATTATCTTTATCCTTCGGATTATTTTGCACCTGTCATACTACCCGTTAAGACAAGAAAAAGAATTGCCATACAAACAGCCTGAAAAATTTCAGTAGAGACAGGTTTCAAACCTGTCTCTCCAATCCCAATATTATTACCCCCTTTATTACCCCTTGCAGAGGCTTTTGCCTCTGCAGAATAGAACAGGCTTCTATACTTAAAAAATTCTCTTTATACTGTTTCTGCAAGTACTTCAACTACTTTATCCAACAATTCATACTCAATCGTCAGCGGGGGAAGGAGGCGAATCACTGTTTGCCCTGCCGGTAGAACAAGAACACCTTTTTCCATTAACTGCATTATATATGGCTTTGGTTCTTCTTTGAGTTCAATGCCAATCATCAACCCGATACCGCGAACTTCACGCACCATTCGGTATGTTTTTTCCTTCAATTTGTTGATGAAATATTTTCCTTTTTCGGATGACTGGTCGGCAAGTTTGTTGTCAATCATATAATCAATAGCGGCGCAAGCGGCGGCACAAGCTAACGGACTACCGCCAAATGTCGTTCCGTGCTTTCCGACCGATACAGCTACTTTATCAGAGCAGACAGTTGCACCAATTGGAAATCCCCCGCCCATCGCCTTCGCAACGCAGAGAATATCCGGTTTTAGATTAAAATGATTGCAGGCAAACGTCTTCCCTGTGCGGCAGAAACCCGTCTGTATTTCATCAATAATCAACAATACTCCTTTTTCAGTACATAATTGACGCACCTGTTTAAAGTACTCTGCATCGCCGATGTAAATGCCGCCCTCCCCCTGCACGACCTCCAGAATAATACCTGCCGTTTTTTCGGTTACTGCCTCGCGGAGCTTTTCAAAATCATTATACGGAACGAATGAAAATCCGGGCACAAGCGGTTCAAATCCCTCCCGGAATTTCGGCTTATACGTAGCACTGAGGGCGCCCATTGTCCTGCCGTGAAATCCCCGTACCGTGCTGATGAAATCGGTCTTTTTCATACTCAACCGGGTAAATTTAATCGCCGCTTCAATTGCTTCAGCACCGGAGTTGCAGAGATATACCCGATTCAGCCCTTCAGGAGTTATCTGTACCAATTTTTCTAACAGAAGTGCCCGGGTATCATTATAAAATATTCCGGGGCAGGTAATTAATCTTTGCGCCTGCTGGTGAATTGCTTCAATAACCCGGTCATTGCAGTGTCCAACCGCCGCAACTCCTATTCCCCCCACGCAATCAATATACTCCCGATTGTCGGAATCCCATACCAGTGCGTTTTTACCACGCACAATAGTAATGTCCCGCATTGGATACAACGGCAGTTCATACTGCTTTTCAAGCAAACGATAATCATCCATATAAATATTGTTCCTTATTCACTACTGCCTTCATTTATTAAAAATTTAATCCCTTCAATCATCAATATAGCTAAACGATTTATGATATAAAATAAAATTATATCAAATAGAAAGAGAGAATATTCTTTTGAAAACAATAAAACATTATTTAAATTGATTTTCAGGAAATCATACTTGATGTATTATTAAAAATCGGCGAGATTTAATTAAAATAATTGGAGAATTGAATATGTTCAAACCAGTTCAAAGTGTGCTTGAATTAATTGGGGGGACGCCTATGGTAAAACTAAACCGGATTTCTAAAGATATTCCTGCCGAAATATGGGCTAAATTAGAATTTTTAAATCCGAGCGGAAGCGTAAAAGACAGGATTGCGCTCACGATGATTGAAGAAGCAGAGAAGCGCGGGGATATTAAAAAAGGCGGGATTGTTATTGAACCAACCACGGGGAATACCGGAATTGCGTTAGCATTGGTATGCGCCCTAAAAGGCTACAAAATGATTGCCGTGATGCCGGAAGTTGTGAGCAAAGAACGAAAAATGATAATTGAGCTGCTCGGCGGGCAGGCTGATATAGTAAAATGCTGTGAGAAAGAAAAAGGTGTTACAAAAGAAGATATGGAAAAAGTGGTCGCCCGTGCAAAAGAACTGCTTAAGACATATCCGAATTCCTTTATGCCGAATCAATTTGATAATGAGGATAATCCGAAGGCGCACGATGAGACCACTGCAAGCGAAATCATAGCACAAACCGGTGGGAGGTTCAATGCATTTGTTGCCGCCTGCGGTACTGGCGGGACATTCTCCGGAGTTGCACGTGTGCTCAAGGAGCGCCTGCCAAAAATAAAGAATGTCGTCGTCGAGCCGAGCACTTCTGCGGTTATCTCCGGATGTGAACCGGGTCATCATAAAATTCAGGGCATCGGGGAAGGTTTTATTCCGAAGGTGATGGATGTAAATCTGGTTGATGAGATTGCAAAAGTTTCCAGCGAAGAAGCAATAGAAACAGCAAAACGCCTCTGGAAAGAAGAAGGGATTATGGGGGGATTCTCAAGCGGTGCAAATGTCTATGCATCACTTAAAATCGGTGAAATGATGAACAAAGGTGATATAATTATAACGCTCATCCCTGACAGCGGAATGCGGTATCTTTCAATGCCGGAATTCCAGTGTTAAATACAATATTTGAAAATTTTGATTTAACGCGGCAATACCACAACTGCCAAATATATCATCGTGTTGGTTTTAAATTTTGGCGGCTGCAAACTTGGTTCGAGACCTTTGAAAAAATCAGTTTGTAGTCCCGAGTACTCGGGATGGGTGTTTTGAATAATTATCTGTCCAAACTCTATAATTTTTCAAAGGTCTTAGTTTGCGATTTTTTGAACTTTTCAAATATTTTTCTATGTTTAAACCTTGTTATAGAGACCTCGCCTGCACCGGTGAATTACAAAGCCGTGCTGAAATATTGAACCAAATTCTCTCCGACTGTATCCTTTGCCCACAGGAATGCAAAGTCAATCGCTTATCAGGTGAGCTTGGCGTTTGCAACGCACCAGCCGAGCCGATTGTATCAAGCTGTTTTCCCCATTTCGGCGAGGAGCGTCCCTTAGTCGGCAGAAATGGCTCCGGAGCGATATTTATGACTCATTGCAACCTGAAGTGTGTCTTCTGCCAGAACAATGACATCAGCCATTACGGGGAAGGTAAACCGATAGAAATCAGTGATTTAGCAAAGATGATGCTTGCACTTCAGCAATTGGGCTGTCATAATATTAATTTTGTAACGCCGACGCACTATATTCCGCAACTTGTCAATGCTCTTATCATTTCTGCTGAAAATGGTCTGTATCTTCCACTTGTGTATAATTCTTCAGGATATGATTCGGTTAAAACACTCAAACTGCTTGATGGGATTATTGACATTTATATGCCAGACGCAAAATTCGCCGATAACGAAACAGCAAAAAAGTATACGCAGGCTGAAAACTATGCTGATGCAATGTACTCTGCACTCAAAGAAATGCACCGGCAGGTCGGTGTCTTGCAGATGAACGACCAGGGAATTGCTGAACGCGGTGTATTAATCCGGCATTTAGTGATGCCGAGCGGAATAGCTGGTTCAGAGAAGATTTTAAAATTTATCGCAGAGGAGTTGAGCAAAGATTCGTATGTAAATATTATGGGTCAGTATTACCCATCCCACCGGGCGGACGAATTCACAGAATTACGGAGAAGAATTACACATCAGGAAATGGAAAATGCGTACAACAGTGCGAGAAAATTTGGATTACATCGCGGCTTCTAATCTGTACGCGAAATATGGGGACGCAATACTAATTTCTTTTTTATCTGTTCGGAGAGCACGGTTTTATATTTATAGGGCGGGTCAATGACTCGCCATCATACCTTCAGAAACAGCTCGGTTAATCGGTCAGTATTCCTTTTCAGTTTACTGTATAATTTCCTCTGCTCCTGCTTCATTTGCTCAAAATGTTTTGAAATTATGCGTAGAAATATTTGTGCATTTTTCCTGTTGCACATATGAAAAATTATACTTATTATTCGTATAAGGAACTTAAATGTTAATGAATTAGTATCATTCCTTATATTCACTGATGAGATGAGAGACATTATTACGAAGTATATGAACATTCTTAAGTGGGTATTCGTTATGGCATTTTTCCTGATCTTTTTAGCATCCGGTATCGGGAAGCTGATGGAACCCCGAGTACTCGTGGTTTTTGCCTCTGCGGTTAATTCTTTTTTACCGCATAGGACTCAAAGAACACGCAGATGACACAGAGAAACTTTCTCCTTATACTTTTTCTCTCGGCGCTCTCTGCGTCTTCTCTTTTTTCCTCTCTGCGGTTAATTTTTTGTTTTACTGTTGATGCTTAAGCGGTTTCGGTCATTAGCCATTACACTGCTTGTTCCTGCGGTTCTGATTATGTTTTTTGTATTCTTGCTGTACGTTCATTTCAAAAGGATAATTCTTAATGACTGCGGTTGTTTCGGCGGATTATGGAGACGCACCATCCCGGAAGCAATTGTAGAGGAGGTCATTTTTCTGATACTCTGGGCAATTTATTTTGTTATATACTATAAAATCCAATGTAAAAAATAGGGGGTGATAAATATGCATAATGAAGAGGAAATCTTGAAACGGGCACTTCAATTTATTGTAGAAAATCTGTCTAATAAGGATTTGACTGTATTGATGACGGCAGAGGCCGCTAATACAAATATGAAAAAATTATATGAAATATTTTGCTGTTATATTGATATGTGTACCAAACGGTGTATACTTACGCTTCGTATGGAAGGAGTGGAAAAAGAAATCATAACTGCGTATCAGAGAAAAAAATCTGTGAAATCTGCTTCTGTTGCACTAAAATATGGTTTCAGCAGTATGTCAGGAATGAATAACAGTATAAAACTTTTGGAGGGAGTTACGTTTATTGGATTTAAAAAAAAGGTGATAAAGAATTACTTAGCGGGCAATTCGCCGCTCGTTAATAATGAGTTTATAAGGAAATTTTTACACTAAAATTTACACTAAAACTTATATCGAAATATCTTGACAATTATTGATTTTTGATTATTTTGTATGGTGGATTGATTACGTGAGAGCGTTTTTAAGGTGAAGAAGGACACATTAAAATACATCGGACTTGTTTTGATTGCGGTGGTATTGGTGTTTGCCAATACGATGATGGTGTACAAAACATTCTTTGCGAAGAACCGATTGAATCCGGATTATAAGAAGCAGGTTGAAGTAACTAATGCAGACATACGGCGGTATGCCGATTCGTTGTTTGTACATAGAGATAGCTTGCGGATAGTTGAAGATATATTTGAAAGCAATAAACGGATAGTTAATGAAAAAGATAATATAATTGGCTATATTTATATACTTTATGAACCGATAAATTGCCCATCTTGTAGTGATATAAATTATGTATTGATTACAAATAAAGAATATACAATAAAAAATATTATTCTCGTAAATGATATTATAGAAGGTTTTAAAAAAGTACCTAAAGATACAATTAATTTATTCATTAAATCTTTTTTTAATATTAATATACTAACTTATAATTTTGAAAATGTAAAATTACCTAAAAAATCCATGAAGTATCAAACATATATTCAAAATAGTTTAATAAATATAAAAAAACAAATAAAGTTCTTTTATGAGAAATAAAATTAAATACATACTTATTATATTTTTGCTACTTGATTTAACTTTTTTAATTCAGTGGGGAATATTAAAATATAATAAGAAGAAAAATATAGATAATGATTCTAAAATTGAGAATGAATTATTTGCCACAGGAGAATATTTATTACTATTAAACTATGGGGAAACAATAATAAATCATTCTTTAAAAGATATTTCTAATGAAATTGTATCGATTTCATCACACAGTAATGAATTTAAATATATTTATTTTTCTCAAGCCAAATCTAATAATGTTAAAATAGAAGATATAATAAGAATTAATGAAATAAAAGATTCATTTAAAACTGACAGAATAAAGTGGGTAATTGTTATCATAGGGGATATTGATTTAAAGAAAAATAATGAATTATATGCAATCCAAAAAAAGTATGGCATTGTAATCTCAAATATTTCAAAAGAATTGGCTGAAAATATTTACAAGATTTCAAATAGTAAATGTGGATATAATTTATTGTTAGATCAAAATAATAAAGTAAGATTAGCTCACCCAAGTTTAGAAGTTAATATAATGAAAAGAATTATTAAGCAAGAATTAAAAACAATTGTAAAATATTAGAAGGAGAAGTAAATGTTCCACACCATGGTTAAAAGAAAAAAAGTATATATTATATTTATAATATTCGGTTTATTCTTTATTTATTATATGAAAGAAAATGATGAAATAAAGAATCAAACAAAATATTCAATTAATACTTTAAAACGAGAAATATTTATCAGTTCTGATTATATATTTAATAATGAAGGATTGAATCAGCCGTTGATTAATCGATATAATACTATAACAAAAGAAATTGTTGTTCTTGATAGGGGAAACAGTTGTATTTACTTTTTTGATCTAAAAGGTACTTTCTTGAGAAAATCCGGAAGACATGGTCAGGGACCAGGAGATTTATTAGGTCCTAGGTTAATGGAGATAAATAATTTTGGGGATATTTATATTTGGGAGTATGATAATATTAGGTTTTCTCATTATTCAAAAGATGGGGAATTTATTAATATCATAAAAAATACAGGATTAGGAGCATTAACTTATTTTTCATTTTCGGAAAATAATGAAATTCTAACACATATATCCGGCAGAGGGCATTATATCAGCATTTTATCAGATAAAGGAGAAGTTATCAAAGACATTGGTAAATTAGATGTATATAATAATAAGGTTTTTATAAATGCTACTGAACAATATGGGAATGTCATTCTTATCAGAGAAACGAAAGATGTTTATATAGTATTTGTTAAACACCTTCCAATTATAAAGATATTTAATAAGAATGGCAATTTGATAAAAGAACATAAATTAGATAACAAGGAATTAGGAATAAAAGAATATTTTAATCCGGAAAAATTAAAATATCCATTACTTAATGGATTTTATTTTGACGCTATTTACAGGAATAATAATTATTATCTTTTAACATGGAATTATAGAGACATAAAAGAAAGAGATAAATATGAAATAAATATTTTAGATAAAAACTTTAATATAATAGAAAAGTCTTTCCTTCCTTTAGAAAAACCATACAAAAATACTGATCATCATATAGAATTTATAGTTGAGCAAAATTGTTTTATTATTCCATTATGCGAAGAATCAATAAGTTATAAATTTTTTAGATAAACAATTTGTATTCAAAAAATATCAACAATTATTAGGAGGATTTATTATGAATGGCAGAAGAAAGTGGATAGCATTTATTGCTATTTGTGCGTTATTAACATTCAATTCAATGGCTATTTTGGACTTATTTGCCTTTGATGATTTGGATTGTAACAATTGGCAAAAATGTGAAAAAGATGAAAATGGGAAATGGCCAGAAACATGTGTATTTTGCTTTTGTTTGCCAGGTGGGGGAGGGGAAGAGAGAGGGGGAGGAAAGAGAGCTGGGGGAGAAGAGGAAGAGGGAGCCTGGTGTCATAATTATGATTGTGCAACAGAACCTTTTCACGGTACAGCTAGTCATTCAGGTGAATGTTGGAGAGGTTTTTTGGAAGGATGGGCAGAGTGTAATAGTGAAATGGGTCCAATTCAGCTGTTTTGCTATTGTCCCCAAAATTGCGGTAGTTCGAAATAATTATTCTTTTATTATTAATTATTAGAGAGCACGGTTTTTGATTTATCGGGCGGGTCACTGACCCGCCTTTTTTATTTGGTTCTTTTCCAGATATGGTGTCCGTCCCAAGTGCTCCGGAGGCGGATCTGCCTCTCGGATACACGGGAATGACAATTTTTCAAAGGTCTCTTTGTTTCATTTATCCCGCAAAAGCGGGATTGCTGATGCCAGACCAGTGACAAAAAACGACTTTTTCAGCAGTCTCATTTGTTTTAAATCAAAGCCAACCCATTGTAACTGATTAATAGTACAACGCATTAAACAGTAATTTAAATGTTGAGTATGCCTGGGCGCGGTTATGAATACTAAAACCAAAAAGTATTATCTTGCCTTCTCCGAAAGGTATTTCTATAACAGCCGCTTTCTTTTTAATTTTGTTTTCTCCTATCATCCAGCCGCTGATGAGTAACGTTTCATCAGGATAATTAGCAACAATTTTCGGTAATTGGTTTCCTCTTTTCTCTTCTGTAATTGGCGTATTTTGAGAGACGTCAAACACATAACCGCCTGAAAAATATGCAATGCCTTTTTCCTGCATCCCGAATGCCAACGGATGGCCTGTGTCAAAATTTACTTTTAAAATTGAGCCCGGACAATTGAAGCTGTCTGACGGAACACTCTGCAAAACATTTTTTATTGGCAAATTGAAGTATCTGATTGGGAGGTCGCTCGATGATTTATGACAAACAAGAATGCCGCCTTCTTCAATAAACGTTCTCAGATTATCAACTCCCTCCACACCAATTCCACCGACATACTCAGGCGGCATCGTTCCTTTCCTATGACCATTAATAATTGAAGAAGCACCTTGTTCAGGAAGGATAACAACGTCAAAGCGTCTGCGGAGATTCCCTGCTCTCATTTCGGCATCCGTCAAAATATAATAGGTAAAGCCATATTTATCAAGGATATACGAAATCCAGCCGGCATCCGTATTAGCAACCCAGGATTTATAAAGTGCAATTCGAGACTTTGATAGAGGTTTCGACGTTACTCGGATTTCACCCCCCTTCATTGGTATCCGTGCTTCTTCAGCAATATTCGTTAATATTTCTCTTTTGATACTTTTTGCCTCCACTATAAAAGTACCTTTCGGGTATTGTTCTCCTCCCAGCGTAAAATCCATTAGCGCCACGCTTACCTGCCCGCCGGTTTCTAAGATACGGTTTAATGCGATAAAACTATTATTGTCTGTGTGAATAAAAACATAGTACTGACCGTTTCCGGATAGTATTCCCCGGGGAGAAACCGCTTCGGTAATCATTTCTTTGCCCACGTCTACGGGTATACTCATTTCACCGGCATCTACACCCATTTGAATAGGAAGAGTCCAGCCGACTCCGTCGTATGGGGCTAACGGTGCTCCATCCCATTTCACCGTGCTTGATATGCCTTGCCAAAGATGTCCGTATTTCCTCAAATCGGGGTAGCTTTGTTTTTCTAAAATGTTTTTCACATACATTCCGAACGGCTGGCTGGTTGGTATAATATATGAACCTTCGGGATATGGAATGCCGTTATATATGAATGCCGTATCGGCTCTATATACTTCTATCCCATAGTCAATAAATCTGTTGAGCATCAGCGCAGTAGTATTGGGATCACGCTGATGGGCAGAAATAACCCATCCGTACGGTGGTTCTTTTTTAAACCGTGCAATAATGTCCTTCGCCATTTTATATTTGTAGTAAAGAAATTCATACCGGTACTTTGCCGCAACGTCCAACACGGATTTTGAGGCTGTCAGATTATAATCAACTGCATCTTTTAATCGCCACCAGCCGCCTTCCCACGGACTTGGATAAAATGTGCCCATAATCAGGTCGCGGTACTCTTCGGGAAAGTCATTCACCGTATAAAAAAAGGGGGTTGCATACCGGTAATTGGCTGTTTCTGTAAGAACTGAGGGAATATTATGCCCTTCAACACTTGGCCCATCGGCATAGCCGGGGTACCATAAGTCATAAGCATTCCGAGAAATAGCACCGGGTTGCCCGGCGCTTTCAAATCCCTGCCCCATCGCGGAACCAACAAGATTTTTCCAGCGAATGATAATCGGATGCATATTTGGATTAACTGGTTCAGGATTCGGTGGTATCCAGATGCGTGCAGGAAATGGAGCCGTTTCATGCTGACTATAGAAAAGTTCCGGGAACCATTCCTTGCCGATAATAAGATTCATATTCTGGGTCTCTTGCAAATTTGCTATAAAGGCGTCCCTGTTGTTATCATGCCCGGCATACTTATTATATAGTACAGGCAAACCGCTGTTTTCAAACGTTGTGCCGAGATTCTTTGTGTACCAATCCGCAACTAAAGTCATTCCATCCGGATTTGCGTGCACCAGGAGAAGTATAACATTCTCCCGAATAAATCTGGTACGTCGATCCTCACCGGTTACTAAATCATAAGCAAGCTGAAATTGATGCATCGGTGGAGAAGTTTCCGTTGAATGAATCCCGGAGTCTATCCAGACAATAACTTTTCCTTCATCGGCAAGCCTTTGAGCTTCTTCTTCAGAAATACTGCGGGCTATACTTAATGTACGGGTTATTTCCCGGTACCGTTCAAGTTCTGCCATATTTTCCTCTGAAGAAATTATAACATATTTCATCCGCCTGCCTTCGGTAGTCGGTCCCATATCGAACACTCGTAACCTTTTGGTTTGGCGTGCAATCAGCTCAAAATAGCCTGTCAACTGCTCGTAGGTGGCAAGATGAAAATCGGCTCCCGGCTTGTATCCAAGATAATCCTCCGGTGCAGTAACCTGGCTAAAACCGAAAGGAACATAACCACTGAGCAGAAAAAAACTCCCTATAAAAATCAACGTTCTGATGCGTTTTAATGAACTCATTCCTATTTCTCCTTTTATTATTTTTTCAAAGGTCTCATTTTATCTTATTTTATTTATACCCATTTTTCAGAAATTTATTCCCCATTTTTCGCAATTATTACTATTGCTTTTTTGTCAAAATATTACTAACCCATCACTTTCCATACACCTTCGGGTCTATGCGGTATTTCTCGACCTGCGGATATTCATCCGCATTTGATTTTATTCTATATGCATATCCGTCTCTAAAGTCAGTAAACATATAGGGAAGATAGACCGAACAAATATATTTATTTTCAGAAGATTTAAAAACATCAGTGACATATTTTTTGTCTTTATCGTACTGATACGTGTACGCAAAAATATAATCTCCATCTGATGCTAAACTTTGTATGGGTGCATAATATTTAAGCTTTTCCAATGCCTTTGATCGCGATTCATTCAGCTTTTTAGAATTCGCAATAAGTTCACTTTTTAAATCACTGGGGTATCTTTCAAACATTTTTTCATAATCAATCTTGCGATGAATGATTGAATCTGGAATTGCAAACGGAATATATTGCTTTTTTATTTCATATTGTTCACATGTTTTGAAATTGTGAACAATGATTCGATAATACCATTTTTCATTTTCAAATAATTTATGCTCCTTCGGATAGGAATAAGCAATTCGATAATCCGTCAGCATTGTATAAAGGTACGTCCCTGCTTCAGATTCAGTAATATTATCGGGAGACGTAGCTTCTTCTGAATTGTAAATAATAGAATATTCGTCACCACGAGTTTGAACGATGGAGTATACTCTTTTAGAAAATTCCATTTTATCCTTTGACAAAGAATATCCACTTCCAATCAAAATATCGGTTTTATCATTGTAGGTGTACATTATGGAATAGGTTAGAGATTCGCACTTGAAATCGGCTTTGAGTTTTTCGATAAGTTTCGATTTACTTATGTCTTTTTGTTCAATGAATTCATACTGAGGACCAAATATTTGAAAACCTTGACGCATAGGATTTCTAACAACAATGTATCTATCTTCTGATATATAAGGAAACGGTGTGTAAGAGAATTCTCCGGGTCCCTGCCCTTTTCTGCCAACATTTTTTTTGGATTTCCCGTTCGAGTCATAGACTTTTAACTTATATTCATCCGGGACGATTATATCACCGTTGTAATTGACTAACACTCTTGATGGTGCTGCTAAAAGAAACTCATCCGGAACGTCCTTATCCCCGAATGCAAGCTCAAGGGCAATGGCATTTTCAAGCGGTTTGACATTTATCCCGCTGTTTTTATCCCCGCTGCAAGAAATGACCAGCAGACAGGCGAATAGAGCAACTGCTTTTTTCATAACGCCTCCTCAAGAAAAGTATTATTTGGTAATGACCGCAGGGAGCTTTTAATGCTTTTAAGAGACCTTTGAAAAATATGGAGTTTGGACAGATGATTATTTAAAACACCCATCCCGAGTACTCGGGATTGGTGCAACATAAATCCTGAGTATCACCGAGTTCTCCCGAGTACTCGGGATTTTTCGGGACTCGGGACCGAAAACTGATTTTTTCAAAGGTCTCAATAATAAATTGATTGATATCTTCGATTCATCTATGGACAAGTCCTTTTAAAAAAATCTCTTTAAACATCAGACAAGCTTGCGAAATAAAAATCAATGCATAAAGCTGAATGCTTTAATAACCTCCATCAGGTCATTGTTTGTATAAGTCAACTCCAAATCTCCGGTTCGTTTTGCTCCCGGGTAAAAAGATTTTTCATTGGTCAAATCTTCAGTTTTTAATGTTATCACCAACTTATACGGAGGATTCAACGTGTAGGGCTTGTATTTTTTAAGGTTCTGCAATGCACTATTCACACTCTCACGTATTTTATCCCGGGCAATTTCGGGGTGCAGATTCAAGGTGGCTTTACCGAAGTTTTCTTTTACTGCAACGGTTTCTATATTACCCACTATCGCTTTGGCTTGTTCGCAGATTGCCTTATCACCGGACAGAAGCACCACTGGCACATTGAAATAGCCGGCAATCAGTGCATTGATGCCTGCTTCAGGGAGAGAGATTCCGTTAATCGAAACATCCGTTATGTTTACACTACTCATTGTATGCTCCAGGGTGGCGTTTGGGGTACCGGCTTTGGCGTGATAACCTATGAAGATAACGGCGTCAAACGTCTTGTCTATCCCCTCCATCATACTTAAATATCCGCCTGACCAATCACGAAGCAATTTAGCTCTTTTGTCCAGAATATCAGGCAGGATATTTCTGCCGGTGCCGTGAGAGTCCCGAACCCAAATTTCCTTTGCCCCTGCCGCTGCCGCACCTTCAATGGCTGCGTTGGTTTCATTTGTCATAATTTTTCGGAAATAGTCATAATCTTTTCCGTCTCTGCTGACCTCTTCTGAATTCACAACACCGGTGATTCCTTCCATATCTACTGAAATAAAAACTTTCAAATCCTTGCCGGCTTGCGGAAATGCCTGCGAGATGATTACAAAAAAGGCAATCATCGTAAACATAAACCTTTTCATACCCTTTTCCTTTCGTTTTGTTTTTATATTATAGTGATTTTGCTCTATAAACAACTGAAGAAAATCGAGTTCAATTTTAAAAGTCCCAAGGATTTGAAAACCAAAAGTTGTTATTCCTCCACGAAAATTCTCGGCAGAAGAGGATTCATTCCAATCGCTACTTTATATACAGAACTTTCAGCCCATTGAGCAACTTCTCCAATTGATATCTTATTATCGTTCTGAGTGCCAAAAAGAACTACATCATCGCCTAATTTGATTCCTTCTATCCCTGTTACATCCATAGTAACGTGATTGGCAGACATATATGCAACGAGAGGCCATCGGCGCCCGTCAATCAAGGCTTCTGCTTTATTAATGGCTTGTGGCGGATACCCGTCCGAGTAACCGATAGGAAGTGTTGCCATAAGAGTTTCTTTTTCAATTTTATATATTCTGTGATATCCAACGGTTTCTCCCGGATGCATTTTTTTCAAATATATTACTTTCGTTTTAAGTGACATCACTGGTTTTAGATCCAGGTTTGCCAACGGCTCGATTCCATAGAGGCAATTCCCCGGTCGGACCATATCTAAGAAAGAAGGCGGAAAATTGGCAACAGCCAGACTGCTTGCCGCATGTTTTAATCCAACAGATATTCCCTTCTTTTTTGCCTCGTCGCATAGTTGAAGAAACCGTTCGATTTGGATTTTATCGAAATCCTCTTCCTCCGTTAAAGTAGTAAAGATACCCTCGATTGCAATATCCGGCATTGAAGCCACTTTCTCAATAAAAGGCATCGCATAATAAAAAGGAACGCCAACACGCCCCAATCCAGTATCAACTTTTATATGAACCTTGGCTCGTTTATTAAGCTTGCTCGCGGCTTCAGCAAGCAAATCTACAGCTTCGGAAAATACTGACTGAGATATATCATACCGCACAATCTGCTCCGCTTCTTGCCGTGAAAACGGACCAAAATTGAGAATCCTTCCTTTTATCCCGTTTTCCCTTAAGGGTACTGCTTCCTGTACCTTAAAGACTGCAAAATGTTGTATATTTTGTTTTTCAAGCGCCCGTGCAACCTCTAATAACCCATGACCATAAGCATTGCATTTAATGACAGCCATAACAGGCCGATTCTCTACTCTTTTTCGTACTTGTGACAAGTTCCAGGCAAGGTTTTTGGTATTGATCTCAAGCCAGAGATCGTAATATTCATTTGGTTCGTTTTGAGGAATTAAATTATTTGGCAGTTTCTTACAATAAGCAAATCCCAGGGAGGTGGAACCTGCTAACACTATAAACTCTCTCCGATTTACTTTATTCATTTCACTATCTCCTTATCGAATGGTTATAAACATTGGTTCTTCTAAAAATGAGGTGCAATAAATGGAACTATACTGAGCTTTTCCGTCGGAGGCGGATCTGTCTCTGAAAGACAAGAAGATGTGGTCTTTCTACGTTCCGTATAGGGAACGAAACCGTTTGTTCTTTACTTGAGACGGAGGTAAATAGAGAATCACGCTTATAGAATAGTTTAACATTAATATAATGCAATTTTTCTCCGTACTATACTCACATAAATTTCTAAAAATGTTACAGCCCAATAAATTTTTTATGATGAAATTAAAAACCCTTTGCCAGACCCCCGCTGCGGGGATCTGCGCCGCCGGTAAACCGCATTGGTACTCCGTGTGAATCATACTCAATAGCAAGCCCGTGAGCATCTCCCAGTCCGCCAATTCTTATTTTGTGTCCTAATGCTTCAAGCTCCTTTCTTATTGATTCCGGTATTCCTGCTTCCACAGTTAATGTATTTGGTTCAGTGAAGCTGATGCGCGGCGCCGCAATCGCTTTTTGAATATCCATACCAAAATCAATGATGTTCATAACCATCTGGGGGACTGTTTGGTCTATTGTGTGCCCTCCGGGAGTTCCAATTGCTACCCAGAGTTTTCCGTCACGCATAATGAGCGTTGGACAATCTCCTGATAGTTTTCGATGCCCTGCATAAGCATCCATAGGATTCCCTTTCGGCTCAAATGTACAATATGCCAAAGAATTATTGAGCCATATACCGGTGCCCTCAACCAGGATTCTACTGCCAAAAAGATTACCTAATGTCTGAGTTGCCGAAACGACATTCCCCCACTTATCGGCTACAACAAAATGAGTTGTATGTTTACCCTGCGTTTCACTTATACCGGGGGGTATAAAATCCGTTGCACGTTTGAGATTAATCTTTGAGGCTTGTTCGTCCCAATATTTCTCCGAGAGAAGCTTATCAAGCGGTGGTGGTGAAAAATCAGGATCACCAGCATAGGCTAAACGGCACCAGTACCCGTGCTTAGTAACCTCGGCAAACCGATGCAAATATGCAGTCGTATTATGCCCGAGCGCTCTGTTATCAAATCTACTCATTATCCCGAGTCTTATGAGGGACGGAAATGCATTAGACGGTGGAGATGCTGTTACTACTTCATATCCCCGGTAATTTATACTGATAGGTTTCCACCATTCAGCGTGATCGGCTATCAAATCATCTATTGTTAAAAAACCACCCGATTCACGCATTGTTTTATCAATGGCTTTTCCTAATTCGCCGCCGTATACTGCTTTTGCTCCTTGCTGAGCAATCATTTTGAAAGACTGAGCGAGGTCCTTCTG
>Ga0315291_10003182_pt1 | contig 21244 bp, 14 predicted proteins | sample YL17G12_20_MG_FD_203070 | JGI IMG/M metagenome (GOLD analysis project Ga0315291, IMG submission 203070) | Sediment microbial communities from Yellowstone Lake, YNP, Wyoming, USA - YL17G12_20 | ecosystem: Environmental > Aquatic > Freshwater > Lake > Sediment | place: USA: Wyoming | collected... | reverse complement strand
GTCGGGACGATCGTCAGGGGCGCCCAAAGAGGGCGCACGGAGCCCTGGACGATCATCCTGGATGACGGACGGGTCGTCAGGCGGTCCGTCTTCAAGTACGTCGACCGCCGCAGGCCCTCTCCGCTCCCGGATAGCTACCTCTACGAGATCGCCGCCTACGAGCTCAGCAAGCTCCTCGGCCTCGATATCGTCCCCGCGGTCGTCGAGAGACAGATCGAGGGGACGAAAGGTTCCCTCCAGGCCTTCGTCGAGAACTCGGTCCCGGAGGCGGCCCGGCGGCAAAATGGTCCCGAACCGCCGGAGCCGCTGAAGTTCGGAGAGGCGCTCGAGTCCGTCATGATCTTCGCCCTGTTGGTCAACGACACCTGCCAGAACATCGAGGACACGCTCGTCGAGACCGGGACCTGGCGTGTTTTCCGGGTGGACTTCTCCGAGGCTTTCGGGCCCTCGCCCGAGCTCCAGCCCGATTGCGGCCCGACGTCCTGCCCCGACGGGCTCTGCCGGAAGCTCGTGGACCTCGACGACCGGGTCATCGGACAAAAGCTCGCTCCCTATCTCAACAAGGACGAGATCGAGGCCCTCATCCGGAGAAAGGGCCGGCTCATCCGGCTGCTGGAAAACCTGAAGAATTAGAAAGAATGAGGACGTGCCCATGGGCCGAACAGCCGGGTATGCGTCCGAGGTGGCCGGGAAAATGTCTCCAAGGCCGATCGAGCGTTTCCTGGGATTGTTCACGGATATCAGGCCGGGCGAGGCCCAGAAGGCCCTGCTGCTGGCCCTGAATATCTTCCTGCTCCTGCTGGCCTATTACCTTATTAAGCCGGTCCGCTTCCGAAGCCGATACCTCCTCCTCATCGCCCTTCTCATAGGGATCTACAACTTCATCAATATGACAGGAGAGTATATCATCAGCGACGTCAGCACCCGAGTCGCCCTCAGGGCGGTTGAATCTGGGACGGCAGCCGGCTTGACGATGGAACAGCTCCAGGGAAAGTTCTTCGCCGACTACCAATTCCTGCAGAACCTTCTTGCCCTTTTCATCCAGCTCTTTTTGGTCTCCCGGATCTTCAAGTGGGTCGGGGTCGGCGGGGCCCTGCTGTTTCTGCCGTTAATCGCCCTGGGAGGCTACGGCCTGATCTCTTTCGGGGCCCTCCTCATCCTTGTCAAATGGGTAAAGGCTGTGGAGAACGGGACCGACTATTCACTGATGAACACGACGAAAGCGGCCCTTTTTCTCATCACGCCGAGAGAGGAAAAATACAAAGCCAAGGCCGCTATCGACACTTTCTTTGTGCGGGGCGGCGACGCCGTGGCCGCCTTGTGTGTCTTTATCGGGACGACATATTTCGCCTTGACCATCGAAAAGTTCGCGGTCATCAACGTGCTGATGGTCCTCCTCTGGATCGCCATCTGCTTTCTGATCATGAAAGAATACAAGAAGCTCAAATCCCGGGAGTCAACGGCTTAGGTCTTTCAGCTTGATGATCCCGCCGGAATCCTGGGCGATATAAAGATACCCCTCATCGTCCCAGGCGAAGCCTTCCTGGTCGTTGCCCGGGAACGCGTATTCTCGGACGAGCTTCCCTTCCAAGGTGATCTCTACGAAGATATTGTCGGCGTCACTGACGGCATAAAGATGCTTCTTCAGGGGATCATAGGCCAGTCCCGACGGATCATCCATTTTAAAGGGAAGAACCCTCAGGATCCGCGCCTCAGGAGCATCTCCCCCGCCCGTCCTCAGGGGGACGAAGAGCTCCATGATGCAGGGAGGGTCCTCCTGGTTCCCGGCATAGAATGTCCCTCCCTCCGGATGCCCGTCGTCTGGGACAAAGACCAGCGACTCGATACCGTTGTCGTATCGGTCCGTCTGTTTCTGGAGGAAGTTCGGGTCCCCTTGGAACGCCCTGTTGACGGCGAACCTTCGGGTGACCGCCGGCTTGTCGGGGTCGAATTCCAGGATGACGTCCTCGCCCTCGACGACGATGTATAGGAGGCCGGTGCGGGGATCGACCGTCACGTCCTCCAGGTCACCCGGCACCTTTTGGCTGAACACCGCGGTCCCGTCGGTCCTCATCTCGAGGATCTCGCCTTCGTCGCTGATGACGAAGAACGTCTTCCGCACGGGATAGAAGCAGATCCCGGAGGGCTGGAGGATGCCTTGCTTGTCGATGTTGCCGGTAAAGCCCGGGCTCCCCGGCCACTCGCAGGGATACCGGATGTCCGGGGCGGACCGGGGTCGTGCGCAGGAACCCAGGAACACGACGAGGAGCCCGAATAAAACGAACGCTTTCATGGACATCTTTTCCAGCAAGTGCCCAATCTATACAAAAGTCGGCGGGCTGTCAATCCCGTCGTCGTTCGGTTTGATTTTCTTGACTTCCGGGATTATGATAGGTGTAGAGAATCGGGGAGACCGAATGAACGAGGAGGGAGGCGATGAAGCATAAGACCCTTGCGATCATCTTCGTGAGCTTGGCCCTCTTTCATGGACCCTCCGCATTCGGACAGTTTTTGCCCCAAGAGATCGCCGGACGGGACGGGATCGAGCACTTCCTGCTCACGGCGGAGATCCTGCGCACCGAACCCATCGGCGAAGGCGTGACGAAGCCGACCAAGGTCTACCTCGGGAAGGACGGCATCGAGGGAAAGGCCGTCTGGAAGAATCCGAGCGGGCTGCAATTGGGGTTCTGGGAAGGCTGGCAGTACGAGATCGCCGCCTACCGGATAGACAAGCTTATCGGCCTCAACATGATCCCGCCCACCGTGGAAAGAACGCTCAACGGGAAAGAAGGCTCGCTCCAGTATTGGGTCGAGAGCAAGTACAGCCTGCTCGACCTCCAGGAAAGGGGGATCCCCATCCCGGCATCGGCCATGGAAAGCACAGACAGGATGAAATACCTCACCCGGGCCTTCGATAGTCTCATCGCCAATGAGGACCGCACCCAGCAGAACGTCCGTTACACCGAGGATTGGCGGATGATCCTCATCGACCACTCGCGATCGTTCCGTTCCAGCCGGGAGTTCACCGAGAAGCTCTTGTTCGGTCCCCGCGGGGTCCGGAAGAACGCCGAAGGACGGCCATTTCTCTACCGGCGGCTCCCCCGGGCCTTCGTGGACAGCCTTAAGGCGATGACCTTCGAGAACGTCAATGGGGCCGTCGGGACCTGCCTCACCGATGAGGAGATCCGCTCCCTCCTCGCCCGCCGCGACCTCCTTCTCGGGGACATCGCGGAGATGATCAAAGCCCAAGGGGAGGACAAGGTCCTCTATTAATAAAAGGAGGGAAAATGAAAAAGGGAATCGTCATCATCATGGCCTTCGCCATGGCCGTTCTCGGAACGGTGCGGGCCTTCGCCCAGTTCACGCCTGAAGAACTGGCCGAGCGTCCGAAGTGGGAGGAATTCCTCAGGACGGCCGAGATCGTCAAGCAGGACCAGCTCAAGGGAGACCAGGCAGTCACCAGCCCCTGGCATCTGTCCTTGAAATCGGGCGACGTGGTCCGCGACGCCTTATGGAAGAACCCCGTCGGCAAGATGGGCGGCTACCTCGAGGGCTGGCAGTACGAGATCGCAGCCTACCTGCTGGACAAATACCTGGGGCTCAACATGGTCCCGCCCACGATCGAGAGGAGGTTCCGCGAAGACAGGGGCTCCATCCAGCTCTGGGTCCCGGACTGCATCACCCTGAAGCAGAAAACGGACCAAAAGATCAAGACACCCCCCATAAAGGTCTTCAACTGGAACCGGTGCACGTACCTCCAACGGGCCTGGGACAATCTCATCGCCAACGAGGACCGTCACATGAACCAGATCCTCATCACGAAGGACTGGCGGATGATCCTGATCGACCACTCCCGGTCCTTCCGGTCCTCGAAGAAGTTCACCCAGGAACTCATCTATACCGAAAAGCACCGGGAAGGGCCCAAGCTCATGAGCGAGCTGCCGCGCGCGTTTGTGGAAAAGGTCAAAGTCCTGACGTTCGATGGGATCAAGTCGGTCGTCGGCGAATGCCTCAAGGATGAAGAGATCAACGCCGTTCTGGTCCGCAGGGACCTCATCCTGGCGGAAATCGACAGGCTCGTCCAAAAGAACGGGGAGGACCAGGTCCTATACTGAATCCGCAGCGGACGAAAGCGTCTTGAAAACGGTCAGGACGTTCTGCCCGGGTTCCCGTTTGTATTCGAAGCCGTCCATGAGGGTCTTGGAGAGGTAGATCCCGAACCCTCCCCGCTTGCCCGTCCTGAGCTTTTCCAGGATGTCGGGAGAGGCGGCCTGACGGGGATCAAAGGAAATCCCCGTGTCCCGGAATTCGAAAAAGGCTTTTCCCCCCTCGAACCAGATCCGGAGGACCAGGTCCCCTTTTTCTGCCGGGTAGGCGTAGAGGATGATATTGACGGCGATCTCATGGAGCGAGAGCTCGATCTTGAAATAGTCCTCCTCGGCCAAGTCGATGCCTCGAAGGGAATCCCGCAGGAAAGCGCGAACCCGGTCCATCGCCCCGAGGTCCGCTTTCACTCTCAATTCGCCCACGGATGCTCCCTTACCCGACCCTCTTCACAAGGACGAGCGTCATGTCGTCGCCTGGCTCGGCGCAGCCCGAATGGCACCGGACCTCGGCGAAGATCTTTTCCATGATCATCGGGACGGCGAGGCCCATATTCTCCCTGAGGAGCCCCTGGAGCCTGTCCTCTCCGTATTCTTCATTCCCGGCACTCCGGCCCTCCGTGATTCCGTCGGTATACAAGCAGAGCAGATCGCCGAGGCCGAGACGGACGCTGCCCGCGCCGTAGATGACCCCGGGGAACATCCCCAGGCAGAAGCCCGTGCTCTCCAGCCTTTGCAGGCCGCCTTTCACGTCCAGCATGATCGGAGGGTTGTGTCCGGCGTTGACGAAGGTCATTTCTCCCGTCTCCGTGTCCAGTTCGCCGAAAAAGAACGTGATATACGTATGACTCTCGGAGCTTTGATGGACGAAATCGTTGAGGCGGGCCGCCATTCCCATCAAGTCATGACGGGGGCCGACCTCCGCGCGAAGGGATGCCCTCAGGGAGGCCATGAGCAAGGCCGGCCCTACGCCGCAGCCCGAAACGTCGGCGATCGCGATGCCCAGACGTCCGGAATCGAGCGGGATGAAATCGTAGTAATCTCCGCCGATCTGGAAGCAGCCCTTATTGCCGCCGCAGACCTCAAACCTCTCAAGCCGCGGGGCTTCCCTGGGAAGAAGGTTCCTCTGGATCTGGGCGGCCACGGCCATCTCCCGTTCCATGCGGCAGTTCTCCAGGGCCTGCTCGATGAGCTTGGCGTTCTCGATCTTGACCGCCGTCACGTTGGCCAGGAGCGTCAGAAGTTTCAGGTCGTCCTCCGTGAATGGATTGACCGGGGAGGCCCGGTCGGCGTAGACGATGCCGATGATCTCCTGGTTGTTCCACAGCGGGACGCACATGGCGGTCCGGACGTTCGAGCGGAGGACGCTCGCCTGTTCTTTGAACTGCGAATCCGACTGGACGTCGGAGAGCAGGATGGACGAATTCCTGGCCATTGCCGTATTGAGGATCGTCCGGCTGACCTGGATGTTCTGGTTCTTCAAGCCGGGATTGAGGATCCGGACGACCTTGGGGATGAGTTGGGCCGGGTCGCCTTCCTTCAGCATCAGGACGCCCCTGTCCATGGGGATGTTCTGGGAGATGAGGTCCATGATGTGGTCGAGGAGCTGGTCCAAGGGAAGGTGATAGATGAGGGCCTGGCTGACCTCGTTGAGCACGGAAAGGAACTTCTGTTCGCGGCGGAGTTTCTCGAGGTCTGCCGCCTGAAGCTGAGGCCGAGTCGCCGTATCCACGACCGGCTTTTTCAGGATGTCCCGGACCCCAATGATGGTGTTGTACTCGCCAAGGCCGGGCGGTCCTTCCACCATCTCGATGCGGGTCGCGGCCTCCTGGTCGAAGATGATCCTCGTAGAACCAAGGAGGACCTCGTCCCCCCTTCTGAGCTCCGTCTCGAGCTGGATCTTCTTCCCGTTGACGAAAACACCGTTCTTGCTCCCCAAATCCCGGATGACATGGCCAACGTCCGTCGCCGCGATCAGGGCATGTCGACTCGAACAGAACTGATCCGGCAGGGACAAGTCGTTCTCCAAGGCCCTCCCGACGGACGTCCGGTCACGTTCCAGAGCGCAGGTGAACGGCTCTCCCGTTTTCGGATAAACATAAAGGATGATCATGGGAATGCCCTATCCCGATTCTAGCGGAAGGCAGGCCCCCCTTTCAAGTCCGGACTGCGCCCCTTTTTCTCGAGAGCCCTAAAGAGATGCCGGCAGCGCCGGATCTTTTCTTCCGGCGGGAGGTCCTCGATCAAGGGGAAAAGGAACTCTTTGATGTCCTTACGGACCACGTTATCCAAGAGCTCAAGGGAATAGTCGATGGACTTCCGCGTCCCCTGGCAGATGTTCTGATAGGCCTTGACGATGTCCTCGGAGGGATAAATGAGGCTGAGGAGGTCGAAGATGCGCTTGATCCTGAAGGCCAACCGGCTTCCGGGAGCCTCCCCCGGCCGGCTTTCGAGGAGGGCCTTGAAGCCCATCCGGATCTGGACCAGGATGGCCGGGATGATCCTTTTCTCCCTGAAGACGATGCCGGGCGTCTCGGACCTGATCCGGTAGAGGGCTTCGATGATCTCAGGTTCGGTCTCATCATGACCGTTCACAAGTTCGGCGGCAAGGGCGTCGGCCGCTCTTTGGGTGCCCATCCGGGCCAGGACTTCGGGGATCGCTCGGCGGACGGAGATGTTCTGCTTGTGGTCTTCAAGGTATCGCACCAGGGCGCCCAGGATCCTGCCGCCATAAGCGGCCAGCGCGTCCCTGGCGACTTGACGGGTCAGGGGATTCCCCAGCTGTTGAACGATGAGGGGGAGGAGCTCCTTTCGCTTGAGTCTTGCGGCGCTGTCCAGGGCGTAGTTCAAGACGTCCGGCGACGGGTCCCTCAGGAGCCGGTCCAACTGACGTATGACCCTGGGTTCCGGCGTCATCATCCCGAGGACCTTGGCCGCCTCCATCCTCTCCACCTCCGACTCCTGTCCCTCTCCCGCCGCCTTCTCCAAGTGTTCGCCCATGACTTTCCGGTATGCCTCGAGCTCGAAAACCTCCTTGATTTGGGTTCCGAACTCCTCGTCGGCCAAAACGTCCTCCATTCCCGCGAAGAAGGATCCCCCGCCGACGTCGAGAAGGGAATCCAAGGACTTTGCCCGCAACTCGCCATCCTTTCCTGCAAGGACCTCCTTGAGCTCGGGCGTCAGCTTGTCCTTCCGGACGAGGTCGAAGAGGTTCATGGCGTAGAGGACGGAACTCCGTTCCCGGCTCTGAATGGTGTCGAAAACGAGCCGCGCCGAGTCGACGTCCATGCGTTCGGCGACGACCTTTTCTCCGTCCTCCCACTTCCTCTCCAGGTCCTTCTTGACGACGCCGACGTACTCGCCTGAGACCACCCGGACCAGCAGGAGCCAGAGGACCAGAAAGAAGACGGTGATAAAACTGATGGACGCTAAGCCGACGTGGAAGACCGTGTAGAAGAGGAAGAACAGGAGCGCCCCCAGGGCCGTCGAGAACTTGTTGAGGAACATGTCGAGGAACATCTTGGCCTTGTACTTGATGTCCGCCGGCACGGGAAGATAGAGCAGCTCGCGGGCAGACTGGCTGAGGCTGTTCTCCAGGCCTTTATCGGCGCCCTTGACCAGGACAGCCCAGACGATCAAGGAGGCCGTTGGAAAGAGAAAGACCGAGGCCGATCCGGCCAAGAGGAGCACGGGTGCGACAAGCAGGCCGGTACGTAGACCGAACCGCCGGAGGATCCGGCCCGTTCCGAAAAGTTGGACAAGGTAGGAGACGAGGAGCAGAGCGGCGAAAAAGGACCCGAGGAAAGCCGTTCGGGGGTCCGGGTTGGGGAACCGCCATCGCAGGATGGTGTTGAACTGGAGCTCGATGAGGTTGCCGACGACGGCCCCTGTCCCCAACAGCCCGGCCATAAGGAGCAGGTATCGATTCTTCCGGACGATGTGAAAGCCTTCGAAGGAACCGGCCAGCCTCCCGCCGCTGTCGACGGCCGCCCCCCGATCATCTTCCCGGGAGCGGTCCGCATAGACGAGGTTGACGACGATCAGGGTGAGGACCAGCACGGCCGGGCAGAACAGGAGAAGGTTTTCCGTCCCGATGGCCCGGGCCAGGTTCCAAGCCAGGAGGGCCCCCCCGAAGCCGCCCAGGAGGCCGCCGCTGACAAAGAACCCGACCAGTCTCTTGGCCTGGTGCGGGTGGAGGACATCATTGACCGCGATCCAGAACTGGGTGACCGAGGTCGCGATGAAGACGTCCGACCAGAACCAGTAGACAAGGGACAACCCGTTCCAATCGACCTTGAGGACCACCCAAAGGAGCCAGAAGAGGACAAACCCGGCGATGAAAAACGCGATGCTCAAGGAAATGAAGCGGCGGCGCGGCAGCGTCCTCAGCAGCTTGACGTTCAAGCCGACGACGAAGCCGATGAGCAGGGCCGTGAGGAGATAGGGCAGCGGCAGGAACCGGTCGGAGAACGAAACGAAGAAGAGCGAAACCTTGACGGGCTTGACGATGTAGGCGGGGAAGGTGATCAGGAAGAAATACAGGAAGAGCAGGAGGGCGATCCTCGACTCGCCGGGCCGGACGTCTGCTATGCGTGAGAGCGTTCGAGAGAGGCGGTCTTCCGTCACCTTAGGGCTCTTTCGGGCCGGCCGGGATCGATCAGAGCCTTAAGAAGCTCTGCAGGGCGGAGTCTTCGCTGTCGAAGATCTCCAGGACCTTCGTCAGCATGGTCACCTGGAAGACGAGATAGAGCTTCTTCGAGATCCTGGCAAGCTTGAGTTTTCCTCCCAGGTTCTGGGTGGAGATGTAGCTGGCCAGGATCTCCCCTACCCCGAAGCTGTCGATGAACTCCACCTTTTCGAAGTTGAAAAGGATATTTCTCGTCCCCGACTCGAGCCGGTCCTTGACCAGCTCGTGGACCGTCGTTTCCGACATGTCGGAACGCCGGATCTCCCCCTCTATGTCCAAAATAACCACATCGCCCTTCTCGCGCGTCTTAATGACCATAGTCCCTGCTTTCTCTTTACCTTTTATCAAAAGCGCGACGGATTGTCAATTTAGAGTCTGGGTCCAGGAGTTTTCCCCGAAGGAGTACATGGCCGCCGGCGTCTGGTACGCGGACAAGAAGAAATAGCCGGTCCCGCTCAGGCCAGGCCGACCCTCTTCAGGAGAGCAACGGACTTAGGATCCGATCGGCATTCATCCAGGGAAGGCATGAGCTTGATGTAAAGGAACCAGGGGTCCTTCTGTTCGTAGGCGTTCATCATCCATTCGCAGACCTTCCAATGGTCGCCCAGTTCTGCGTAGACGATGGCCGTCCAGAACGGCGAAAAGAGGGCCAGCCTTTTTTCGTAATCCCTGTGGAAGAGCCATAGCCGTTCACGGTCCCCCCTGCGGGCATTGGAAATGTGGATCCAGTATTCGGCGAGCCAGGACGCTATCCCCGTCTCCTTCTTGAACTCTTCGACGGCCTTGTCGTTCAGCCCTTTCTCCAACTGGACCCATCCCAGCATGATGTGCGTGTAAGGGAAGTCCGGGGACATCTTCTGGGTCCTCTGCAGCTGGTCCTCGGCACGGTCATAATCCCGGGCGAAGAATAACGCCGCTCCCAGATTCCTGTTGATGATCGGCGAGAGGGGATCGAGCTCCAAGGCCCGCCGGAGCATCTCGATCGCCTGGGTAAACCGGGCCTGGAAGAACAGGACCCGGCCGTACCAGTGATAGGCCGGGGCGTAACCGGGCTTGAGCACGATGGCCCTTTGGAACGCTTCCTCACTCCCATGGAGGTCCAGCTCCGAAAATATCCTGACGGCCGCCTCCAAACAGTGCGCTTCGGCCAGCCCAGAGTCAAGCTCGAGGGCCTTTCTGGAGGCCGCCCGGGCCGTCGGATAGGCCTCCCTGGGAGGCGTCGAGGAGTCATCCAGCAGCCTCAGGTAGGCTTCCGCGAGTCCGGCCCAGCCCGGGGCGTAATCCGGATCCTTTTCGAGGGCCTTGCCGAAGAGTTCTATGCTCTTCCGGATGTCCCCCTCTTTCTCCTTGTTCAGAAGGTGACGCGCTGTCAGGAATAGGTCGTAGGCCTCCCGGTCCGCCGTAAGCCTCTTGGTCAGTCCGGACAACTCTCCTTCCGAGGCCTTGACGCCGAGCGCTTTCACGGCGGCCAGGGTGATCTCGTCCCGCACGACCGGGATGTCCGCGGGCGCCCGGTCAATCTCCCCCGACCAAAGGACAGATCCATTGGTCACGTCAATGAGCCTCGCGGCGACACGGAACCGGTCTCCCGACAGCCTCACGTTCCCATCGAGGACGGCAGAGACGCCAAGCCTGCGGCCCGCTTCCAAAGGACTTATTCCCTGTCCTTTGAAAGCAAAGGCAGACCTCCTTGCAGAGACCTTGAGTTCCCGGATGGAGGACAAGGCTTCAATGAGCTCATCGGTAAGCCCATCGCACAGGTAATCGCGCTCGGGTCCCTGATCCTCATTCAAGAAGGGGAGGACGGCGAGCGAGCGCTTCCAATGGGGCCTGGAAAGATGGATTGTCTCCCGGGAACCGCCGGACCCGCTCTTTTTCTCGCGGACCTCCCTTCCCCGGAACTTGCGGAAAAACCGCAGGATCCCCTTCTTCTGATCGCTCATGAATCCTCCCGGATCAACCCTTGTCTTTTTATATCAAAAAGAACCGGCCAAGTCAATCCGGTGACTGCCCCCTAAAATTGCCGATGGAATTCTTTCTTCTCAACCATCACGTTTGACTCCTTTTAAAGACGGCGGGCAGTGTGATAGATTGATAGCTTATTCGTTCATCGGGAGGCACTATGGAGATCGATCCCAGGATCCAAAAGCCGGGCCGCCTGGCCTGCCTGGACGCGTTCCGGGGGCTCGACATCCTGATCATGATCTTCGTCAACTACATCGCGGGGATGAAGGCTTCCCCCGTGTGGCTTCAGCACGTCGCGGACGGCGTCGACGCCTACACCATCACCGACCTCGTCTTCCCGGGATTTCTGTTCATCGTCGGCGTGGCCATCCCCCTGGCCCTACAGAAGCGGATGACGAGCGGCGTCAGCCGTTGGAAGCTCGTCGGGCACATCCTCTCGCGGACGGCGGCCCTGCTCTTCCTGGGCATCCTGACCGTCAACGAGCACGGCTACTCCGCGGCCGACACGGGCTTGCCGAAATCCTGGTGGTATCTCCTGGCCTACACGGCCGTGATCGTGTTCTGGAACATCTACCCGAAGACCGATAAGACGGCAAAGCGCCGTCTTTACCTCGGATTACGCCTGGCGGCGGCCGCCCTCCTCATCGTCCTGGTCCTCATCTTCCGGGGAAGGGCGCAGGATGGGACCATAACCATGATCCAGACATCCTGGTGGGGCATTCTCGGGCTCATCGGCTGGTCGTACATGGCCTGCAGCTTCACCTACCTCTTGACCCGCGGCAACAGGACGGCCCTCATGGGCGCCATGGGCTTCATGATCGCCCTGTATATCGGCGTCCGGCACGGGGCCCTGGATTTCCTTGGACCGGCCGTTCATAATTTCATCCACATCGAGTCGAACTTCGGCTCCCACGCCGCGATCGTCACGGCCGGTATCCTGGCCGGGTCGTTCTTCATCCCCGGGGGTGACGTCCGCGGGCACAAGCCGCGGATGAAGTCCATGTTCCTCCTGGGAGCGGGAACTCTGCTGGCCGGTTATATTCTCAGGCCTCTTCACGGGATCAGCAAGCAACAGGCCACCGACTCTTACGCCCTGGTATCCGCCGGCATTTGCTGCCTTGTCCTGTTGGGATGCTATTATTTGATGGACGTCAAGGGCGTCAAGAAGTGGGCCAATTTTCTCCTGCCTATCGGCGTCAATCCCCTTCTGGCCTATATCCTTCCCGATATCATCAGCTCGGTCCAGGACATCCTCACCTCGATCACCCGTATCGACGTCGGGAAGCTCCTCTGGCCGTTCCGGGAAGCAGGCGGTTGGCCCGGGCACCTGAACGCGATCGCCATGACTCTCGTCATCCTCCTTATTGTCCGCGTGATGACGAAGGCGAAAGTGGTCCTCAAGCTCTAGCGGATTTACGCTTTTAATTTCCTGAAAATCCGGCCGGCGATCCTGAGGATGCTTTTCCTGGACGTCCCGCGGCTCACCGTGCCCCAGGAAGGCAGGAGCGATAGGGCGGCACGGAGCCTCTTCATCAAGCCGCTCTGATGGAGAACGGCCAGGGCCCGCCGGATGACATCTGTTTTTTCGGCGCCATATGGATACCACCAAAGCTGGCTCCGGTTCTTCGCGAAGTCCGCGCCTATGTACTTGATGTTCACGAGATGGAGGAGGCCGTAGGGCCCGTGGGACCTTCCCATCCCCGTCCGCTTGATCCCGCCCCAGATGGCCCCGGGCTCGGTAAAAGAATACATGTGGTCGTTGACGGTGACCGAGCCGGCCTCGAGCCGGTCGGCGATCCGGGCCGCGGCCCGCCTGTCCTTGGTCCAGACCGAAGCCGTCAAACCATAATCGCAATCGTTGGCCAGGGCGATCGCTTCCTCGAGGTCCCCAAAGGGCATGATCGGCAGGACCGGCCCGAACGTCTCTTCCTTCATGATCTTCATCGTGTGATCGACGCCGGTGAGGACGGCCGGAGCCAGGAAATATCCGGGGCCGGTCCTTGGCCTTTCTCCGCCGCAAAGCACGGTCGCACCTTTTTCCCTGGCGTCCCGGATATGGGCTTCGACGAACTCGAGCTGACCGAGGGTGGCCAACGGGCCCATTTCCGTGCCGTCGTCGAGCGGGTTCCCGACCTTGATCCGCTTCGTCATGGCGACGGCTTTCTCCGTAAACACCCCGGCGACCTCTCGGGCGACATAGACCCGCTCGACGGAAGCGCAACTTTGCCCGGTGTTCATGAACGCCGCCCAGACGGCCCCCGAGACGGCACGCTCGAGGTCGGCGTCCTCTAGGACGATCATCGGATCCTTGCCCCCCAGCTCCAGGACGACATTAGTCAGGTTTCGGCTGGCCAGCTCCATGATCCTCTTGCCGATCGGGACGCTGCCCGTGAACATGATGGTCATCAAACCGGGATGAGTGACCAGCTCTTCGGCCTGGGCGGTCCGGCACGGGACGACGTTCAGGACGCCGGGAGGAAGGCCGGCTTCCAGAAAGACCTCGCCGACGAGCAGGGCGATGAACGGCGTCGTCGTAGATGGCCGGAGGATGACCGTGTTGCCGGTCGCGAGGGCGCTCAGGATGTCGCAGACAGGGATAAGCAAAGGAAAATTCCAGGGCGAAATGATGAGCGTCGGGCCCAGCGGCTGGAATTTGAACAGGCTCTTCTTGTGGGCGAAAAGAGGGAGATGCGGTTTCGTCCTCTTTGGCGCGATCCCCTTCCCCAAGTTCCGGCCGTAATAATCAAGGGCCTCGAGGCTCCCCAGGACCTCGACCGAAAGGGCCTCGGCGAGGGGCGATCCCTTTTCCATCGCCAGCAACCGGGCGGCTTCGTTGGAACGATCGAATAGGATCTGCCCGGCACGCCGGAATATTCTTTGTCTCTCGCGGATAGAAAGGTTACTCCACGACGGGAACGCCAGGCGGGCGGAATGGAGGGCCTCTTCGCAATCGGTGGAGGACGCCAAGAAAACCTCCCCGACGGCTTCCAGCGTCGCGGGGCTTTTGACGACGAGCTTTTCCTTAGACTCCGTACGGCGGTTGTTGATGATCGGCCGTCCGTCCATGGTCTCCAGGTCCTTTCACCGGTCGTCTTAACCGAGGCTGCTAATTATCGCATCCAGAATAAGATGCCGAAGGGTTGGTTGTCAACTTTTCGCCTTGCCTTTTGTATTGGGCCGGAATCTAGCCGGCAGGCTTGCCTGGCAGCCCATGACTCGCAGAAGGCTATTCCTCGCTCTTGTGACGTGGCCCGGCCGTTCCGGGTGGCACGGCCCGTTCCAGGCGCGGTCTGCACACCCGGATCGTCTTCAAGCGTTCGATTTCCTCGAGCGGCGGCAACTTGAAGTACTTGATCCAAAAATCCGCCTTGTTTTTAGGGTCTTTGATGGGGACGGCCACCTTCCATTCCTCCATCGGGATCGTCCGCCATTTATCCTGGGTGGGTTCGCTTCGATTGGTGATCCCCCAGACGCGCCGTCGACTCCCTTGTTCGTGGAGGACCATGTTCACATGAAATATGGCGGGCCAGACTGTCCAGAAGTCGCCGCAGATATGCGTGCATCCGGAGGTCAGCACGTCGTTCGTGCACGTCCCAAAGCGCTTGTCCAGAATGCCCCGCACTCCGCGGGGGGAAGGAGGACCGAACTTCAGGACAACGGCAACCGCCAGGACGATGACCAAGCCCGCCGTTGCGATGGCAGCCTTGCGGTCACCCAGGACCGCGTGCCATTGCATCCCCGCGAAAACCGCCACGGCGCATTGCAGCATGATCACAGAGGTCGTGGCGTATCTTGGATTAAATCCATTATGCGCGGCCCAATCGAGCATCCCTATCAGGGCGAAATGGCATGCCGCCGCTGCGGACAGACAGCCTGCCGCGACGGCACTGGCACGCAAGGCACGCCGGCCGGCCTGAGAGAACAGCGAAACCAGGGCCACAACAAACACGGCCATCCATTCCTTCCAGAGCATGCCCGACAGAAAGTGCCGCCAAGTGTTTGCGGCCATCGTGGCATACGCCGTCCATTGACTGCCGCCCAGGTTCAATTTCGCGTATTCCTGTCTGTGGCTGGGGAGCAGGGAGAGTCCTAACCATAGGATGAGGAAACCTGCGATCATTAACAATGTCTTCGGCGGTTCCTTTTGGGCCAGGGATTTCAGCCCCTGAGGCAGTCCGGAGGAGCGAAGGGAGCGCCAGTCTGCCCCGAATGACCCGCCGAAGAGCCACCTCCAAACGACGACCGCGCCAAGGATTATGGCGGTGGCGTAGTTCACCCACAACGCGCAGAACAGGCATCCCACACCCAATGCCAATCTCAGGCGCCCACGCCGCCCGTCCTCATTCGACAGCAGCAACAAGGCCGCAAAGCCCAGGCCTAAAGCGCTGCCGTATTCATGATGGGCGATTAAATAATTGAAGATGCGTGGCTGCGGCCAGCACACGAGGAGCAACGCCGCAATGGCTCCGCCGGCGATCCAACGCCGACGGCCGCCAACATAACGCGCCGCCAGGAAAATGGCCAGCAATCCGAGGAACGAGTTAAGACCGGCCTGGATGAAGAGGTTGATCCGGGGGTTGCGAAAGGGAGACGCCAACAAGGGCACCAGCGCCCCCAGGCGGTTCTGGCGCCAGAAGAATGGCGTCCATTTGGTGCAGCTCGCCAGCACGGGCAGCAGCGAATCCGTTTGATGGAACCGGTGGATAGGCCCAAGATCAATCCAGACTGCGGCGAACACCACGACCGCCAGAACCGCCAACGCCGCCGCTACTCCGGCCCTGTCGTGGCGAGGATCCGCCGTCCTTGCCCCATCGTGACTGTCCATGCTTATTTCTCCGCGTAGTGGGGATAGGGAGTTTGACAGACTTCCCGTGGGACATCTTTTTTAAGGAGGTGCACGGATGGATTATGTCGGAATTGACCATCACCGTCAATACTCTCACATGACGTTGATGGATGAGAAGAGGAACATCTATTGGAGTGTTGTGAATGGCCGCGCCGGAACTCTATCGCCGGCCGCGAGGCGAAGTCAATCACCCTCCCCGGTTGTCAAGGTCAGATGAATAATTCCGGTTCCGAGCAACGTGAATCTTTCCGCTTTTCGGTATCCGACCCGGAGAGCAAGCGAGAGCCGCCGACGACGGAAGAACGCTTCCTGCCTTGCGCCGGAAGGACCGTCCCGCTGGAATCCTATTCCTCCTCTTATGGCGCGGCTTGGATGTGTCGGGCGACGAGGCCTGTTCCAGGCGCAGTCTGTATACCTGGATCGTCTTCAACCGTTCAATTTCCTCGAACGGCGGCAGCTTGAAGTAATTGATAAACCGATCCACATTGTTTCGGGGTCTCTCTCTGATGGGGACAGCCACCTTCCATTGCTCCATCGGGATAGTCCGCCACTTCTCCTGAGTGGTTTCGCTTCGATCCGTGATCCCCCAGACACGGCGTCGACTCCCTTGTTCGCGGAGGACCATGTTCACATGAAATATGGCGGGCCAAACTGTCAAGTAGTTGCCGCAGATGTGGGTGCTGCCGGAGGTCAGAACATCATCCGTGCACGTCCCAAAGCGCGTGTCCATGATGACCCGCACTCCGTGCGGGGAAGGGGGGCCGAACTTCAGGACAATGGCAACCGCCATGGCGATGACCAAGCCCGCCGTTGCGATGGCAGCCTTGCGGTCGCCCAGGACGGCATGCCATTGCATCCCGGCAAAAACCGCCAAGGCGCATTGCAGCATGATCACAGAGGTCGCCGCGTATCTTTGATTAAAATGCCACTGGGCGACCCAATCGAGCATCCCTATCACGGCGAAATGACTTACCGCCGCTGCGGACAAACACCCAGCCGCGACGACACTGGCACGCAAAGCACGCCGGCCGGCCCGAGAGAAAAGCGAAACTAGGGCCACAACAAACACGGCCAGCCATTCCTTCCAGAGTATGCCCGACAGAAAATGTCGCCAGGTGTTATCCGCCAACGTGGCATACGCCGTCCATTGACTGCTGCTCAGGTTCAATTTCGTGTAGTCCAGTCTGTAGCTGGGAAGCAGGGAGAGTCCTAACCAAAGGATGAGGGCACCTGCGATCATCAACAATGTCTTCGGCGGTTCCTTTTCCGTCAGGGATTTCAGCCCCTGACGCAGGCCAGCAGAGCGAAACGAGCGCCAGTCTGCCCCGAATGAACCGCTGAGGAGCCACCTCCAAGCGACGACCGCGCCCAGGGTAATGGCGGTGGCATAGTTCACCCACAACGCGCAGAACAGGCATCCCACACCTAATGCAAATCTCAGACGCCCACGCCGCCCGTCCTCCTTCGAAAGCAGCAACAAAGCCGCAAAGCCCAAGCCCAATGCGCTGCCGTATTCATGATGGGCGATCAAATAATTGAAGATGCGTGTCTGCGGCCAGCAGACAAGCAGCAGTGCGGCAATGGCTCCGCCGACGATCCAACGCCGAGAGCCGCCGACATAACGTGCCGCCAGCAAAATGGCCAGCAACCCGAGGAACGAGTTGAGCCCGGCCTGGACAAACAGGTTGATCAGCGGGTGGCGAAAGGGTAACGCCAACAAGGGTACCAACGCCCCCAAGCGGTTCTGGTGCCAAAAGAAGGGCGTCCATTTGGTGCAGCTCGCCAGCACGGGCAGCAGCGAATCCGCATGATGGTACCAGTGGATAGGCCCCAGATCAATCCAGACTACGGCAAACACCACGACCGCCAGAACCGCCAACGCCGCCGCTACTCCGGCCCTGTCGCCGCGAGGATCCTCCGTCCTTGCCTCAGCATGACTGTCCATGCTTTTTTCTCCGCGTGTTAGGAATAGGGAGCCTGATAGACTTCCCGTAGGACAACTTTTTTAAGGAAGTGCACGGATGGATTATGTCGGAATTGACCATCATCGTCAATACTCTCACATGACGTTGATGGATGAAAAAAGGCCGAAAGCCATTTTTAGCGTCAACCCGAAAAAACTGGCTTTTAGGCATCGGAGTGGCTAAAATGGTCACGATAGGCGGGCCGGGAATACATCTTCAGAAGGCCCCCAAACTGTCCAATAAGCATCATTTCAACCGATGACCGAGACTATGAAAACAAAGCTCACGACGCTGATCCCTATTTTGTTCGTTCTGGTTGCCACGTGGATGACCTACCGCCTCCACGGGTCTCCTCAAACAGGCATTGATGACGCGAATATCGTCTTCAGCTATTCAGAAAACCTTGCCGCCGGACACGGCCTGATCTATGGCCACAATCCCGAACGCGTGGAGGGTTTCACATCGATGCTGTGGACGCTTCTTTGTGCGCTCATCTTCAAGTTGGGGCTTGGCGAACGAGGCGTGCTTATGCTTTCCGTCTCTCTTCTCTGCGTCGTGCAGATCTTGTTTCTCCACATCATACGCCGCCAGGCGGCATCCAGAGGCCGGCCGTCATGGCCGTATGCATGCGTCTATTTCCTGTTTATTGTCAGCAGCCCGTCATACATCACGTGGATGACGATCACACTGATGGACACCTGTATCTGGGCATTCATCCTTGCCTGTTTGACGTATGTTGCCATCGATCCGCCCCGTACATCCCGCAGCCACATCCTGGCCGTTCTTCTGATCGTCCTCGCAACACTAGCACGCCCCGAGGCCATGATTCTGGTTCCTGCGATGATCGGACTGGTCTGGCTTCGCGCGCAATCTACCGATCACCCGCACACGGCGAGACTAGTCCTCGGAATGGTGGGCGCGTTTGTCGCCACCGTCACGGCTCTGACAATCTTCCGCCTCTGTTATTTCGGGTTTCCTTTTCCCAACACCTTCTACGCCAAAGTGTCGCCGTCACTGATCTACAACCTGACAAAGGGGAAAGACTATCTGTTCGGGTTCGCGTTCAGCGGCCAGATTGCCGGAGTGTGCGTGCTTGTCGTCATGGTCAGCGCGGTGTTAACAATCGGCGGCATGTTTAAGCGGGTGCCGGCCGATCGCCATGCCGCCGCTATACGGAAACGCCCAATTGAACCGCACGAGATAAGCGGACTCGTGGCGACAGTCTTGCTCATAGTCCCCGTGCTTACCGGCGGAGATCACTTCCAGATGTTCCGGTTCTATCAACCGGCATATCCGATCATGTGTCTAACGATGGCACTCCTGTTGAGCAAGGCCGGTGTCTTTCGGATCGAAATCCCATGGAGCGCCTTTTTGGCCCGAGCAAGGAAGTCCCCGGTGCGCTACGTGGCCGCACTTGTCATCGGGACGTACTGGCTGTTTGCGTGGGCGCACGGCACAACCTGGAATAGCCTGCGCCGGGATAGTCCCATGGCCATTGAGTTCACCCTAGTTGCCGAGAGCATCTCACAAGGTGAGAAGCTGAAGACGCTGTTCTCTGAATTGCCCCGGCTTCCTTCCATAGGCGTCGTCACGTCCGGCGCCATCGCCCGAACCTATCCCGGTCGCATCGTCGATCTCATGGGGCTGAATAATTCCTTCATCGCCCACTTCAAGGGAGACCGCCAGGGAATGAAAAACCATGCGGCCTTCGAAAAGGATGCCTTCTTTCTGGTCGAGCCGGACGTCTTGTTGGCGTCACCTCCGATACCGCCAAAGAAAAAAAATCGTTATAGCCTCTGGCTGAAAGACATTTTTAACGACCGCCGGTTCATCAAGAACTGGAGTTATGGCGTCCTCTTGACACGATCACATCCACATCGAGAGATAGAATGGTTCTTCGACCATCGCTTCCTGCAGAAACTGCGTGAAACGCCTGAATACGAATTCCACGAGACAATGAAATGGTCGGGCAAGTGGGTGGGCTTGAAAAAACCGCTTACGTCACATCATCATACAAGAAGTTGAGGCCCAAGGAAATATAGGGATAGCGGCTTCGATTATTTTGTCTTGCCCGGAATGAAGCTCATGGCCCGTTCGGCCATGGCCGTGATCGTCAGGGAAGGGTTTACGCCCAGGTTCGCCGGGACCGCCGAGGCGTCGGTCACATACATGTTGTCGTAGCCGAACACCCGGTGGTCCTTATCGATCACCCCGTGGTCCTTGTCCTTTCCGATGATGCAGCCACCCAGGATGTGAGCCGTCATGGGGATGTTGAACAACACCTCCGTGATCGCGTTTTGGGGGATGGCGTCCATTCGTTCGGCCATCGCGCGAACGGCCCGGTTGGCTTCCGGGATATAGGTCGGGATCCTCTTGCCGCCGTTCTTCGAGACGAGCCCCTTTCGGAAGAACGCCCACCAGCGGCGCTTCCTCGATACCGTGAGGTAATTATCGAGCGTTTGCATGACGAGAAGGATAACGCTGTTACGCCCCCAATTGAAGGGGATGCGGATCCTCAAGAATTGCAGGGGATGGCGGACGACGTTCCAGAAGAATTTCAGGGGGCGGGGAACCTTTCCGCCGCCGTCCGTCATCAGCCCTGCGAAAACCGCCATCACGTCCGAGCCCTTGGGGTAACGGACCAACTCGATGTGCGTCGTATCGTTGACGAAGACACTCGACGTGATCGACACGCCCAGGGAGTGCTGTTGGTTCTTCCTCGAGGTCACACCGGCAAGCACTTCGCTGTTGGTCCGGACGACATGTCCCAGCTTATCGGACAGATCGGGCAGCGATCCTTTTTCCTTGCAGCGCATCAGGAGCTCAAGGGTGCCGATGACGCCGGCGGCAAAGACGACCCCCCCGGCCCGTTTCACGACCTTCTTTCTGGGATAGAGGCCCTTCGTCCTTCGGGACGTGACAATATAGTCCCCGTTTTCATCCCGCTTCACGTCAATGACCTTATGCTCCGGCACGATTTCGGCGCCGAGCCCTTCGGCCAGGTGAAGATAGTTCCTGTCCAAGGAATTCTTCCCGCCGTCGCGACAGCCGACCATGCAATGCCCCGACATCGTGCAACCGCTCCGTTCCGGCCCTCTTCCCCCGAAATAAGGATCGGGAACGGCGACACCCGGCTTTCCGAAGAAGACACCGACATCCGTTGCCTTGAAATGCCGTTCCCTGCCGATCTCCCTGGCGTAATCCCTCAGCATGTGGTCCGTGGGCCAGAATTTCGGATTGGTCACGACACCGAGCATTCTTTTCGCAGTTTGATAATGGGGCCCCAGCTCCGCTTTCCAGTCGGGGATAAGCCCTTTCCACTGGGAGTCATCGAAAAACACGTCGGGGGGAACGATAAGCGTGTTGGCGTAGACCAGGCTGCCTCCGCCGACGCCGCTGCCGCCGAGGATGAGCACGTCGTTCAGCAGTTGGATCCTCTGGATCCCGTGACAGAACAGGGCCGGCGCCCAGAGAAATTTCCAGAACGTCCAGTTCGTCTTGGGAAAATCCTCGGCCCGCCACCGCTTCCCGCTTTCGATCACGCAGACGGTATTGCCTTTTTCCGCGAGCCGAAGAGCCGCGACACTGCCGCCGAAGCCGGAACCGATCACGATGAAATCGTAGGTCATGTTCCCACAGGATGCCACATCCCGGGCCTGACGGCAATCCCCATATTTTT
>Ga0315291_10003178_pt1 | contig 21259 bp, 23 predicted proteins | sample YL17G12_20_MG_FD_203070 | JGI IMG/M metagenome (GOLD analysis project Ga0315291, IMG submission 203070) | Sediment microbial communities from Yellowstone Lake, YNP, Wyoming, USA - YL17G12_20 | ecosystem: Environmental > Aquatic > Freshwater > Lake > Sediment | place: USA: Wyoming | collected... | reverse complement strand
GCGATCGTGCATTTCATTTCCATCGCGGTCTATATCGCTCCCGCCGTATATTGAAATTTCGAGCACCGGAACTCATTTCGCCAAGAGATGACGCCTCGAAATGCCCGATAATGGACGGTCGATTATTATGATGGATTAAAGGCGGAATTGTGCGGGAATAGACGGAAATCGGCGAAAACTAAAGCTCCTTTATGATACGCCTAATGACCTAAATTATCAGGCGCTTATGGGGGAAAAAAGTTGGGGTCGCCCTGATGGCGGCCGAGGAGCGGGCGGAGTATTTTTGATCGTTACTGTCGATTCGTTTTTAGAACGGAGGAGAGAGGTCTCGCGTCTTTGGGAGGATGTCATAGTCGTCCGATACGATGATTCGGCCGGACGGCCTCATCAGAATCCGACCGCGCCGATCAATCTGAAATCGCTAGTGTTTGTCCGGACGTCGGGAACATCCCGATAGTTCGAATCGCGCCGGACGTTGACATACTCGAAGCCGACGCTCCACGATTTATAGACCGGGATAGCATAGCTCGCTTCGAGGAAGGTCGCCCGATCCGCTCCGGACGAGCCCTTGAAAACGGCGAGAAGATGATGCGCGGCGTTCAGCTCGAACGTGCCCCATTTCCCCAAGGGAGTGGCGGCTTCGGTCCGGCCGATGACGAAGGTCGTCTCGAAAGGCTCGCTTGTCTGATCCGGCGAACTCTGGTAGCGGAACACCTGGCCGCTCAAGAGCCGAGTCAGGCCTCCGGCCGGGTTGAGGACAAAGCCGAGGAGTTCACGCCCGGCCCGCTCCAGCCCGCGTGCCCGGTCGTCCAGAATCCGGGACGAGATCCGGAAAAGAGTTTCGCCGAGGTATGTCCCGCCGACCGTCGTGAAAATTAAATCATTGAAGCTGGGGGGATCTTTTTCCATATAGGAGGAATGAATGACAGGGAAACAGGGAAGCTCTCCGGAATCGATTGTCCGGGAGATCAAGCGACAGACCCGCCGGAAGTTCACGGCTGAGGAAAAGATCCGGATCGTCCTCGAGGGCCTGCGGGGCAGTCCCGATGGGGCGATTTGTTTGTAAAAAAAATATGCGGCCCATGAAGAGCCCCATGGCCCTGAATAACCGCCGGTTTTAATGGCGGTTATTTTTATTAATTACAGCTAATCTTTTTCAGCTATATTTTTTCAAATACCAATCTATAATGGTCCATTATCTCTTGTTCAAAACATATCCTGTTGGGACTTATTCTAAATATAGCTACCTGATGTCTAAATTCTTTATCTGTTATATATTTAGGAATAAGGGATAGGTACAGCCAATACTTTTCCAGATTAAACTTTCTGAACTTCTTTCTCCATTGGCCTATTGTTTCTATATAATCTAACCTTCCACTACTTTGAGAAATTAATTTGAAACGGGGCTCAGCGTTTCTTATTACCATTTTAGGGCCATAGGGGAGCCACGAACCAGGGAATTCTTTAGCCATTAATGCGCAAACATGAGGGGCTGATCCTTTTTTGGCATTGATATCAAGATCTTCATAATCAATCATGTTTTTACTAAAAGTCATTGTTTGCATATAAAATCTCCCTCCCCTTGGCAACAGGTTGTAAAGTGTTTGAAAAAAATCGCTATATATTTTTTCTTGCTTTCCCTCTTTCCATTCTTCAACGGAACAGAAATGTTCTAATCCTCCAATGCAGGTGATGGCATCAAACATTCCGAAGTCCTCTGGTTTTACATAGCGACAATCTTTCACCAATACATTCAGTCCATTTTTTTGACATGCTACTGCTTGTCCCTGCGACAAGGTTAAGCCAATACTTGTCGCCCCTCTTTCCTGGGTAATATATTTGGAAAAAGGTCCCCAGCCACAAGCCATATCGAGCACCTTGCTTCCTTTTTTAATATTAAGGCTATCGGCTATGAATTCGTGTTTTGCTCTTTGAGCTTCTTCCAGGGATATTGAAAAATCACCATCATATTTGGCTCCACTGTAATCTCCTGTCTCCCCGATACTCAAACGGAATATTTTGTCAATAGTGGTATAAGTAAAATCTAAATGCTTTTTTTCTGCCATTTTTCTATTTCTTAATTATATCTATGTTTTCTATCCGAATAAATCCAGCTTTATTGTATAATCCAATGGCTTCAGGTTGTTTTATCCCTGTTTCTAATATTGCTCTAGTAAATCCCAATTCAGTTGCCCACTTTTCTAATTCATTCAAAATTAGTTTGGAAATCCCTTTACCTCTAAAATCGGACTTTACAAACATCCTTTTTATCTCAACCGAATCATTATCATAAACCTTAAAGCGGCCACACCCAACTGCTAGTCCATTTTCATATACAATAATCACTTTTCGAAACATCAGAACGGGCTTCGAGAACGCTTGCCTTCGAGCTGGAATCGAGGATTTTACTTTTCATGACCTTCGTCGGACGTTCGGAACACGGCTCCTCGAATTTGGCGCTGATATCGTGATGATCTCCAAGCTCTATGGACACAGCAATGTTCTCGTGACGCAGCGTTATCTCCATCCAAACGATGCTCTCAGTCAAGAAGCGGTCGAGTCCTTGGTTCAGCATCCGGTAGAAAAGCTCGAAAACGGGGAAAATCTGTCACACCGCTGTCACACGGGCCAGCATCGTGAGAAGGCTTCTCTTCCCTTATCTGCTATGTTATCTCGGAATTAGGAAGTCGGCGGAACTGGCAGACGCGCTGGACTCAAAATCCGAAAATGAGGATTAGCGTATTTTCTTTATAATCAGCAAAAGCCCTTATTATTCAATCATTTATGAGTTCTTTTTGGTTCCTCTGAGTTCCGCAAAGTTCCTTAAAGTTCCCCATGAATATTCACAAATTATTCACACCTAACTGAGTTACAGCCGAGAGTCAACGTGAGTTGACGGTCTAGAGACGCGATCCGGCAAGACGGCCGGGCTAACTTGTGTCTTCTTCCGGAGAAGAGGTCTATATAATTTCTGGCTCTTTTGGCGTCGACAGCAGATTCCAGACCACACCCCGATAGTTCTGACCCTGCCTTGACACTCCCGCTGGCTGCGATTGACTCTCTTTCACGAGAAGAGGATGGGAAAATCGATGCAAAGAGCCACGACAAACCCTCGCGGCCGAAAAGTAAATTCTTAGCCCTAACATAGTGAGCCTATGGCCAGACATTTCCGATAATCTAATTCATTTAAAAGAAATAGACTACTTATTAAAAATATGTTTATTTTTCTCCACGATTGGAATGAGCTTATCATCTTCTTTAGAGGCATGGATTAGAAGAATATCTATTATTTCTCTACCCTTAAGATTTAGCTCTGCAATCGTCTCTTTATCTGGAGGTCCAATATTTTTTGAAGTTATTCTCAGAAAGTCTGCTAATTTCGTCAGGATAACTCCATGCTCCCTCTGCAATTCCAAAATCAGTTTTACGGACTCTGGTGTAGCGAGATTTAACAAGCAAGTTGGGAAGATTTTATTTTCCTCAAATTCAAAATGATCAACTATTTTACGTTTGAAGAAGTTTTCAATCGGTTTGATCTTGCTCCAAGCTTCCTCGTCATGAATAAAGCTCAGTATTTCTTTAAGATTATCTAAGAATTCTGAAACTTTCTCATGATCTTGAATCAGCCTCATCAATGGATCCATTTTATTCACCTCGTTTTCTTATTATTAAATATTTAATTCCGGGAAGCCTCCACGAGCCTTTAGTTTAATTGTTTGAATTGTTTGAAGGAGTATGAATTTCTTTTTTTGGGCCGCCTGATTTCTCCCCCTGCTAAGCTTGGAATCCTTTCTCCTGAGCACGAAAAAAGTGTATCAACAGAAGATAGTGGATGTCAATGCGAAAAGGGGTCGTTTGAACTGCTATAATATCCATTTTTTTAGATGCTCATTCGTAGAGTAAATCGAATTTTACTATCAATCAGAGATGCCGGTTGAAAAAAAGGATGAAATAAATTATAAATATTCCCGCGGCGGAGTGGCGGAACTGGCAGACGCAAGGGATTTAAAATCCGAAGGGGACGATTAGGGCATTTTCCAAATCTCCCCTGATATCCCTTAATAATCAACAAATTCGATTCGTTTTTATGTTCCGTTGTTTGCCGCAATTTGCCGTTGTTTTCCCCATGAATATTCACAAATTATACACACCGGAGGGCCTAGGACTCGTTAGCCACCTTCCTCGGAAATGTTTTGGTTCTTTCAGTTTTTGTAAAATCGACGAAATCGAAGCCTATAATTTTTTTCATATATTTGTCTGGGAAAGAACATAAGCTGATATGCGAAAATGGTATACGGTTTTATGAAGAAGTAGGCTTGGAATGAACGCGATTCTCTAAGAACTACTTGCCAATTAAATATCTAGAGGAGGAACGATTTGTGCTAGTACTTGTAGAATGTATCGCCTATTCATGTTAGGATATTTAATATGTCTCAAACATAGTCCGAGTAAACAGCAAAGATACTGGAACTTCAAATCCTTAATACTACCCTTCTCAGCAAAATCGTTTAAAAATCTCTCACGAATAAGAGAGCACAGCTTCTGAGCTTTGTCGATCTCGCTTTTAAAAGGCTCTCCCGGCCTGATTAGATTATCGAATTTGCTTAACGGATCGGAATCAAGAGGGAGGAGGATTTTCGAATCTACCGAGTGATCAAGCAACTTGAACCGGATTGACGCTTCAAGTGCGGCATAATCCAGGCCCGCCGGATATTGATCGGTGAGACCAAAATCAATTAAAAAAACTTCGTTTGATTCGGCTTGAACTTGAATATTGTCTGAATGGAAATCCCCATGATTAGGACATATAAGGAACGTGGCTTTTGATTTAAGGACCTTATTTAGCTGTTCAAGATCCAAGTCGGTTTTATATGAGAAGTCGGGAGATATAAGATAATTTAAGGATATGGCAGAGTCGGCTATATTAACGATACCGCTAAAGGCTTCGCTAATTACCGAAGTTCGTTTTCTTGATTGTTCACGCCATTTCCGACATAGAGAATGGTTAAAGATATTATTGATAATTGATTGCAGAACTTCGACGCTGTCGCTTTCTTTGTACTTTTTCGTGAAGGAAATCGAAGAACGCATCGTGTCTGCTGATGCGAATGGGTAGCATATCGCTTCATAATGCGAACTCTCCTTAAACTCTGCTACCAAAAGCTGTCCTTCGATCCAAAATTGTGAGACCAGATTCTGGAATTGCTCAAATTCTCTTCTTAATTTTGATTTCGATTTCTCGCAAATCTTAACCACGAATTTTCTCGGATCACCCGGGCCGATATTGGGTGCGACAAGAATGACTCGTGCTCCACTAAATCCGCCTTTTAGGTCCGAGCATACCAGGAATCCAGTATTTGAACCAAAAAAATCCTTAATCAGGCATTCCTGTTCGGCATCGAGAAGATCGTGTATCAATAGGCTGGGCTTGTCCGGAACAGTTCCATTGAACAGTTTCTTTCGATCTTTCTTCCAGCAATGATCTTCCCTTTCACCGCTTTCATAATCAGCCAAATCTAAGATCAATAATTCTTGGTTCTCGCGCAATAAATTCTTAATCCAATTTACAGTTCCGCGATCGGAGGAATGGAAAAGACAGAGAATGACCCACGAATGGCTAGGATCGAGAGATTTGATATGAAAGTCCGAGAATGAAGTCGCAGAATCTGGATGATACGTCTTATGGATCCAGTCTTCGTTAAGGCTTTCTGAAAAAATGACCATCATTTTACATGGCTTCCTATGATCCCCGTCATCCATATTTAATCGAAATACGCTGAATGATAGGAACCGGGCTTTTTCTCGGCATGCGAGAACAATCTGCTGGATATCTATTGAGGAGATAGCTCTCGCATCTTCTTCAATTTTAGGTGGATTGTCTTGCTTTTTAAGAGAGGGTGAGATCTCACGATACTTATATTTTGAATGGTCGATAGCCCTTTCTAAACAAATGCTTTTTAGTCGTTTTATGTATTCGTTGATCTGCGTTGTATCGTCACCAAGCGCAGATACCACATCGAGATAGAATGAATCAAAATCAGCCGTAGAAGCTTTTGGATTTTCTAAAATATTTTGAAGCCTTGCTTCAATATCCATAGATATCCTTCCGTCTCAAAAAAGCATCTTTACCGCCTTCCAGAAGATCGATAATCTGGTCTTTAACATGTTGGATATCACCAATGGCTAGCAAATGCGAATGCTGTTCGAAGTAAGTTAAAAATGTGTTTGACTCTGAGTCGGAGATAACCGGGATATTCGGATTATGCGTTACGAACACTAGCTGGCGAGTGTTCTTGATATTTCGAATGATCTGATGGATAGATTGCGTGATGTATTTATTGTCTAAATTATCCTCTGGCTGGTCGATTAGCAATGGCTTTGCTGTAATGGCAAAAATAATAGGAAGGACCGCAGTACACCGTTGCCCGGTAGAAAGCTCTTCGGTTGGCTTGAAAGACTCGACTTTCTTATCATCTTCAACTCCAAGGTAAAAGTTAGGTGCGTCCTCGCATACACACGCCTCAAGTTCAAAACAGATGTCCGAATCTTTGAACACCCTAAATAAAGTCTTCATTCTTTCCACATCTAATATTTCGCATCTTTTTACATAACCCTCGGCGTCGCCTTTTTTTATGCTGGAAGCCAATTCTTGAGGATTTGACACCTCAAGAATCTTGCGTTCCGCGCCTGTCATACGCTTTTGGAGCTTAGAGAGATTGGACTGTAAGATTTCCTCGAAAGCTTCGTTGATTGCGGAGTCTTTGATGAGGATTTTCACCTTCTGACCGAGGAGTTCATTTACTTTTGCCGCATATTCCCTTCTTAGAATTATCCGCGAAGAAATAAGCGTATTTAGTTCTGACAATAATGCGTCGCGCGCCTCCATAAATGACTTTAGTTGCTCCGTTAAGGTATGAATCTTTTCTGATGCAATTTTTTTAGCGGTAGCGCGTTGAGATAAGACGTTAAAACGCTGATACAATTCTCTGTGTTTAGCAACGGTTTGCTTAAGGTTGGCGAATTCACCTTCCGCCCGTTCGTGCTCTTCGCGAAATGCCTTAGTCGTTGTGGCTAATTCGGCATCTAAGGAGCCCATGATCTTTCCAATATCCTCAACGAGATTGGCTGCGGATTGAAAACGTGAGAGAGCTGTTTTGATGAAAGCTTTTATACTAGCGCTATCAAGGTCAGATTTCGCAGAACAAAGACCAATCGCAGAAGAAACGCTCGCGCGGAGTCGAATATTATGTTGCGCTACGCCGACTGTGGCATCTCGTATTTTAGACAAGAAATTCTGTTCAAGGGCTCGCTGTGCTTGTTTCTTGTTCTCCAATTCGAATTGAGTCTTTAGCCCGGCATCAGCTTCCACAGAAGCAAGTTCTTTTTTTGCGACAATAAGATCACTTTCGATATTTCCAAACGATTGTGTTTCCTCTTTAAATTGCGTCAGTTCTCGACGACATGACTTAATCTGAATTTCATTTTGCCGCAACTGTGAAACGATAATTCCAATCTGTCCATTGATTTCCGCGATATCGTTCCCAATGTAGCTGTCGAATAGGCGTAGACGCTGCTTAGGGTCTAGGCCTATGCGCTCTATCGCGCCAGCGGGGAAGAAATCGATGCCGATTCTCGCCGCAAATTCGTCATAAGAGACATAATCACCGGATGCATTTTTTACCGTTGGGACGTCTCCGAGCATTTTAAAGACGATAAATTGGTTGCCCTGATCATCCTCAAATATGACTTCTGCGATACCTGATCCAAGATTCGCTTTTACCAGGGATAACATCTCTTTAGGGAGATCATCATCCTGATTTATAACCCAAAATAAGATAGTGAGAAGGGTAGTTTTGCCCGTTCCTCGTCCGCCCATAATACAGTTCATCTTTGGCGAGAATTTGATTTGGAGGTTTTCGACAAAGAATTCAGAATTCTTGAGATGAAGTGATTTGATAGATCCCATCGACCTCTCCTTAGTATTCATTAGTCAACAAAACGGCGGCCTCAAGAAAAGGAACTTTATATACGCTGCTTTGTCTCGGTCTCTTAATAAGGATAACCAATCCCTTTTATTGATACTATAATAAATATATCATTGTCCGTAGCCGTAGTCAAATACGCAAAATTACTCTATCGTTCGCATTTTTTCTATAAATGCTTTTCTAAAACTTTCATCTTCCAATATAATTTGTATTATTCGATCTGCATGAGACCTCTCAAGGTCTTTCTTTATTCTTTGGTTTAGCAATGAATCGTCTAATGTCATTCCACATTTATTACAGAAAACATTAGTGAATTGGTTAATTTCCTGACATCTCGGACATTTTTTCGGATTTATTTGGCTTTCTTCCTCTTCTTCAGGTTTCTTGATTCCATGTACTCTAAGAAGCGCGTTGTCAACGTCTCTCCCGGATAGATGAACATATATAGAAGCCATATCTGACGCTTGAACCCAGCCAAAATATTCTTTCATTTGGGCTTCGGTCAAATGATTGGCAAGGTAAGTCGCTCTGCTATGCCGGAAATTGTGAAAGTTTATTTTCTTATGAACGCCTGCTTTTTTGAAAATCCTTTTAAAAGATATTCTGAGCGCTGCATAGCTCATGATCTCATAATCGCGTGTTATCCATAATGGAGATTCCGGGTCGTCTTTTCTTGGATGTTTATTTATCCATTCGGTCAAATAGGGGGCAGAAGCAATAATTCTTACTCTTCTATAACCGGTCTTTCCATCTACCAATAACTGAGCTCCGTACTGATCGAAATTAATATGTTTGAGTCTTAGAAACAGCATTTCTCCGATTCTGCATCCACTTTCGTAGAGAATTGCAATGAATGCTTTATCGCGAGGATTTTCCGCGACGTTGATCAAATTCTTAATATCGTCTTCAGAAAGCATTTCCTCCGGGAGTTTGATTCTTGCGCAATTGCGGCCGGTCGATTTAATCCATTTTACTTCTTCCGGATAATCTTCCGTTTCTCGAAGCCATCGATAGAATTTCCTTATGGTGATTCTAAAGTCCCTCTTCGTGCTTTCTTGATAGGGGACATCCATGCCGTTCTTTTTGAAGGTCTCTTTCTCTATTCTGCCGATCAAACTTCTGATGTCTTCCTTTGTGACGTCTTCAAAGTTCTTCCCTAGCCAATGTGAGATATGTCTTAGGTCATATAGATACCTAGTTATTCTTCCGGTACTTATCCGTTCGATAAAACAATTCTCCTGAAATCGGCAAATGGCTTCTTTGTTCTTTTCAGGAATGGAGGGGTCGGCCATTACTCGGGCCAAAACCTTCTCCAACCTCTGTTTGTAATCATGTGCATCGTAACGCATGGCAATCACCTTCTCCTTGAATGCTCTTTAACCACGATGCACCAAACAAATGTCCCAATGCGAGGGGCCATATAAAAACCAGATGTCTGATGCACCGATTTGATTAAACCTTGCAAGTAAAAATATAAAAAATGATCGGGTCGAAGATTGCGTGATTTGCAAGTGATGAATATGGTTTCCCGTATTTTAATTTATGAATTTTAGTATGCGAGTTTTAAGAACTAAAAGAATGAATAAAATATAGATTTACTATGGATCCAAATAAAGAGGTGCAATTTTCTTTTGAGTTCATACAAAGATTAATACAAAGAGATATTTTGTCGCACTTTAACAATGATCTGAATGAGGCTCGTAGAAAAATAGAATATAAAATGAAACATGAAAGTGTCATTATTGATAATCCCAATGAAAAATATCCAAACCAGAGTTGGTGTGTTATAAACATAGAGGGCGTAGGATTAGCAAAAATACCTATTGCAGAAACGGGGCGTTATATAAAGGCTATAACTATAGCTACCCCAGTAACAGACCATATATGTATAGATTCGTATAATGCCAGATATAAAAAGCCTTAAAAACTCCGACCAATATATTTATATATATAAAAGCAATACCACATTCGGTGCATATTTATGAAAGATGATTTTTGTGTAAGGTGCGGCTCAAATCATATAGAAGTGGTAGAAAAAGAGCTCGAATTTAACTTTCCGAATCCTGGCATAGTCACTGTGTTTCAAAAATGCAATGAATGCCAAGAATGCGGGGAGATGTATTTTGATAAAAAGCAAATAGCAGAACTATCGCATAAGTTAGACGAAAAAAAAGAATGAAATGTAAGATGCTGAATAAACAAATTAATTTGTAAATTATAAGTCTGTCTTGTTCTTGATCCTTATACCCTGATATGGCACAATCTTAATATGTCCAGACTTCTCCAATTCTCTCAGAATTTGCCAGACTTGGTCCTTTGTTAAACAATAGATTGAGCAAATTTTGGAGAAAACAAGAGGAAAGCGGATAATCTTGCTAGGAAAATGAATGTATTGAAGCTCTTGAAGCCGGCAAAATACGAGATCTTCCAGGGTTAGTTTTTTCTTCCTTCTTGAACGTCTCTGCTTTTCGTTTGCTATTTTATTAATGAACTTTACCCATTCAGGCAGGTCATCCAATTCGTCTTCCATGCCTGATTTGTCAATAAAGGGCTTATAAACTTTTCGCATACACATTGCATTTTTTGCAAGTTATGCGACCGCCGAGGAGAAAAGGTAAAGCATCTGAAGCAAGTTGTACTTATTCTGAACGTGAAATAGTGACAAGGATATTTGACATAAAAATCTGTTTCTGGTATTGAGACTAAGAAGGAGGGACAATGGTTGAAATAAGAGTGAAAAATTGTCAGGTATGCGGAGTGGAATTTCGACCGGGAGTCGCATTTACAGAATGTCCTCAATGTCATACGTTGGTTTGCGACGATTGCAAACAGCATTGTTCTCATTGTGGCGCTGTTATCTGCAAAAGATGTAGCCATACAGGTGGTTGGACTGGAAGACCGCACTGCAGAAAGCATAGCTGAGTTCTTACTGAACGCGGGGACCGTAGAGTTCGTCAATCTCAGCGCACCATTCTTTATACCGACTCAATACATTCCTTCTTGAAGCCAACTCTAGCTCTTTCTTAACAGCCTTTTTATGAAGCATTTCTAATAGCCTGTTTCCTTCCGGGGTCCCAGTTTCTGGGAATCCGTGCTCTTTCATTCCTTTAACTTCCGTCCATTCATGATAGGCAATCATATCCTTGAATGGGTCAGGAACCTTATCTGAAATGAATATATTTTCACCGAACCAAATACCCATTTCATCCGGATGCGGATTTTTATCATCATCTTTAAAAATGCGGTATATGACTTCGTCTGATTTGTATCTAAATTCCCTTGTTTCACGAGCTCGCTTCTGCCAATATCCTGGTTGCATACATATCATTACTTTTAAGTAGTATATAAAGATTGTTATGGGCCTAGACTGGTATCGCATCTAACATGCTATTCACTGCGAATTCAGCGTTCTTTTCGAAGATAGTAAAAAAGAATAAAATCTAGGCCAATCCTGATTGATGTTAAACGAAGTTCATTGATTTACGTCCAGGAAATCGGGCATTACTGTCAAAATATGCAACGTATGAAGAAAGAGTATTTATAATAGCTGTCCCTGCATTGCATTTATTGCATGTAATAGATGCGAGGGGCCAACAGAATAGGTTTTGTTTGATGCAAGCAGTTGATTATCTTTTGCAAGTAAAATTATTTAAAGCATGCGTACGATTTTTATTGACCACCCCACATCATAAAGATTCAGATTTTGAAGATTGAGTTTGCTTAATTCTTATCCCCTGATAAGGCACGATCTCTATACAATCTGCTGCTTCAAGTCTTTTTAGTATCGTCCAAGCCTGGCCTTTGGTGAGACATAATATCGCGCAGATTTTTGAGAATACCAATGGAAATCGAATGATCTGGTCAGGGAGTAGAGGATGATGAAGCTTCTTCAGACGATTGAGCACGAGATTTTCAATTGATAATTCATCATCCTGAAAATAAATGAATTTGGATTTTATTCTTTTCTTGTTTTCTTTATTCTCATTCGCGCATTTGTTTACAAGCTTAACCCATTCGGGCAAGTCTTCTAACTCTTCTGACTCGGATCTCATGCCTTGTCTTAATGAGAAAGTGCTATTAACCCTCGCCTCTGTCATTTGCTTTTATTGCAAATAAGTTTTCAATTTCGGACAAGTAAACGATTTCTATTAGCCATGAAAAGAAAAGGATGAACATGGCTGATATTAATGGCGATGATAATTATGGCGATAGGTATCTCTTGAATCTTGAGTTAGAAGAACTAAGAAGAAAGAGAAAAGAGAAAACCTTATTGGAAAAACTGATTGAAAGGGAAGAGGTTGGACAAGGAGCAGAGAAGCCAAAAGAGTTTGCTGAATTCTTCACTTATAAGATAAAAGACCTTGGGAAGACCATTGATCAGCTAAACAAAGAAATTAGAACTAGACTCGAAATGAAGCAGACGTTTGATGCCGAGCTAGATTACCAGATTAATAAGGCTGCTTTTTCTTTGGAACGATTCAAGTTCTGGGGTCTTGGCTACAATACAGGCGTTGATGTTAAGAGAAACATGCTGGAAAGGCAATTAGCGGATTTCAGAAGGGAGAAACGAAGAATAGAGCTCCAAGGCTGGGAGGATATCATTAGCTTGAGAAAGGAGCTTAGGGAAGCCCTGGAAGAATACGACAGCCTTTTGAGGCGAAAAAATACGTTGAGTTGAGAACAATGGAAATCGAGGATGCATTTAGGAAACTAAGGCCGATCTTGGGCAAAGAGAAGCTTGAGCCATTATGGATAGAATACCTGCTCTATCCAGAGCATAGAAAGGAGATTGAGGGCATAGTCAACGCCCTTAAAGAAAAATACCTTGGCGAGGGATTTGAAAAGAACAAGCTTTTATTGGTTCCGCCTGCAAAAGAAATTGCCCAGGGAGAATACGCCTTGGGCACGGTCTATTATGGAGAAAATCCTTATTATCCTTTTGGCCTTCGGGAAAATGAATGGATCCAGCACATGGGAATATTCGGAAGGACAGGAAGCGGAAAGACCAATGTTGGCTTTCTGATAGTAAAAAATCTTCTTGAAAAGAATAAGCCTTTTCTTATCTTTGACTGGAAAAGGAATTATAGGGACCTCATTAGTAATGTAAACAAGGATATTCTGATATTCACGGTCGGAAGAGACGTTTCTCAGTTTTGTTTTAACCCTTTAATTCCGCCAGAAGGCACGCTCCTAACAGTATGGATTAAGAAAATCATTGAGATAATGTGCCATGCTTATTATTTAGGCGAAGGCGTTGCATTTCTTTTGCAAAAGGCCATGGATAATGTCTTCAACCACGCAGGAAATCCCGAGGGAGATCGGGCTTTTCCAACATTATCAGATGTGAAGGCATGGCTTGAAAACCATAAAACAAAAGGCAGGGAGGCCCAGTGGATGGACTCTGCTTTAAGGGTTTTAGGTACGCTCTGCTATGGAGAGGTAGGGAACGTAGTAAATGCAAAGAACTCCATTTCTATAAAAGAGATTTTAGACAAGAACGTCGTTTTTGAGCTTGATGCTTTAATAGACGCAGACAAGATATTCTTCATTGAATCTTTGATTCTCTGGATTCATCATTTCAGGCTTCAGGAACAAACTAGGGAGAAATTCAAGCATGCCATAATCATTGAAGAGGCCCACCACATCCTGCTCAGAAAAAAGCAGAGCAAGGAATCAATCATGGATGTCATAGTGAGGGAGATCCGGGAGCTTGGAGAATCCTTGATTTTATTGGACCAGCACCCGTGCTTGATATCGATCCCAGCGCTTGGGAATACAAACTGCACAATTGCTATGAGCTTAAAGCATAGGCTCGATGTCAACGCAATTGCCCATGCCATGCTTATTGAAGAAGACCAGAAAGAATACCTGGGCATGCTTGAAATAGGATGGGGGATAGTGAGGATGCAGAACAGGTTGTCAAAGCCCTTTTTGGTAAAGTTTCCTCTTTTTGAAATTAAGAAGGGAACGATGACTGATGAAGGCGTCAGGGATAAAATGGCTGGTTTTTCGGGAAATTCGCCAAATATTCTGCCCGACAAGGAGAAGATGGAAGATATTCGGCATATTCGGGAAAAGGATAAAATACGTGAAAATCAATATGAAATAACAGAAGAAGAGAAGAAGTTATTGATAGACGTTATGGAGAATCCTATTTCTGGTATCGCTGAGCGTTATAAAAGGCTCGGCTTTAGCGTCTATAAAGGAAATAAAACCAGAGATTCTTTGATCTCTAAAGGATTGATTAAATGCCATGATATTCCTACATATGAAGGAAGGGTGAAATATCTCGATCTTACAGAGAAAGGCGAATACGTATTGAATGAGATGGGCTATCAGATTGAGAAGAAAAGGGAAGGGGGTCCAGAACACGAATATTGGAAGCATAGGGTAGCTGAATTGTTCAAGAAAAAGGGGTATCAGGTAGAGATTGAGAAACCGATTGGAGAGGGAAAGACTGTTGATATTGTGGCTTCAAGGGATGTTGAAAGGATAGCTATTGAGATTGAGACTGGGAAATCTGATATAAGTGAGAATATAATGAAATGCTTGAATGAAGGATTTTCTAAAATATATATGGTTCCATTAAACAATAAAGCGAAGATCGAAATTCTTGAGGATATAAAAGAAATGTCTTTTAATAATTTGGATAAAATTGCTATTCTGGAATTGAAAGAATTATTTCAGCTCTTTTCCAGGTCTTTGTCACAGATTATGCCGGAGTCGACCGTATCATCGACTATCTGAGGTTCAGAGCATCGGACTGTGGATCCGAAGGTTGGGGGTTCAAGTCCCCTCACTCACCCCACCTTATTTGCTTGTAGTTTCAACCTTTTGCCCTGTTTCTTTCTTTCCGCTCCAATACCGTAGTTTACCCGCTTTTCAACCGAATCTGTGACATATTTGTGACATGGGGAGAGGTCTGCTCTTCATATTGACATCGCCGCGCGGCCGGAAGTATTATTCCATTGTGGTCAAGAGGAGGGATTCAACGTCCGGAGCAGCTTTTCAAAACCCAGCAGAAAAAGAAAATCATAGATCCGGATGGGAATTGACGCCGCCGGACGGACGGGGGCGCTGGACGACGCGGGGCACTTCGTCCGCGCGGGACATCCCGCGCCGCGTCAGCTGATCCTGGACAAGGGGAAGGACTTGAATGAATTCTATCAACTAGCAAAAAATATTTAGGGATGAGGGGAAAATGGGAAATTGTATCTGGTGCGGGAAAAAGGGATTATTTCTACGGGTCGATCAAAATAATCTATGCCTTCCATGTCAGGAAATAATATATCCCGATATTAAGAATAAAACTACCTATCTTTTATATTGTTATAAACAATTAAAAGAATCAAAAAAGTTTAAGGTGAAACTGGCGCATTATGAACTCCTAATCAAAACACTAGAAGTATTAAAAAAGTATGAAGAAAAAAATATTCCAACTATAGGTATAGAAATCGACCTTACAGACGTCTTCGCAAACGCAGAGGGTCCATTTTGTGAAGTGACAATATCTGATCCAAATAAAGAGGTAAGTGAAGAATTTCAGAAAGTATTGCATGAATTTGGTGTCCGATATGGAAAACTACCGGAAAGTGCAATGCTGATTCCAGAATACAAAGATGCGCTGAAGTATTTATATGAACTGATGGAAAAATATAGAAAGGAAGGGATTCTAACCCTATCCGAAATTGAAGGATGTATTAAAAAACGAATTCCGTTCAGGGGCGTTAATTCTTTGGGAAAACAGGAAGACGACAGCTATAAAATATTTGTGAAGGATACCCTGATTTATGATAGCGGAAAGAATTATTTTGACTTTCAGTTTAAAAGATTTTCGATGTATTCAGAAATTCAGCATATGATTGCAACAAACATATATGAAAAAGATTTGGCCTTAATAAGGAAGGAAGCAAAAAAAGAGGCGGGAAAGGCCGGGTCATCGCCAGCCTTCCCGATGAAAGGGAAGCCATGACGACAAAATCATGCCTCAGAACGAAGGACGAAGGAAGGCGGGAATAATTCTCATGGCCAGGATAAAATACCAGGAAGCACTGGGGCTGGAAGTGAAGCAAGGACGTCCACCGGCCGGGCCGCGCCAGCTGGTCCTGGAAGAAGGGCAAGACTTGAACGAATTCTTTATGAGTTTTCCGACAGTATAAAAAGGGGAGGAACAAATCATGAAAAAGATTCTTTTAATGGGAGCGATGGTCCTTGTTTTGCGGGGGGGCGTCCTGCTCGGCCAGGCGGTCCAAAAACCCTACTCATACACATTCGACCAGGGCGTTGGGGAATGCGTATTCACCGGAATCTCGCTTGACCAGGTGTGGTCCGCGGCGGTCAAGGCGCTGATGATGGATAAGTTCAAAATCGTATCGTCCGAAAAACCATCCGGCAACATGGCCGCGGAAAGACGACCGTTTGCGGCGTGGAACTATGGCCTCACGCTCTTTTTCGAGCAGAGAGGGCCGGATGTTTGCGTTACAAGTTCGATTTATAAACTACCGGGTCAACAACAGGAAGGAATCGGGGGCCTGCTTCAAGGCGTAGGGGCTAAGAAAGCCGAACATCAAGCGGAAAAGAAGTTCTACGACAAGGTGGCCGAACTTCTCTATGGAAAAGTCGCGAAGTGAGGGAGAAATGAACCATGAAAATACTGGACATTTTGACGGGAACGGTTTTGGAGGCCGAATGGAATAATGATTTCCTCAGTATCTGCGGGCTAAATTATCACGGAGAATTTTATCGTTCTGAGAATGGCAGATTTGTTTTATCTTGGTCAGATATGGACGAGGAGGGCCTTCAAAGCGGAGCCAGAGAAAAAGGACTTGGAAGATACCTTTTGATTGATAGAGATCAAATCGTTCTACAAGGGAAATTAGAACGCCCGAACGACGGGAAGGTCTCAGACCAGGGAGTCTTCATTTTGAATGATTGGATGTTTAGGGGAGAGCCGACAGGAACTTTTTATGTATTTGCTCCTGGCGGGCAGAAGCTAATACAACATAAACTTCATGCAAATCTCGACAATAATGGAATTTCGAGTGACGGTCAGTTTGCAGTCTGCCAAACGTTCGATAGTGATAATGAAGACGGAAATAAGCTCCTCTTTTTTGACTTGAGTAAGCAAGAACTTATCTGGAAGGTCGAACCTGCGCCTGGCAGAGCTGATAAATTCAGCTTTGACATAGAGAGCAAAAAACTTTGCCTGTTATATAACAATGGCAGAACTTTTCGCTATAGCTTTAGTGGCGTTTTTTTAGATTCTGAAAAATGGGACAAGGAACAACTCGAGTCCGCGAATGGTTATAGGTTATTTGAAATCGCTATGGAGAAAAAGGAAGAAGTTGAATCTAAAATAGCAGGCTCGGCTATATACAACGAATTCATTTCCTTGATGAAGGAAGCCTTAGATAAGGGGGTATCTGAATATTACCAGGCGATGGCTCATCGAGAGCTTGGTGAGGCCTATCAGAAATTAGGCATAATAACTGAGGCTATTCATCACTATGAAAAAGCAATAGCTCTAAATCCAAAGATTGGCGTAAAGAAATTACTCAAGAGCTTGAAGCAAGGCTGATTCTCATGGCCAGGATAAAATACCAGGAAGCGCTGGGGCTGGAAGTGAAGCAAGGACGTCCACCGGCCGGGCCGCGCCAGCTGATCCTGGACGAAGGGCAAGATTTGAACGAATTCTATAATCTGACAAGGGGGAGACTATGAAGATCAAAAGCATCATGACGGACGAAATCCAGGACGCGGAGCTTCGGACGGGTCATGCCGCTTCGAGCTATGGCTAGCCTGAAGGATACCGGGGATGCCGCGGATCGAATCCTTTATGAAGTGTTGGACTGAAAGAGGAAAAGAAAAGAAGGGAGGATGCAAAGATGGTACCGAAACGAGTTAGCGATCGATTGGCGCGATCAATTGGCAAGTTTCAGCAAGTGCTCAAAATTGCCAAAGATCGAGACCTGAACGAATCTGACACGGTTTCCATTATCAAGGATATGCTGGCGGAAGTATTTGGATATGACAAATATCTGGACGTCACCAGCGAGGTCGCCGTTCGCGGAACGTACTGCGACCTAGCCATTGAGCTCGATAACAAGATCGAATTCCTGGTCGAGGTGAAGGCAATCGGACGTGGACTCAAGGAATCCCACCTGCGTCAGGCCATTGACTACGGCGCTAATAAGGGGGTCCCATGGATTATCCTCACAAGCGGGCTGATATGGCAAGTCTACAAGATCAGGTTCGAAAAGCCAATCAACCATGATCTTGTCTGTGAGTTCTCGTTCGCCGAACTCGACCCGAAAAATGAAGAGCATCTGGAAAGACTTTTCGTTCTCTGCAAAGAAGGTTTAATCAAAGACGCCCGCGAGGAGTTTCACGAGAAGACTCTCACGCTCAACCGATATATTATGGGCGCTCTTATGCTCGGTGATGAGATCGTTGGCGTCATCCGTCGCGAATTGCGGAAAATCTCAGAAGGAGTACTTGTCACACCTGAGGAGATCATACAATTCCTGAGCAACGAGGTGATAAAACGGGACGTTCTTGATGGAGAAGAGGCCGCAAAGGCTCAGGGCCGAGTCCGTCGTTTCTACGAAAAAGCAACCAGACACACAGTGGAATCTTCGACAGACAAGCCAGGTGGCGAGTCCGAGGAGCCAAAAGAACCTGGCGGCCAGCAAAACGGGTGAACCAGAGCGATCGACGAAGAAGAAGCCGCGGCGGTCGGGGAATGAGGCGGGGAAGGCCGGGACATCGCCAGCCTTCCCGATGAAAAGGACGCCATGCCGGCGAAAATTAGCCTCATAATGAAGGACGCTGGAAGGCGGCGATAATTCTCATGGCCAGGATCAGATACCAGGAAGCCGCCGGGCTGGAAGTTCGCGGGAGGAGGTAAGGGAAAAGGGAGAGAGCGGCGTAGGCGGTTGATATTCGATTTCTGGACGTGGTTTCAGAACATCGCGCTCAAGTCGGAGAAGGGAGGGGGGTATCCAAATCTATAACTCCATTCATAGATTTTTTTAATAAAAAATCAATTTCCCCATATATAGAATCATTACGCCAGAGTGTCGGAAGGAATGTGGAGTAATCCAATAAGCAGAAGGCAAATCGAAAAAAATGTATTAAAATCGAGTTGTGTTACTGAAATTTCTTGATATCGTTTGCTCTAAGAAAATCTTAGAAATCCCTTGATGCAAAGATGAAATATAATTCAATAAATCATTCCGTAATTCGATTTTATTCAAATATCCAATTCATATGAGATTTGACAATTAAAAAGAAGATATAATATAATCAACATATAAATTGCATCGGAAATAAAGGGATAGGTTGATGAAATATAAATATTCTATTTATCTATTCAAAGTAGCATATTTAATATCATTCCTGATCTTTATTTGTTGTTGTTATTCATGTAAAAGTGAATCTCCGACATCTCCGACTACTTCAACTAGCTCAACCAGCTCAACTTCGTCCACGACAAGTTCACCCAGCTCTACTTCAACTAGTTCTTCAACGACAACCGTTTCTTCAACATCAGTTTCCACGACGTCTACTTCAACATCAGTTTCCACGACGTCTACTTCAACATCAGTTTCCACGACGTCTACTTCAACATCAGTTTCCACAACATCTACTTCAACATCAGTTTCTACAACATCAACATCTAGCTCGACAACTACTACGACTATCCCGATCACTACTGTTTACATTACTGACACAGGAACTAAATATCATTTAGACGGCTGCCGTTACCTTGCTGATAGCAAAATCGCCATATCTTTGGTCGACGCTTGCAAAAAAGGATATGGACCTTGCTCTGTATGCAAACCGCCTCCTTGTCCAGAATCTTTTCATATTGAAAATAATACAAGTTTCCCAATTTTGTTATGGGTGAGGGGTTTAATATAAAATCCTAATGGACGGCAAATTAAAGAAAAAAGTCTATGGAATTGTTGAAGCAGTTTCTCACGAAGATTTAGAATCCCCAGAATTAGATCTTTTTGATTATTTTATCATTGTTTTAATAATCCTAAATATTATTGCTGTAATTTTAGAAACAGTAAAAAGTATTTATGCGAAATTCCCACTTTTATTTAATTATTTTGAATATTTTTCTATCGGTGTATTTACGATTGAATATTTATTAAGAGTCTGGTCTTGTACGATAAATCAAAAATATAACAATCCGATTTGGGGGAGATTCAAATTTATTTCATCGCCCTTAGCTCTAGTAGACCTGTTTTCATTCTTACCATTCTATCTTCCTATGCTTATTCCATTTGATCTTAGATTTATTAGAGCATTTCGATTACTTAGAATTATCAGAGTATTTAAGATAGGCAGATACTCAGAGGCCGCGAAACTATTTGGTAGAGTATTGCGATCAAAAAAAATCGAACTAATTACTGCATTAGCAATTATCTTTATTCTCTTAATTATTTCATCAAGCTTGCTTTATTATGTTGAACACGACGCACAGCCTGATAAATTTCGTAATATTCCAGAAGCTATGTGGTGGGGAGTTGTTACGTTAACGACGGTTGGATATGGAGATATTTATCCAATAACGCCTCTAGGAAAAATATTATCATCGATTATTAGCCTATTAGGAATTGGTTTGTTTGCATTGCCGACTGGGCTTTTAAGTGCAGGATTTATTGAAGAAATCAAGAAAAAAGAAACTATACGAAATTGTCCACATTGTGGCAAAAAGCTGGATTAGCCGTCTAACAAATTTACTTTGATACTATCTTTCAGAGAGATGAGACGGATATTATGAAAAAACATATTCTAAGGCCTAAGGCTCATTTCGTCTCAATAATCATATTTTTATTTTGTCTTCCCATTTATTCCGAGGCAATCAAAATTGCGACATGGAACCTTCTAAATTTTCCGGGTTCGACAGGGGTGACCCGAGAGGATGACTTTCGTAAGGTGATAAATCAACTTAGTTTGGATGTACTCGTTGTTCAGGAAATGACAAGTTATTTTGGAGTAAATGAATTTTTAGACAATATAATGAATTATTCTTCTCCCGGCACTTATGAAGCTGCTCCTTTTTATGATGGGCCTGATACAGATAATGCTCTATTCTATAATAAATCAAAGATAAAACTTTTATCGCACCAACAGATACCAACGACTCTTCGTGACATCTCAGAATATGTCCTTGAGATCAAGGATGGCCCAGGAAAAGGAGCCATATTCAGAATATATTCAGTTCATTTGAAAGCAGGTTCTGCTACAAGTGATAAAAGCCA
>Ga0315291_10003172_pt1 | contig 21285 bp, 17 predicted proteins | sample YL17G12_20_MG_FD_203070 | JGI IMG/M metagenome (GOLD analysis project Ga0315291, IMG submission 203070) | Sediment microbial communities from Yellowstone Lake, YNP, Wyoming, USA - YL17G12_20 | ecosystem: Environmental > Aquatic > Freshwater > Lake > Sediment | place: USA: Wyoming | collected... | reverse complement strand
AATGAAGGAATGGTGGGAGCTCAGCTCGCGGTGGTGTTGGCGCTGGCGGCCGGCCTGGTGCTGGCCTTCGGCATCCCGATGATCGCGACCTTACGGCGGCTGGGCGCGGGGCAGCGGGTGCGGGATGATGGGCCGCAGCGGCACCTGGACAAAGAGGGGACCCCGACCATGGGCGGCCTGCTGATCGTCGGGGCGGCCGGGGTGGCGGCGCTGGTTGGGGAGCTCTGGGCGACCCGCACGCTGAGCGTGGAGATGGGCTCATTGCTGGCGGTGATGGTGGCGTTCGGGTCCATCGGTGCGGCGGATGACTGGATGAAGATAGTGAGAGGGCGGTCGCTGGGGCTTAAGGCGAGGCACAAGCTGCTGTTCCAGGCCGTCGCGTCGATCGCTTTCGTGTACGCGCTGACGGGCGGTCGGGCCGTGCTCGCGGCGGGAGGGGAGGCCGACGTCAGGCAGCTAACTCCCTGGTGGGCGCTCTTCTGGGTGGTGGCGATGACGGCGACGTCGAACGCGGTGAACCTATCGGACGGGCTCGATGGCCTGGCGTCAGGGCTGTGTACGATCGCCGGTCTGGGCTTCGCGGCGCTGGCGATCAAGGCGGGGGACAGAGCGGTGGCGGCGGTCGGGGTGGCCCTGGCAGGGGCTTGCCTGGGGTTCCTTTTCTTCAACCGGCATCCGGCGCGGGTGTTCATGGGCGATGTGGGGTCGCTGGCGCTGGGCGGGATGCTGGCGGCGATGGCGGCCTGGCTGAACCAGCCGCTGGCGCTGGCGGGGCTGTGCCTGGTGCCGTTCATCGAGGCGGGGTCGGTGGTGGTGCAGGTGATCTCGTTCAAGACAACGGGGAAGCGGGTGTTCAAGATGAGTCCGATTCACCACCACTTCGAGCTGTCGGGGTGGCCGGAGACGAGGGTGGTAGTGGTCTTCTGGCTGGTGGCGCTTGGGGCAGCGGCGGCCGTGGTGGCAGTATCAGGAGTGGCATGAGCGCGGTCGAGGAGAAGAGCGAGGGCCTGTTCACGGACAAGCGAGTGCACGTGATCGGGCTGGGCGCGTATGGGACCGGCCGGGCAACAGCGCGGGTGCTGGCGGCGCGGGGGGCGCGGGTGACGGTGTCGGACGTGAAGCCTGCGGAGGAGCTAGCGGAGGAGATTGAGGCCCTGGAGGGGACCGGGGTCGTGATCCAGACCGGAGCCGATGCCTACCGCGGGATCGAGGAGGCGGAACTGGTGGTCCCGAGTCCGGGGGTGCCGCTCGAGATCCCTCCCCTGCTCCGCGCCCGGGAGCGCGGCGCACAGGTAGTCAGCGAGATCGAGGTCGCCTACTGGATCGCGCGGTGCCCGATCATCGCGGTGACGGGGACCAAGGGCAAGTCAACGACGATGACGCTGATCGGTGAGATCCTGCGGGACGAGGGTGAGAAGGTCCAGGTCGGAGGCAACATCGGGCGGCCGCTGATCTCGCTGGCAGATCGGGCTGCGCCGCACGAGCTCTTGGTTGCCGAGGTAAGCAGCTTTCAGTTGGAGGCCACGGCGCGCTTCCGGCCGAAGGTAGCGGTGCTGCTTAACCTGTTCGCGGACCACCTCGACCGGCACCCGAATATGGCCGACTACCGGAGCGCGAAGGCGAGGCTGTTCGCCAATCAGGAGCCGGAGGATACAGCGGTCGTGAACCGCGATGAGGAGGAGGCGTGGCGGCTGAGGGACCTGACGAGGGCGGCGGTAATGCCCTACAGCCTGTCGCAGGTTGAGCCGGAGGGGGCTGATCTGGTGGATGGGTGGTTGCGAGTGCGGGGGAGACGGGTGTGCCCGCAGTCGTCGGTGCGATTGAGGGGGAAGCATAACCTGGGGAACGCGCTGGCGGCGCTGGCAGCCGCGCATGCGGCCGGGGCGTCGCTGGAGAAGGCAGAAGGGACGCTATCTCGGTTTGGGGGGCTGGAGCACAGGCTTGAGGTGGTGGCGACGGCCGGGGGGGTGATGTATGTCAACGACTCACAGGCGACGACGCCGGAGGCGTCGGTCGTAGCGTTGGAGGCCTTCCCTGAGCACGTCGTGTTGATCGCGGGCGGCCGGCCAAAGATACATGACTTCAGCGCGTTGGCGAAGGCGGCGGCCACGCGCGGGGCGGACCTGGTGGTGATCGGGGAGGCGGCGGCGGAGATCGCGGGGGCGGCAGAGGCCGCGGGGGTCGGCAGAATCGCGCGCGCAGCGAGCTTGGGAGAGGCAGTCGCAATCGCGCGCGGCTGGGCGCGGCCGGGCGAGGTGGTGCTGCTGTCGCCGGCGTGCGCGAGCTTTGATATGTTCAAGAACATGGCTGAGCGGGGCCGGATCTTTAGAGAGATCGCAGCCAAGTTGGCAGAAGAGGAGAGGATGAGGTAGCCATGTCAGCAATCCGCGCCTTCAAGGTTCCGCAGACGGAGCTTGCGCCGGAGGAGCAGCAGGGGACGGACCTTACGGTGCTGCTCCCGACGCTTGTGCTGGTGGGGCTGGGGATCGCGATGGTGTTCAGCGCGAGCATTCCGATGGCGGCAGCGAACGAGAGCGAAGACATCTACTACTACTTATGGCGCGAGATCGCGTTTGCGCTTGTCGGCGGCCTGGGGATGTGGGTGGCCAGCAGAATCTCGATGCAGAAGCTGCAGCGGCAGGCGGGAACGCTGCTCTTTCTGGCCGCGGCGCTGCTCGTGGCGGTGCTGGTGGCGGGCGTGAGAGTGAATGGGGCGAAGTCGTGGTTTGCGATCCCGGGGACCGGGCTGCGGTTTCAGCCGAGCGAGTTTGCGAAGCTGGCGCTGGTGATAGCGGCCGCCAGGTACTTCGCCAAGTTCCCGATGGGGCTGCCGAACTGGCGCCGGGCGCTGTCGCCGCTTCTGACACTGGGGGCGGTGGCGGGCCTGATCGCGGTGGAGCCCGACATGGGGACAGCGGCGGTGCTGGTGCTGGCGATGCTGATCTACTTCCACATTGCCGGAGCCAAGCTGTCGCACCTGGCGGGAGCGGGCGCGGTGGGGCTGGCGGGGGCGGCGGTGATGATCCTGCATCACCCTTACCAGATCCAGCGGCTCATCGGGTTCGTCAAGCGGACGGAGCTGCCGCTGGCGGAGGGATACCAGGCGACACAGTCGTTGATCGCGCTCGGATCGGGCGGGATCACCGGCCGGGGCTACTGCGGGAGCGTGTGGAAGTACTTCTACCTGCCGGCGGCGATCACGGACTCGATCCTTTCGGTGATTGGAGAGGAGCTGGGGCTGATCGCGACGTGGATGGTGGTGTGTCTCTTCGCGGTGCTGGTGTGGAGGGGGATGGTGATCGCCGGGCGGGCGCCGAACCGATTCTCGGGGCTGGTGGCGGCCGGGGTGACATGCCTGCTCGGGGTGCAGGCGCTGCTGAACATCGCGGTGGCGACGCATACGGTGCCATCAACCGGCGTGCCGCTGCCGCTGGTCAGCTACGGAGGCTCGTCGCTGGTGTTCTCGCTGATCGGGGTGGGGCTGCTGCTCAATGTGTCGCGGCGGCAGTTGAGGAAAGCCGGGGAACCAACGGCAACATGAGCGGGCGCATTCACATGGTCGGGATTGGGGGGATCGGGATGAGCGCGCTGGCGCAGATCCTGTTGGCGCGAGGGGTTGGTGTGTCGGGGTCGGACACGCAGGCCTCGGAGATGACGGCGCGGCTGACCAAGCTCGGCGCGGAGGTGATGATAGGACATCGGGCGGAGCTGGTGGAGGGGGCGGAACGCGTGGTGATCTCGGACGCAATCCGCAGGGACAATGTGGAGGTGATGAGGGCGAAGGAGGTGGGGCTGCGGGGGCAGCGGCGGTCCGAGCTGCTGGCGGAGCTGATGGCGGGAAGCCGGGGGATTGCCGTATCTGGGACGCATGGCAAGACGACGGTCACGGCGATGATCGGGCTGGTGCTGGTGGAGGCGGGGATGGACCCGACGGTGGTGCTGGGGGGCGAGCACGAGGGGCTGGGCGGAAATGCGCGAGTGGGGCAGGGCGAGTGGTTTGTGGCGGAGGCATGTGAGGCCTATGAGTCGTTTCTCGATCTGCGGCCGGAGATCGCGGTGGTCACGAACATCGAGCCGGATCATCTCGATCATCACAAGACAGAGGCACATCTGAGGAGCAGCTTCGGGCAGTTCCTGGAGGGCGTCATGCCGGGGGGAAGCATAGTGCTGTGCGTGGACCGGCCGGAGCTGCACGGCATGTGGCCACCGGACGGCAGGCGCGTGGTCTGGTACGGGGAGGGCGAGCAGGCGGAGGTGCGGGGCGTTCGAGTTGAGACGCGCGGTTGGGAGGGGGTGTGCGAGCTACAGGTGGGAGGCCGAGCGGAGGGAGAGCTAAGGGTTGGGGCACCCGGGCGGCACAATGCAGTCAACGCGCTGGGGGCGACGGCGGCGGCGCTGACGGCGGGCGCGCCGGTGGAGGCGTGCAAGCGGGCGCTGGCCGGATTCAGGGGAGTTGGGCGGAGGTTCGAGGTGGTGGGGGAAGGGGCAGGCGTTACCGTGGTAGACGATTACGCGCATCATCCAACGGAGATCGCGGCTACGCTCGCGGCAGCGCGGGCGGCCTTCGCCGGGCGGCGACTGGTGGCCTTGTTCCAGCCGCATCTCTACTCGCGGACTCTGGATTTCGCAGAGCAGTTCGCAGAGGCGTTAAGTGAGGCCGACCTGGTTGTGCTGACCGAGATCTATCCGGCGCGGGAGGGTCCGATTCCAGGGGTTACGTCGGCGCTGATCGCCGACCACGTTCGCGCGCTGGCAGGAGAGGACGCGGTGCTGGAGATGGCGAAGCAGGAGGTGGCGACCAAGCTTCCACTGCACCTGCGTTCCGGCGATGTCGTGCTCACGATGGGGGCGGGAGACATCGGGAGGTTTGCCCGCGAGCTGGTGCAGCGGTTGGGGGGAGGGACCGGCGCGGGCAAACAGGTCGCCGCGAAACAATGAGCACTGGACAGCAGACCTTTGTCACAGCACCGGTGATGGCAGTGGCTGACCGCGAGATCGAGCTGGCGGGCGCGGAGCTTCGCACTGTGGTTCGCGGGCGAGTGCGGCTGGAAGAGCCGATGGCCCGGCATACGACCTTCCGCATCGGGGGGCCGGCTGACCTGTTCGTGCAGCCGGTGGACATCGAGGACCTGGCGAAGACCATCCAGTTTGCGCGCGCCAAGGGCCTGGCGCTCAAGGTTATCGGCAATGGAAGCAATCTATTGGTTCGGGATGCGGGGATTCGCGGGATCGTGGTGAGGCTGGCGCCGGGCTTCAGCGAGATCCAGTGGCTGAAGGAGGGGGTATCGGCCGGGGCCGGGGCGAGGCTGGCGAAGCTGGTGAAGGAGTCGGCGGAGGCCGGGCTGAGCGGGCTGGAGTCAACGGTTGGCATACCCGGGACTCTGGGAGGGGCGCTGGCGACGAACGCGGGGACGGATACGGGTTCCATCGGCGATCTGGTAGTGAGGGCGACGGTGCTCGATGAGCAGGGAGAACTGCGCGAGTGGACGGCGGAGCAGCTCGCCTATAGATACCGATACAGCAGCTTGTGCGCGAGAAAGGCGACGGTGGTGTCGGCCTGGCTGAGGCTGACGCCGGCGCCGAAGGAGGACATACTCGCGAAGATCAACCGACTGAGGGAGAAGCGGGCGGGGCGGCAGCCGCTGCGAGCGTGGTCGGCGGGCAGTGTGTTCAAGAACCCAAGGGCGGTGGCGGCGGGGAAAGTGCTGGACCGCGCGGGCGCCAAGGGGAAGCGAGTGGGGGACGCACAGGTGTCGCTGAAGCATGCCAACTTCCTGCTGAACCGAGGGCAGGCCACGGCGGCTGACATGAGGGAGCTGGTCGCGTGGGCGCATGCGTTGGCGCTGCGGAAGTATGGCATTGATCTAGAGCTTGAGATCGAAATGGCTGGGGAGTAGCAGGCCTATGGAGAAGCTTCGCGTCACGGTATTGACCGGGGGCACTTCGGCGGAGCGGGAAGTTTGCTGGATGAGCGGCCGGAAGGTCATGGGGGCGCTCGATCCGGCGCGCTATGAGGCGAAGTGCGTTGACCTGGCAGGGGTCACGGGCGCGCGGGCGGCCGATCTGGCTCAGCTTCTCTTTGCCCCGGTGGGTGAAGCGGCCGCGGCGGAAACGACACAGCACGCGGACGGAAAGCCGGATGTGGTGTTCGTCGCGCTGCATGGGGGAGCGGGGGAAAACGGCACGGTGCAGGGAATGCTGGAGCTGCTAGGGGTTCCCTACACCGGGTCGGGGGTGCTGGCGAGCGCGCTGGCCATGAACAAGATCATGGCGAAGAAGATCTTCGAGCGGGAGGGGATTCCGACCCCGAAGTGGGCCGCGCTGAGAAGGTCGGAGAAGAGCGACGCCAAGAGCATGGCGAAGCCGATCGGGCTGCCGTGCGTAGTCAAGCCGGCGTGTGAGGGCTCGACGATTGGCGTGACGGTGGTGAGGATGCAGGCGGAGTTGGGGCCGGCGCTCGAGCTTGCTTTCGGCTATGGGCCGGAGGCGATCGTCGAGCAGTTCGTCGAAGGCACGGAGATCACGGGGCCGGTCATCGGGAACGATGATGCGCGGGTGCTGCCGCTGGTGGAGATCGTGCCGCGCGGTGGGTTCTACAACTACGAGGCAAAGTACACGCCCGGGGCGACGGAGGAGATAGTGCCCGCGCGCATCCCGGAGGCGACGGCTGCCAAGGCGCGGGAGCTGACGCTTCGGGCGCATCACGCGCTGGGGTGCCGCGGTTTCTCCCGGGTGGACATGATCGCGGCGCCGGATGAGGTCTACGTGTTGGAGGTGAACACGATCCCCGGGCTGACGGAGACGAGCCTGGTTCCGCGGGCGGCAGAGGCGGCGGGCATGAGCTTCGCGCAGTTGGTGGACCGGCTGATCGAGCTGGCGCTGGAGTGGAAAGGGGGTGGTGGCGCTGGACGCTGGTCATAGGCTTAGGCTGGGGGCGCTGGATTCGCCGCGCGGGCCGGGCCCCGCCGGAGGCGGGCTGCGGCTGATGGTCGGGGTTGCGCTGCTGGGCCTGCTCATCGAGCTCTTCTACATCGCGCTGGCCTCGCCACGGCTCGCGGTGCGACAGGTCGTGGTAAGGGGCGACCCGAGCGTGGCGCGGCTGGTGGCCGGCCGGATCAGGCTTCCCGCCAACACGAGCATGCTGCGGGCGCCACTGGGGTTGGTGAGGAAGCAGGCCGAGAGCGTGCCGGCCGTCAAGCAGGCGCAAGCGGCGCGGCTGCTGCCGCGAGGGATCGTGGTAACGGTCGAGAGGCGGGAGCCGATCGCGGTGATCAGGCGGGCGGAGGAGGCGATACTGCTGGATGCGGAGGGGGTTGCGTTCAGCGTGCCGCACGAGTGGGGCTGGGGGCTACCGGAACTGGTGGCAAGGAACCTGGGCTCAGGCGATGTGAGGCGCGCCGAGGCGAGAGCAGAGATCGAGGCCCTCTTGGGGGTGCTCCGGGCGCTGGGGCCGGATCCGCGGCTGCGGGCAACGCGGCTTCAACTGGCGCGGGATCAGCGGATAGAGGTAACGCTCGACTCGGGCGCGAAGGTGAACCTGGGGGAGGGGCGGGAGCTGGAGGCGAAGGCAAGGCTGCTGGCGGCGGCGATCGAGGAAGTGGGGGCCGAGCGGATTGCGCGGCTGGATCTGGCCGATCCCGCCTCGGCTTACTGGGAGCCGCGGGGGGCGAAGGGTGCGGCGAGGTAGGAAGGCAGGCTAGCATGGCGGTGCTGGTGACGGGTGGAAAGCGTTGGATTATACCCATGACATTCGTTTGCCTGGTGCTGGGCGCGATGCTTGGCATCCAAGTGCACAGCCAGCAACTGCGGGGGGCGACGGAGGTGGGCCGGCAGACGAGCGCGCTGGTAGGGATGTTGAGCCGGAACGAGCTTCAGGTGGAGCAGCAGAAGCAGGAGATAGAGAAGCTGCGGGCCCGGCTGGCGGAGTACGAGAGGGAGGCGGCGAGCGAGAAGGGGTTCGCCAGGTTGATGACGGAGGAGCTGGCGACGAGCCGGATCGCGCTGGGAACAGTGGCCGTCAGGGGGCCCGGCGTGGTGCTGGAGATCTCGGACAGCACCATGCGCACGAGCAACGATTTCGGGGGCGCCGATGTCTACGTGATCCATGACTTCGATCTGCTGCAGATCGCGAACGAGCTGTGGTGCGCGGGTGCGGAGGCGGTATCGCTCAATGGCCAGCGGTTGATCACAGGCAGCGCCATCGCCTGCTCGGCGAGGCTGATCGAGGTGAACAAGGTGACGGTGGCGAGCCCGTTCGTTTTCCAGGCCATTGGGGACAAACAGAAGCTGATGGCCGCCCTCAACATACGGGATGGCGTGCTCGATCGGCTGCGAGTGCTGCAGTTTCCGGTGAAGCTGACGCCGAAGGACGAGATTGTGATCCCGCCAATCTCGGTAACGCCCAAGTACGATTTTGCGCAGCCGGTGAAGGAGAAGAAGCAATGATCGGGATACCGATCGCCGCCCTGGTGATGGGCTTCCTGCTGGTCTACTTCTTTCTGCCGGCCATTCCGTCGCAGTGGGCCGACTACGTTGCGATCGCGATTATCGCGGGGCTAGACGCGTTTGTGGGCGCGGGGCGGAACTGGCTCGAGCGGCGGTTCGACGAGGCAATATTCATCAGCGGGTTCTTCGTGAACATGCTGCTGGCGGCGCTGCTTGCCTACTTCGGGGACAAGCTGGGCGTGGACCTCTACCTGGCGGTGGTAGTGGCGCTGGGGATCAGGATATTCAACAACCTGGGGCGCACTCGAGCTCTGCTGGTGACGGCGCGCGTAGAGGCGCGAAGAGCGAGAGGGATTGCGCCTTCGGAATAGGGATGGCTGGACGGAAGGAGGCTAGATGGCGGGGCCGGAGACCCTGCTGGGGCTCGATATAGGCACGACCAAGGTGGCGGCGGTGATCGGAGGCCGCGGGGCCGAGGTGAGGATCCTTGGCGCGGCCTCCGTACCATGCACGGGGCTTCGGCGCGGGTCTGTGGTGGACGTAGCGGAGACGACGCGGGCGGTGCGGGAGGCGGTGACCAAGGCGCAGCGGACGGCCGGGGTCGAGCTGGCGCCGGCCTGGGTGGGGGTGACCGGGCAGCACATCTCCTGCTTGAACGCGAGGGGCGAGATCCAGCTCGCCAGGGCAAACCGCGAAATCGCCTGGGGGGATGTGGAGCGCGTGATGGCGGCGTCGGTCAGCGCGGTTTCGATCCCGTCGGATCGCCAGATGATACACGCGGTGTCGCGCGGGTTCATGGTGGATGGTGAGCCGCGGGTGAGAAATCCGATCGGGCTTTCGGCCAACCGTCTGGCGGTGGAGACGCACGTTGTGACCGCCTCGCGGAACCTCGTGGAGAATCTGGTGAGGTGTGTGGAGCAGGCGGGGTGCAATGTGGCGGAACTGGTGGCGGAGCCGCTGGCGACGGCCGACGCGGTGCTGTCGGAGGAGGAGCAGGAGCTGGGGGTGCTGCTGATTGACGTGGGTGGGGGGACCACCGACATCGCGCTGTTCGCCGAGGGCAGCATCGCCTACACGGGAGCGATCCCGGCGGCCGGGAGCAATGTGACGCACGATCTGGCGGTGGCCCTGGGGATCACGCACCCCCAGGCGGAGCAGATCAAGCTGGCGCACGGGTGCGCGCGGGTGAGCGAGGTGCCCGAGGAGCAACTGGTGGCGATCCCGCATGAGCGGACGGTGAGCAGGCGGTTTGTCGCCGAGGTGATAGAGGCGCGGGTGCAGGAGATCTTCCGGCTGGTGGCACAGGAGATGGAGAGGTCTGGGACCAAGTGGCCGCCGCCGGGAGGGGCGGTGTTGACCGGAGGCAGCAGCCTGCTGCCCGCGATAGCATCGGTTGCGCAAGAGGCGCTGGCGTGCCGGGCGCGGCTGGGACGGCCCCGGGTGGCGTCGGGACCGCTCCATCTACTTGAAAGCCCTTCCCTGGCAACTGGGTTAGGGCTCGTCTACTATGCGCAGCGCGAGGCGGAGTCGAGGCGGGCGGAGCCAAGGCCCACCGTGCGGGTGCTGCCGATCCTGGGGCGGATGATAGCGTGGGTGAAGGACCTGTTCAGCTCGTGACAACCGCGCGAGAAAGTTCGGGGTGATGGGCACAGGCCCCAGGGTTGTGCTAACCGGCGGCGGAACGGGCGGACACGTTTACCCCGCGCTGGCCGTGGCCGAGGCGATCAAGAAGCGTTCGCCAGGGGCGGAGATTCTCTACGTCGGCGGCGACAGGATTGAGGCGAAGGCCGTGCCGGCGGCCGGGCTGCCGTTCCGGGGTATCTCCGTCCATGGGCTGGCGAGGGGCGTATCGGCGAGCAAGCGCCTCCTGTCGCTGGCAGAGCTGGCGATATGTTTGCCGCTTATCCAGAGCTTGCTGGTCTTGCGGAGCTTCCGCCCACAGGTGGTGATCGGGACGGGCGGGTATGTGTCGGGGCCTGTGCTGCTGGCGGCGCGGATGAGAGGCATACCGTGCGTGGCGCTCGATGGCAACCGGACACCCGGGTGGACGAGCCGCGCGGTGGCTCGGTTGGTGGATGTCATGGCGGTGGCGCACCCGGAAATGGCGGAGTTCTTCGCGGTGCGGCGGCGCAGGGGGAGCCGGGTGGAGGTCACGGGTCTGCCGATACGGGCGGAGGTGGTCTCCTGCTCGCGGGAGGCAGGGGCGGCGGCGTTTGGGTTCGATCCAGGGCGGATGACGGTGGTGGCGCTTGGGGGAAGCCTGGGGTCGCAGCGCATAAATGAGGCGTTCGCGGGCGCGACGGCGCGGCTCTTGCAGGAGGAGCGGTTCTGCGATCTGCAGGTGCTGCATGTGACCGGACGACGGTTCTTCGAGCGCGCGAGGCCCGCGGAGTCGGGCGGGCGCGTGCGGCTCCTCCCCTACCTCGAGCCCCACTACGCGGAGGCGCTGGCGGCCGCGGACCTGCTGGTGGCCCGGGCCGGCGCAAGCACGGTGGCGGAGGTCACCGCGCGGGGCCTGCCGGCGGTGCTGATACCGTGGGCTCAGGCCAGCACCGGCGAGCAGGCCTTGAACGCGGAGCCACTCGCGCGGGCGGGCGCGGCCGTCGTCATACCGGACGCCGAGCTCTCGGCCCAGCGGCTTGCCGACGTGCTGGGGGAACTCCTGTCTGACCCCGGGAGGCTGGCGCGAATGGCGGAGGCCAGCAGAAGCCTAGGCCGGCCGAAGGCGGCAGAGGCGGTGGCGAAGGTCGCGCTGGAACTGGCGGTCGGCGCTCGACTGGCGGCGCAGGGCCGCTCCTGAACCCTACTCGGCGAACTCGACGGCGGGCAGGTCGGCGTAGGGAGCAAGATACTGCCGCCAGGCTGGGTTGGCGGCGGCCGACAGGAACTTGGTGTAGCTGATGTAAGGGATGAACTTGGGCCGGAAGGGCCGGCGCCGGATGCGCAGGCCCGCGTCCTCCGGCATCTGGTTGCCCTTCTTGTTGTTGCACTTGGTGCAGCAGCAGACCAGGTTGGTCCAGTCGTCGCCCCCGCCGCGCTCCTTCGGGACCACATGGTCAATCGTCAGTGGCACATTGCGGCTGCCGCAATACTGGCAGGTATAGTGGTCGCGGGCGAAGATGCTCCGGCGGGAGACGCGGAGGATCGGCATCGGGCGGCGAACGTGATGGTTCACCCGCACGACGGAGGGGAGCTCGATGGCCATGCGTTCAGAGTGGAAAACCTTGGAGTCGCTCAAGATGACATGGGCCTTGCCGCCGTACAGCATCCCCAGCGCCCGACGGGCGTTGGTGATGTTCAGCGGCTGGTAGTTGTCGTTGAGGACCAGTACGCCGTCCGTGTTCACCTTCTGCATCCTCGCAATGATAAGACCCGCCGACGGAGTGCGCGGGCGGGTCTCAGATAGGCTAAACAAGCTGGCGGATCGCTGAGAAGCACGCAGTCCGCACCAGAGCATGCTCTAGCTGCTCTCGCCCGGTTCGCTGACCGACCCTTGGGCGCTTGCCTGTGTCCATCCTCACCTTTCCCAGGGTTGATAATGCCCAGCCTTGATGCTACTGGAAGCGGCTGGGGTTTGTCAAGAGTTTGACAGGGCAATCGCATCTTATCCGACCAGGATTGCTTCTGGCAAGGAGTTGTCCCAGCCCGACATCGGCGCTCGCGGCCGATCAGGCCTGGTTCGTGGACGGGGTACCGGTCTTCGTGTGGGGTGTGGACGCGATGACCCAGTAAGGCGTGGGAATGTCTATCCGAATACAGCGTTGTGGAAGCCGGCCGCGCCCAGCGAGCTACTCCCCACCGGCCGCGGCCGAGGTTACGGCATCAACCGATCCCGATCTCTTGGGAACAGCGTCGCCTCCCTGATGTTCGTCAGGTTCAGCAGCCGTGCCGTTATCCGTTCCAGTCCTGCTCCCAGGCCTCCGTGTGGCGGCATCCCGAATCGGAATGCCTCTAGATAGAAGTCAAACCGCGCCGGGTCCAGTCCACGCAGCGTCATCTTCTCAACGTAATCTGCATGGCGGTGGAGTCGCTGGCCTCCAGTGGTGATCTCCCAACCGCGGAACAGGAGGTCGAAACTAAGTGTCAGCTCTGGATTCTCCGGATCGTCCATAGCGTAGAATGGACGTTTCTCCGTACCGTAATGGGTAACGAACAGGAACTCGCTCCCGAACTTCTCCTTGGCCCATGCCGATGCCAAGCGCTCTCCCTCCGGGTCCAGGTCGGGTTCACCGATGCACCGACCGATGGTCTCCTGGACCTCCTGCAGCCGCACTCGTGGGATGCGAGCGGGGACGTCCGGTATCGCCGCGCCGAGAAGCAGGAACTCCTGGGAACAGCGCTCCCTCAGCCGAGCGGCCAGATGCTCGAACCAGGCGTTCTCCATCGCCATCACGTCCTCATGGCTTTCCACGAACCCCATCTCGAAGTCGAGGCTAGTGAACTCATTTGTGTGTCGCGCGGTGTCGTGCTTCTCTGCACGATAGGCCGGGGCGACTTCGAACACGCGCTCGAACACCCCGACCATGATCTGCTTGTAGAATTGGGGGCTTTGTCCCAGATAGGCAGTCTCCTCGAAGTAGTTCACGGAGAAGATGTCGGCGCCGCCTTCTGCTCCCGCGCACACGATCTTCGGCGTGTGAATCTTCGTGAAGCCTTGAGAAGCCAGGAATTCGGCGAAGGACATCGCCACTTCGTGCTGGACCGCGAATGCCGCGCTTACCTGGGGCGCGCGCAGACTCACGGCGCGGTGATCGAGCTGAACATCAAGGCCAGCCGACAGCGTTCGCTTGTTGATCTGAAGCGGCAGCGTCTCAGAGACAGCAGAGATCACCTCGACCTGCTCCGCCCTGACCTCCACCCCCATCGGCGCTCGCTCCTCGTGCGCGACCAGGCCGGAGACCGCGAGCACGGACTCCGCGCCCAGGCCGCGCAGGAGATTGGCGTCGGCGTCGGACTCCGTGACTACCTGCACCATGCCTGCCCGATCGCGCACGACGGCGAACGTTAGCCCGCCGAAGGCGCGCACAGCGTGCAGCCAGCCCATCACGGTGACGCGCGTCCCAACTCGTCCTGCTACCTCGACGCTCACTGTCCGTTCCACGGGACACCTCCTATGGTGATATCGAGCGCCCCAAAATGCGAAAAGCCCTTCATCCCTGAACTCGCAGGGACGAAGGGCCTCGAAGGCGCTCGTGGTGCCACCCTGATTCCCCGACAAAACGTCGGGGGTCTCTACCGGCACAGCCTGTCAGGCGATGCCGTCCTCCTGCTAACGGTGGAGGAATCCGTCAGAGCCTACCCTCGCCAAAGCGAGATAGGCCTGCAGCTCCGGGGTGTCTTTCGGCAGGACGTGCGGGCCGGTATCGCATCAACACCGGCTCTCTGCGCCGCAGGGGTCCGCCTACTCCTCCCCTTCACAGCCTTTTCTCGGCCTGTTGTCTCCTGCACTCTAACAGAAGACGGCAGACATGGCAACGGTCGCCGGCCTGCCGGCGCAGGTGCCTCTGCAACATGTGCCTCTTCTTCGCTCATGTTGAATCGCTCCCAGGTTTGGGCTATAATTGCGGCGACACGGTCCGAGTTGGGCGAGACGGAGCTTCGACCCAAAGGGAGCGGAAGCATGGGTAGACGACGACTGCTGGCGGCGATCGGGATGGCGGCGCTCTTTGCGAGCGTAGGTGCGGGATGGCTGTTGGCGGCGGACCGCGGGCAGACAATGGCGCCGCGCGGGATGGCCGAGGAAGGGCCCGGCAAGCCGGAGGCAATCGAGGAAGAGCGCGTGATCGTGCCTCCAGCGCTTGCGCCCAGGGCTCCGACCACGGCCGCGGGGTCGGTCGAGATCGTGGCCCCGGAGTCAGGGCAGAAACTCCGCGGGACGGCGCTGGTGAAGGTGGACTACTCAAACCCGATGGGTTACGTTATCTTCCGCGTTGACGATCGTTTCGCCTACGCGACCACTCCCCCATTCGAGATGCGGTGGGACACCAGCGGCGCGCTCGACGGGCAGCATCTGGTGTCGGTAGATGCATACGACGCCTCGGCCCGGTACGCCGGAACCGCTTCGATCAGCGTGATTGTCGAGAACAGCATTCCGACTCCGCCGGAAGGGGTGCTGCTGTCGGTGCGGTTCGACGAACACGACCTTCTGAACCGGGTAGTCACGGCGCGGGGCGAGCTGTCGGCGCTGGCGGCGGATGAGGCGCTTCCCGCCGGGTTCGAGGCGCTGGAGGGTGAGCTGCGGGCGGAGGTGACGTCGGCAGTCTTGGACGCGTTCTACGAGGGATCCTCGGCGCTGGTGCGGAGCAGGCTGAGAGAGGGCACGCTGGTGACCTCCGGCACGGGCCGGAGTGTGCCTGAGATCGGTCAGTACGTGATGGTGCAGATCTCGCGCAACGGCCTTACGATACCTGCCACCGCTTCCACGACAAAGCCGCGGTTGGGATTGGCCGAGATATCCTCGGCTCTCAGGGATTTCCCGGTCACGCCAGGCGACAGCTGGGAGGCGCCGATCGGGGTTGTGTGCGACCTCTATACGCGGCGCGCGGTCTTCGTGCAGGCAAGGCATGTGTTCGAGGGATTGAGGTGGTATCGCGGACGGGAGTGCGCGGTCGTGTCATCAAGCTACAGCATACCCGAGGTGCCGCTGCTGGTACAGGCGCAGGCGCCGGCCGCGGCTGGGGAGATGGCCTCGGCCCCGCGGATTGCTGGGTTTGGCTACGGGGTCGAGCTGACGGGCGGCATGCGGGGTGGTGGAGGCATGAGGGGTGGTGGAGGGATGCGCGGCGGCGGGGGCATGAGGGGCGGTGGAGGGATGCGCGGCGGCGGAGGAATGAGAGGAGGGGCAGGGGCCGGACGCGCCGCGGGGAGAGCGCCGGGCGCGGGAACGGGCGCGCCGCGCGGAGCTGCGGCGGGAGCGGTTCAGAGCGCGCGGCTCGTTGACCTGGAGGGCACGCGCAGGACGTACCTGACCAGGCAGACCGGGCGTATTCTTCACACCGAAGACACGATCCTCGGCCAGGTGGAGTTCAGGGGGGGCGGGCAGACGATTGCCCGCAGCGTTGAAACGCCGGTGGCGGTGGAGCTGACTGGTAGCGGCGGCGGAGGCATGCGGGGCGGAGGGGGTATGCGGGGTGGAGGGGGGATGCGCGGGGGAGGCGCAATGAGAGGTGGTGGAGGGATGAGGGGCGGAGGGGGTATGAGGGGCGCGGCCGCAAGACAGGGAGCGCAGCGCGGTGCCGCGGGGCGCGCTCCGGCCGCGGGAGCCGCGGTACGCGGCGGGAACATACCGCCGAGGCTGGACTACGGTTTCCGGTTGACGACAGAGCTGGTGATCGAGTAGCAAGCGAAGCTCTAGACTGGCACGCTCACATTGCGTCCGCCTCCGGCGGACGCAATGTCTTTCGGGCAATCAGCGAGACCAGTTCACGAAGCGGGGCCGGCGCCTGGGCTCAAAGCGCTTGACCAGCACCCAGCCGGCGATGAAGCCGCCGATATGGGCGAACACGGCGACGCCGCCCTGCGGGCTCTGAGCCTGGAGGCTCTGCAGGAGCTGCAGCAGGAACCAGAGCATGAGGACGAGCCCGGCCGGGAGCATGACGACGGTGACGAAGAAGAAGAGGAAGACTAAGCACTGGACGCGAGCGCGCGGGAACTTCATGTAGTAGGCGCCGAGCACGCCGGCGATCGCGCCGCTGGCGCCGATCATGGGGGCCGGGGAGTTCACGCTCATCAGGATCTGAGCGCCGGCCGCGACGAGGCCGCAGAGGAAGTAGAAGAAGATGAAGCGGAAGTGGCCGAGAGCGTCCTCGACGTTGTTGCCGAAGATCCAGAGGTAGAGCATGTTGCCGCCCAGGTGGAGGAAGCCGCCGTGAAGGAACATGGCGGTGAAGATGGTGAGCCAGGTGGGCTGAAGCTGGACGGCGGGCAGGTCGGACAGGATAGCAGCGGTGCGCACTTCGTGGGGCAGCACCTGGGCGAGCTGAGCCTTGCCTAGAAGCACCGCGGGGATAGCGGCGTGGGTGTAGATGAAGAGGACCTGCTCGGGGAGTGGGAGGAAGGTCTGATAGAGAAAGACGACGGTGTTCGCGGCGATGAGCGCGACCACTACGAGGGGGAATGTGCGAACCGGGTTTTCGTCACGAAAGGGGATCATTGCGCAAGACCGAGGGGGATTCTAACACCGACGCGGGGCTGGGTCAAACAGTCAGGCAGAGCGGTCGCGCGCGAGGCCGCACAATTGACACTGGTTGGGGGTTGCTGGTACATTTGGGGCAGAGCCGTTAGCTCAGCTGGCAGAGCACCGGACTTTTAATCCGGGTGTCCTGGGTTCGAATCCCAGACGGCTCATGCTGCTTCGCTCAGCCCTCGGCTGAGCTGCGCAGAATCAGTCTGGTGCTTGAGAGGCATCCCTTCGTGCTGAAACCACGATGAAGCTCATCTGCCGGCAATCACAACTCAAAGGCGAGGTGCGGATACCGGGGTCGAAGTCGCACACGATCCGGGCGGTGGCCATTGCCAGCCTGGCCGAGGGTGAGAGCACGATCCGGGTCCCGCTCGACTCCAACGACACGCGGGCGGCGGTGGAGGCGTACCGGGCGTTGGGCGCGGAGATAGAGGTCAACCCGGGACTATGGAAGGTGCGCGGGACCGGCGGCGCGCTGCGAACCCCCGAGAATGTCATTGATGTCAGGAACTCGGGGGTTACGCTGCGGACGGGGATGGGGTCATGCGCGCTGCTGCGAGAGGGGATGGCGGTGCTCACCGGAGACGAGCAGATAAGGCGGCGGCCGGCGGGGCCGCTGGCTCAGTCGCTGAACGACCTCGGCGCGAGGGTCCGCTCGACGCGGGGAACGGGCACCGCGCCCTTCGTGGTCGCGGGGCGGCTGAAGGGCGGCGAAACCTCTATCGAGGCCGTCACCAGCCAGTACCTGAGCGCGCTGCTGATGAACTGTCCGCTGGCCGATGGTGACAGCGTGATACGGGTCCCTCTGCTAAACGAGGCGCCATACGTCGAGATCACGCTCGATTGGATACGGCGACAGGGGATCGAGTTGGAGCAGGACGATCTGCGGGAGTTCAGGATACCCGGTGGGCAGCAGTACCGGCCGGTTGACCGCGCAATCCCGGCCGATTTCTCGTCGGCGACGTTCTTCCTTGGGGCGGGGGCGCTGGGTGAGAATGACGTTGTGCTTCGCGGCCTCGAGATGGCCGACACCCAGGGCGACAAAGCCGTCGTGGACTTCGTGCGCCAGATGGGGGCGGAAGTTTCGGTATCGGAGGACGGGATCCGCGTGCGCGCAAAGGGACTCGTCGGGTGCGAGCTGGACCTTAACGCCACGCCCGACGCGCTGCCCATGCTGGCGGTGTTGGGGTGCTTCGCGCGGGGGACGACGCGGCTGGTGAACGTGCCACAGGCGCGTATGAAGGAGACGGATCGGATCGCGGTGATGGCGGCCGAACTCGGCAAGATGGGAGGCCGCATTGAGGAGCTGGAGGACGGGATCATCGTCCACCACAGCAAGCTGAAGGGCGCGGAGGTGGAGGGGCACGGAGACCACCGGGTGGTGATGGCGCTGGCGGTGGCCGGATGCTCGATTCCAGGGAGGACGGTCGTGCGGGGGGCAGAGGCGGCGGCGGTAACGTACCCGGAGTTCAGGGATCACATGGCCGCGGTCGGGGCAGACATCAAAGTGAAACCGGGATAGCGTGGAGGGAGTGAATGCTTGGTTGTGACACGGGAACGCTGTTCAAGGTCGCGGTGGCGGGAGGGTCCTATCAAGAAGGGCTGCTGACCCATATCCAGGGGGTTCCACCCGGGCTGCTGATAACGGAGGAAGAGATCTATCGCGAGCTTCTGCTGCGGAAGCCGGGGCAGGGGGAGCTTTCATCACCGCGGCGCGAGCCGGATATCCCGATCATCTACAGCGGAGTGAACGCCGCCGATACGATGCCGGGGTTCAAGAACGCGGGGCACACCAACGGGACGCCGTTCGTGATCCTCATCCCAAACCTCGACCGGCATTTCGAGCATATTGAGCAGTATCAGGTGACGAACCGGACGCCGAGGCCGGGGCATGCTTCCTATGCGTCATATCAGAAGTACGGTCAGTGGGATGACGCGATCGGGGCCGGGTTCTTCAGCGGGCGCTACACGGCCACCATCGTGGCCGCGGGTGCGGTGGCAAAGCGGGTGCTGAAGGCACATGGGATTGAGGTGGTGGGGTATGTGAAAGAGGCGGCGGGAGTGCGCATGCCGGAACTGCCACTGGAGGCCGTTCGCGAGAAGGTGGATGCGTACAAGGAGGTGCGGCGGCAGTACGATCCGGTGTACCAGGCGATCTTCGCCTCGGGCCGGCTGCGGCCGGAGATGCGGCTGCTGGAGAAAATGGCGGTGCTGGCGGAGTTCGAGAAGCAGATACCCGATCTGAAGTGGCCGCCTATGGATGAGGAGACGATCCGCAGGGAGCACGGCGTTCACCCGAAGCTGAATTGCCCGCATCTTGCGACGGCCGACGAGATGTACCGGCGGATCATGGAGATCACCGAGGACGGCGATTCGAGCGGAGGCGTCGTGGAGGTGATGGCGACCGGAGTGCCGGCGGGTATGGGTGAGCCGGTGTTCAAGAAGCTCGATGCTGAGCTGGGCCGGATGATGGGCATCGGGACGGTCAAGGCGGTGGAGATCGGCGCCGGGATGGCGGCGAAGGACAGCACGGGATCGCAGTTCAACGATCAGATGTATGCGGAGGGCGAGCAGATAAGATTCGGCTCGAACAACGCGGGTGGGATCACCGGCGGCTTGACGACCGGGCAGCCCATCGTGGTACGGCTGGCGGTAAAACCGACACCGACGATTGCGAAGCCGCAACACACAATAGACAAGGTGACGCGGGAGAGCACGGAGCTGGCCGCCGTGACGCGCCGCGACCCGACGATCGTGCCGCGGGTGTGGCCGGTGGCGGAGGCCTACATGGCGATCATCTTGCTCGACCACTATATGATGCATCTCGCCTATCAATCGGTTGCCAGAGGGATCTAGGCGGAGGGCTAGCCTGCCATGAACTCGCTTGCACTGGCCGCGATAAGCTGCGCCGCGCTCTATCTGGGCTATCGCGTATACGGGAACGCGTTGTCACGCTTGTGGGACGTGCAGCCCGAGCGGAGGACGCCGGCGCACGAGCTCTACGACGGAGTAGACTACGTGCCGGCGCGGCATTGGATCGTGCTGTTCGGGCATCACTTCGCCAGCATCGCGGGCGCGGGGCCGATCATCGGGCCGGCGCTCGCGTGCGCGATGTGGGGATGGGCGCCGGCGCTGTTGTGGCTGGTGCTTGGGTCCATTTTCCTGGGCGCAGTGCACGATTTTTCGAGCCTGATGGCGTCGCTGCGCTCGCAGGGCAAGTCCATCGCCGAGATCGCCGAGACGCACCTGGGCCACCGGGTGCGCCTGATCTTCGGCGCTTTCCTCTGGCTGGCGCTGGTGCTGGTGGTGGCGGTGTTCGCTCAGCTCGCCGCGCAGACGTTCGTGATGAAGCCACAGATGGTGATCCCGACGTTCGGGCTGATCGGGCTCGCGCTGCTGGTGGGCGTGATGATGTACACGTGGAAGCTGCCCACCTGGCTGGGGACGGTGGTGGGAGTGGGACTGCTGTTCGGCCTGCTGGCGATTGGCTACAGAGTTCCGGTGGAGCTGCCGTGGGGGGCAAACGCGAACATGGTGGTGTGGATGGTGGTCCTGTTGGTTTACTCATACTTCGCCTCCATACTGCCGGTCAACATCCTGCTGCAACCAAGGGATTATCTGTCAACATTTCTGCTTTACTCCGGCGTGCTGGCCGGTTATGTGGGGCTGCTGCTGACCCGGCCGGAGCTGGAGGCGCCGGCGGTGATCGGCTTCTCCAGCGGACAGGGGCCGCTGTGGCCGATGCTGTTTGTGATCATCGCGTGTGGCGCGATCTCGGGGTTCCACAGCCTTGTTGCGAGCGGCACGACAGCAAAGCAACTGGCGACCGAGGCGGATGCGAAGAAGATCGGCTATGGCGCGATGATCGTCGAGAGCACAGTGGGGGTCCTGGCGCTGGTGGCGGTGGCGGCCGGGCTTCACTGGGGCGCGGGCGCGGACAGCTATGGAGCGATGCTGAAGGAGAAGGGGCCGCTGCTGACATTCGCGACGGGCTATGCGGCCCTCAGCAAGCCGTTGCTAGGGTCGGTCGGGGCGCTGGTCGCACTCACCATGCTTAACGCTTTCGTGCTGACGACACTGGACACGGCGACCCGGATCACCCGGTACATCGGAGAGGAATTCTTCGGCGAGGGGCTGGGGATGAGGTGGCTGCGGAACCGCTTCCTCTCGACTCTGATCGTGGTCGGGTGTGCGTTCTACCTGGCCTTGGGGCCGTTCCAGACGGTGTGGCCGGTCTTCGGCAGCGCCAATCAACTGATCGGGGCGCTAGCGCTGCTGGTGGTGAGCGTGGTGCTGAAAAGGCTGGGGCGTCCTGTGATCTACACGCTGGGGCCGGCAGTGTTCATGCTGGTGACGACGATGGCGGCGCTGGTCTACCAGGGCTACGCCTTCTTCACAGGTGGCAAGACGCTGCTGGCGGCGATAAGCTTTGCCCTGCTCGTGCTTGCGGTGATGATGGTGGCGGATAGCATCAGGGCGGTGCGGAGGGGGAAACCGGAGGCCGGCGTGGGCGTGGCGGCGGAGGTGGGTGCTGAAGTCGCCGTCGCGGCCGAAGCCGGCAGCTAGCCCAAGTTCCGCAGTTGTAACGGTGTAGCGGCAGTGAGGGGGCGCAGAGGCGATTATTGCCCCGTTTTTTCCACTACACCTCGTGCATTTTG
>Ga0315291_10003171_pt1 | contig 21288 bp, 20 predicted proteins | sample YL17G12_20_MG_FD_203070 | JGI IMG/M metagenome (GOLD analysis project Ga0315291, IMG submission 203070) | Sediment microbial communities from Yellowstone Lake, YNP, Wyoming, USA - YL17G12_20 | ecosystem: Environmental > Aquatic > Freshwater > Lake > Sediment | place: USA: Wyoming | collected... | reverse complement strand
GTTCTCAGGGAGTTGGGGGAGTGCTACGGGATCCATCCGCTCGTCATGGAGGATATTCTCAACACCCACCAGCGCCCGAAGTTCGAGGAGTTCGAGCGCTACCTGTTCATCGTGCTCAAGTCGCTGAGCCTCGACCCCACCGCCGCCGAGGTCACGGCCGAGCAGGTCAGCCTGATCGTCGGCCCTAATCTCCTGATCTCGTTTGAGGAAGCGCCGGCCGACGTTTTCAACGCGGTGAGGGAGCGCCTCCGCGCCGACCGGGGCCGGATCAGGACGGCCGGCGCTGACTACCTTGCCTACTGCCTGCTCGACACGGTGGTGGATCACTACTACGTCGTGCTCGAATCTCTCGCCGGGATGATCGAGGAAGTGGAGGACCAGCTTGTGGGCAACCCGTCACAGGACATGCTGCAGCGGGTCCACAAGCTCAAGAGAGAGCTGATATACCTGCGCAAGTCGGTGTGGCCGCTGAGGGAGGTGCTGGCGGTGCTGGAGCGGACCGACACCGAGCTGATACGCGAGACCACCGACATCTACCTGCGGGATGTCTACGACCACACGATACAGATAGTGGACACCATCGAGTCGCTGCGCGACATCGTGTCCGGCATGCACGACACTTACCTGTCGAGTGTCAGCAACAGGCTGAACGAAGTGATGAAGGTGCTGACGATCTTCGCCACGATCTTCATCCCGCTCACCTTCTTCGCGGGGGTGTACGGGATGAATTTCGAGTACATGCCGGAGCTGCGGTGGAGGTGGGGGTATTTCGTCGTCTGGGGGGTGATGATCGCGGCGACTGGGGCCATGCTGGCCTACTTTCGTAGAAAGAAGTGGTTCTGACGTCGGCGAAGGTGATGACAAATGTCGCCGGATTCACTATCATCTAAGCGGCTGTGCGAAGCAGCGAGAACATAGATCGGGGGGCCGAGATGCGTGACGATCCGGTGCCGGTGATTACGGAGCTCAACCTCTACGTGGACGATGCCGCGCTGGAGTGCATACCACGGCGCGAGGCGATGCGGCTCCAGGTGCTGCCGATCCAGGTGCAGGGGCGCATGCTGACCGTTGCCATGGTGGACACCAACGATATCCTGAAGCTGGACGAGCTTCGGCGGCTTACCGGCAGGGATATCCGCCCGGCGCGGGCGGATCTGCGAGTGATAGACCGGGGCATTCAGCGCTTCTACGGAGAGCGCGAGGACCTGGAGACCGGGCAGGCTTTGATGGAGCCCGGGCTGGTGGTGGAGGCCGACGTTCGAACGGGGCCGATGTTCCGCGGCGAAGACGCGCCGGCGGTGGCGCTGGTGAACGAGCTGCTGGAGGCCGCGATCGCGGCCCGCGCCAGCGATATCCATTTCGAGGCAGGCTCCTCGAAGCTCCAGGTGCGGTTCCGCGTCGACGGCGTTCTATACGATCAGCAAAGCTACGCGATGGATCTGCACCCGTCAGTGACCTCGCGGGTGAAGATCATGGCGGGGATGGATATCGGCGAGCACCGTCTGCCCCAGGATGGGCGCTTCGACGCACGCTTGCGGGGTAAGGTCTTCGACATCCGCGCCTCGGTGGTGCCGTCCATCTTCGGGGAGACGGTGGTGCTGCGACTGCTGCCCAAGACGGCGACGGGGCTGCGCCTGACGGAGCTTGGCTTCTCCAACGAGCACCTGCGGATGATCCACGAGGACATTCTCCGCCGGCCGCATGGGATGATCTTCGCCACCGGGCCGACGGGCTCCGGTAAAACGACGAGCCTCTACGCGATACTCAGCTCGCTGGACCGCGTCGGGCGCAATGTCGTGACGATCGAGGACCCGGTCGAGTATCAGCTAACGCGGGCGACGCAGATCCAGGTCCACCCGAAGATCGGGCTCGACTTCACCGCCGGGTTGAGGTCCATCCTCCGACAGGACCCCGATATCCTGATGGTGGGCGAGATTCGCGATCTCGAGACCCTGCGGATGGCGATCCAGTCGGCTCTGACGGGTCACTTGGTGCTAACGACGGTGCACTGCAACGACGCGGCGAGCGGCGCGGCCAGGTTGGTGGACATGGGCGCGGAGCCATTCCTGGTGGCGTCCGCGGCGACGGCATTTCTGTCTCAGCGGCTGGTGAGGCGCGTGTGCGACAAGTGCATCGCCGAGGACCAACCCAAGCAAGAGATGCTCGACTCGCTTGGCATCAACGGCGGGACCTTCTACCGGGGCCGCGGCTGCGACCAGTGCCGGGGCACCGGGTACTACGGGCGGACGGGCGTGTTCGAGCTCATGATGGTCAACGATGTCATCGCCTCCGCCATCACGCGCCGGGAATCCTCCGGCGAGCTGCGACGCCTGGCGCATTCCCTTGGCTTTGAAGGACTGCGAGAAGACGGCGTCAAGAAGGCCGAGCAGGGGCTCACTACCCTGGAGGAGATCCTCCGGGCGGTGTGGGTGGAGGAGGAGTAGTAGGGCACCGGTAGGGCAGGAGCGTGTCTCCTGCCCCATCCGTCCAGACCACTTCACATCCGACCGGCTCTCGCCCCACGGAAGGAGGCCCTTGGGTTATCTACCCCTGCCTCCCCATCCTCTCAAGGCGCTCGATGCGATCCTCGATCGGTGGATGGGTGCTGAACAGGGAGACGATCCCCTTGCGGCTGAGCGGATTCACGATGAACATATGTGACGTCGCCGGGTTGGCGTCCATCGGGACGCGCTCGGCGTTCTGCTGCAACCTCACCAAGGCGTGCGCCAACCCCATTGGATTGCCTGAGAGCTTCGCGCCCGACGCGTCCGCCTGGTATTCCCGCGACCGCGATATCGCCATCTGAATGAGCATCGCCGCGACCGCGCCGAAGATCGCGACGAAGATATAGCCGAGGCCACCCCCGTTTCGATCATCGTCACGGCCCCCGCCGCCGAAGATCGCCGCGAACTGCGCCATGCGCGCCAGTATCATGACCGCCCCCGCCAGCGTCGCCGCAATCGTGCCGATCAGAATATCGCGATTGCCGACGTGCGAGAGCTCGTGGGCGATCACGCCCTCCAGTTCCTGCTCATCCATGGTCTGAAGCAATCCCTGTGTTGCCGCGACGGCCGCATGCTGTGGATTCCGGCCTGTCGCGAACGCGTTCGGCTGCGCCTGTGGGATGATATAGACCCGCGGCATCGGCATATTCCCCCGCTCCGCCAGCCGCTTCACGACACCGTAGAGCATTGGCGAGGTCGCCTGGTCCACCTCCTGCGCCCGGTACATCGCCAGCACAATCCTGTCCGAGAACCAGTACGTGAAGAGGTTCATCACCAGCGCGAACAGGAACGCGCTTATCATCCCGCCCTGCCCGCCGATCCAATAGCCGATCAGCACGAAGAGCGCGGTCAGCAGGATCATCAGGCCGGCTGTCTTAGCTGTGTTCATAGCCGTATCACACCTCTCTTAGGAAGCCGCAATGGAGAGGCAGCAGGATCTCTCCCTACTCACTATTATACAATACCCCTTCGGGCGCTGGTAGTACCGCTCAGTCGGCGATGCTGACGGACTTGTATTCGGCCGGCGTCACAAGAGCTTCAGGAAATCATCCAGGCTGATGTTTGCCTGCCGCAGAATCTCAGCCAGGATCGTTGGCTTCATCGTCCGATGGTGTGGGACAATGGTTTGAGCGAAGGGCTGATCGCGTCGCATCACGACGTGGCTGCCGCGCTGTCGGCGCACGTAGAACCCGAGGCGCTGGAGTGCTGCGACTATCCTGTCCGGAGGCAGTTCAGGATACTTGGGCACGCCGCTCGATCTCGACCGATGTCAGCAGCGGTTCCGTCGGCTCCGGCACAGGCAGCCCGTCCTCCTCGAGCACCTCGACGTAGAGACCGATCGCCTCCTTGAGGTTGGCAAGCGCCTCCTCAAGTGTCTCCCCCTGGCTGTGGCAACCCGGCAGCGAGGGACAGAGGACGCTATAGCCGCCTGTAGGTTCCTTGTAGACCACCACCGGAAAACGCAACTATGCACCCCTTTCGGTTGGTACCCCAGGCAGGATTCGAACCTGCGATTCCGGCTCCGGAGGCCGGTGCCTTATCCACTTGGCCACTGGGGCGCACCCTCATGGATTATAGACAGACAGCAGTATCGGGTCAAGGCGCATCTGGCGCGGGGTATCCGACAGGGATGATGTAGATGGGCTTCTGGTCGGGCGGGAAGCGGAGGACGGCGGCGACGGCATCGTCATCGAACGCTCCCACCGGCACAGAGGCGAGGCCGAGGGCTACCGCCTGAAGGTGTACGTTCTCCGCCGCGTGCCCGACATCCATATGCACGTACCGGATCCCCCGTTCACCATACCGGCTCGTGGTGCGCTCGTAGATCGCAGTGAAGACCAAGGAGATCGGCGCCGCCGCGATGAACGACTGCCCGTGTGCTGCCGCCGCCAGTGCCGCCCGGAGGTCTCCGGCCCGCACTTTGATGAGCGTATGCCCCTTCACATCGTAATGGAAAAGCCCTTGCTCGCAGGCCAAGTAGAGCTCGAGTGGATACCTCGCCCCCGCCGACGGCGCAGCCCGCTGCCCGTGCTTCGAGGTCACGCCCGCGGCCGACCACAGAAGCTGCCCCATCTGGGAGAGGCCCAGGAGATCAGCCTCGAAGTCGCGCACGCTCCGCCGCCGCGCGATCGCCTCCTCCACCGTCAGCTCGCCCTTCAGCTTCGGGCGCGGCAACTCGACCTGCGCCCCCACGTCTGCCTTCGCCAGCGTTTCCAGCTCTGACCCGCCGTCCATGCTGCACCTGCTACTCTGCGAAGTGCCCACTCCGCCGAAGTCCGCCTGAGGCGGACGAAAGCTGGAAGCGACACTTCGCTACGAAGCACGAGTCACACCAGGCCGGTATGGTCGGAGGTCATGCTCCTGCTCGCCTTGATCCCCGCGTCCGCAATCGAGTAGATCCACACGGCCAGCAGCAGCACCACCCAGATCGCGCTTACCCCGCTGAACAGCCCCGATAGGACCTCGGTCGCATCTATCTGCCGGCCGTACAGCGCGCCCTGCGGCGAGATCGGGGTCACCGCCATCTGTCCTCTAAGCGACACCCCGGTGACCGCGAACAGCAGCATGAACGCCGCCAGCATGATGAACCCTTTGGCCACTTCTCCGTTGTAGAGCTGACCCAGCCCCGGCACGACCAGCGAAAGCAGCGCCGCGAACCCCGGCTTCCTCGGCGGTCCCGCCTCCCGCGTCCTCCCCTCCAGCAGGGCCTCCGACAGGTTCGCCGCCTGCAGCCTCGCCGCCCGCGCCAGCGCCGCCCGTCCGATCTTCTCCTCCAGCACGGCCCGCGACCGGTTGAGCTCTCTCGCCTGCCGATAGCTCTCCAGCGCGGGCTCTCCCCGACCCAGATCGAGCAATATGTCCCCCATCAGCTCGTGCGCCTCCCAGCTCCCCTGGTCCAGCACGAGCGCTTCCTGCGCGAGCTGAAGCGCCTGCTGCCGTTCGCCCCGCGCTCGCATCAGAGTGGCGCGGCCCAGCAGCTCGCGCAACCTCAACTGAATCTCCGCAGCCGTCGGTTCCTCTGGCATGCTCAGCCCGCGCCTGCCGCCTCCGCGACCCGGGGCGCGTCTCCCCAGAGCCGCTCCAGCGCGTAGAACTCGCGCTCTTCCTGCGCAAATACGTGCACGATCAAGTCACCATAATCCAGCAGCACCCACCGCGCCTGCTCCCTGCCCTCCACGCCATGTGGTCTCAGCCCCATCTCCTCAAGCGTCTCGACGGCCGCCTGGCCGAGCGCCCGGATATGCACGTTCGACGTCCCCGAGCAGATGAGGAAGTAGTCCGTGATCAGCGTGATCTCGCGCATGTCAAGCAGCATCGGCTCCACCGCCCGCTTGTCCACCAGCGCCGCCATCGCACACAGCGCCTTCTCCTTCGAATCCACCGCGGGCACCGCCTTCGCTTGCCGCCGGCTGCTCGCCCTCATCGCGATCCGCTCGCCAGGTCGTCGCCCAGGATCACCGTCACATCTGCGGGGTTCTGCCCATCCGGCGCCGCCGATATCACCCCGCCCCCAAGCACAGTCTGCACTCTTTCCGCCCGCCGCGCCTGCCCCCGGTGGTCAACGATGAGGGTCGTCGCCGTCGGCTTCTCGGAGTTGCCCACTTCCAGCACGTCGTACCCGTTCTCCTTCAGCACATCCGCCGTTTGCGCCGCCAATCCCGCAATCGTCGTCCCGTTCAGCACCGCCACGGTTATCCCCTGCCCCCACAGCACCCGATCCACGGTCTGCTGCACCTCCAACGCATCCAGCTCCAGCACGCTCTGCCCGTGAACCATCGTGGGATTCCCCGGCAGCGTCGCCATTCTGATGCCCTCGGGCCCGATGTTCTCCACCAACCGCTTGAGGCTCAGGATGTCCTTCACCGTCAGGTTCGTGGAAACCGTCTCTATGAACGTGTTCGCCAGCTTCGGCAGCCGCGTCACCTTCTCCGGTGATAGCAGCTCCGTCGCCACCGCCCGCAGGAACTCTCGCTGCCGCTCGATCCGACCCAGGTCTCCCATCGCATCGTGCCTGAACCTGACGTAGCCAACCGCCTGCTTGCCATCCAGGTGCTGCATCCCCGGCTGAAGGTCAATCAGCAAGTCCTGCGACCGGTCCCGGTAGTACATCCTCTTCTCAACGTCAATGTCTATCCCCCCCATCGCGTCCACGACATTGACCAGCCCGGGGATGTTGACCTCTATGTAGTAGTCCACTGGGAAGCCCAGCAGCATCTCGACCGTTTCGATGGTCAGGGGCAGTCCGCCATAGGAGTGCGACGCGTTGATCCGGCGCTCGCCCAGCCCGGGCACCGATACCCAGCTATCCCGCGGAATGGACAGCGCCGCCATCTCCCCTGTCTTCGGCCAGACGACGAGGCAGATGATGGTGTCCGCCAGGCCTTTGCCCTGCGAGTTATCAACCCCCACCGCCAGGATGCTAACGCGGTCGCGCCCGCGGAACGCGGGCGCCAGCAGTCGCAGGAATCCGGGCGGTCCCCCGGGGGCCCCGCCGCCCGACACGGCCCCCAGCAGCACGCCGCAGACGAACACGCAGAGGGCCGCGCCAAGCCAGATGAGCCACCACCACTCAAAAGCCGGGCGCCTGCGGTAGACCTTCCTGCTCCTTATGCTCGCCGGTGAAGCTTCGTCCTGAGATATGCTACCTGATGAGTTCAATGACACGGTATCCACTAACCCCTGGCCGCCCCCCACAGGTGGCCGACGTCATCTGCGCCCCGCCCGGCCCCCGGCAGCCGGCCCGACCTCCACTGCTGCTGCTCCGCGAACTAGCTTCGCTACGCAGCACGAGCTACCATACCGGAGCGCGCTGTATCAATGCCTCGGCGGGCGCGGTCTTGCCGGCCCTACCGTCAGCCGCCGCCCTCGCACCTCCACTCCGTCCATTCTGGTGATGGCTTCCTGAAGCGTCACCCCGTCCACCTCTACGAACCCATACCCGCGAGAGCGCCCTGTGCCGTGGTCCGCGATGATACGCACCTCGCCTACGGTTCCGATCTTGCTGAACGCTTCAGCCAGCTCGTCTTCCGTGACGGTCCAGGGCAGATTCCCTACGTACAGTGTTACCGCCACGCCACTTTCACCTCCCCTCTATGGAGCTGTCGCCATGACCGTCATCATAGCTCCAAACACACCGCGCTCCCACTCAGCCAAATCCAGGCCGGCTTGCCCGCCTCAGGCGGGCTTGCTAGGTCGCCTCAAACCGATTCCCTGTTCCCGGTACAACCCTTTCGCTTCAATATACCGCGCAACCGCCTGTGCTGTAAGATACCGCAGAGATTCCCCAGCGCCTGCCCGCCGGCGCAGTTCCGTTGAGGAAATATCCACCCCCGGAAGCTCCAGCCACCGGACCCTTTCCCGCAGCTCCGGCCCCAGCGCCTCCTCCACCCGCCGCAGATCGTAGCCCGGGCGCATCGCCGCCACGAACTCGCACATCTCCGCCAGCCGCCGCGGCTCCCGCCAGGTCAGTATCTCCAGCATCGCATCGGCGCCTGTGATGAAGTAGATGCCTGCCTCCGGGCCAAGCTCCATCCGGAAGGCCTGCACCGTATCCACCGCGTATGACGGCCCCGGCCGGTCCAACTCCACGCGGGACGTCTCGAACGCCGGGTTCGAGGCCGTCGCCAGCACCACCATCTCGTAACGCCACTGCGCCGGCGTCACCTGGTACTGCTTCTTGTGAGGCGGCACCCCGTTCGGTACGAAGATCACCCGCGCCAACCCGAAGCAGCGCCGCGCCTCCTCCGCCGCGAGCAGATGCCCGAAATGTATCGGGTCAAACGTCCCCCCCATGATCCCGACCGCTTCCCTCATGCCAATGCTCAGCCGCGGACTTGCCCCTCGCCCATTATCACATACTTGTAGCTCGTCAGCTCCGGCAGCCCCATCGGGCCGCGGGCGTGCAGCTTCTGCGTGCTGATGCCGATCTCCGCGCCCATGCCAAACTGCCCGCCGTCCGTGAACCGCGTCGACGCGTTGACATACACGGCGGCCGCGTCCACCTCGCGGGTGAAGCGCCGCGCGTTTTCCAGATCGCGCGTGATGATCGCCTCCGAGTGCATCGTCCCATAGCGGTTGATGTGTGCGATCGCCTCCTCGATTCCGCCCACGACCTTGATCGCCAGAATCAGGGCCAGGTACTCGGTCGCCCAGTCCTCCTCGGTCGCCGGCTTTGCCTGCGGAAGGTGCTTGCGCGTCTCCCCACATCCCCGCAGCTCCACACCCAGCGCCGTCAGCTTCGCGCCGACGCGCGGCAGGAACTCCGGCGCCACCTCGCGGTGCACTAGCAGCGTCTCCGCCGCGTTGCATACGCCCGGCCGCTGGCACTTCGCGTTGACAGTGATCGCCTCCGCGTCGTCGAGATCTCCCGAGGCATCAACGAACACGTGACAGTTCCCCTCTCCCGTCTCGATCACCGGGATCGTTGACTCCTCCTTGACCCGCCGTATCAGCCCGCCCCCGCCGCGCGGGATTAGCACATCCACATACTCACTTAGGCGCATCAGCTCGCCCGCCGCCTCCCGGTCGGTCGTCTCGATGATCTCGATCGCTCCCTCCGGCAGCCCGTGGCCCCGGCCCGCTTCGTTTAGGACCCGCACCAGCGCGAGGTTGGAGTTGATCGCGTCTGACCCGCCCCGCAGAATCACCGCATTCCCCGCCTTCAGGCATAGCCCGGCGGCGTCCACGGTCACGTTCGGCCGGCTCTCATAGATGATCCCTATCACCCCCAGCGGCACTCTCACCTTGGTGATATCGAGGCCGTTCGGCAATCGCCATCCGTCAACCACCTCGCCCACCGGGTCGGCCAGCCGCGCCACCGCCCGCAGGCCGTCGGCCATCTCCGCCACCCTCTTCTCGTTCAGCAGCAGCCGGTCAATCGGCGCGGACGGCGTCGGCTTCCTCTCCGCCTCCTCCACGTCACGGGCATTCGCAGACAGGATCTCGCGGCTCGCGCCCTCGATGGCCGCCGCCATCGCCAGCAAGATCGCGTCCTTCTCCGCCCGCGTCATCAGCGCCAGTCGCGCCGCCGCCGCCTTCGCCCGCCTTCCCTTGCCAACCACTTCGTCGCTTACCTTGGTAGCCATCTTCGTCCTCAGTCAACGTAATCCAGTTCGATCTTCCCTATCTTCACCCGATCTCCATCCTTTGCCCCCAACCCCCGCAGCCGCCCGATGACACCCATTCGCTCCAGCCGCCGATGCAGGTGCCGCACCGCCTCCTCGTTGTCGAGATCCGTCATCACCAACAGGCGCTCCACATCGTCCCCGCTGACCACGAACTCCCCTTCCCCTGCCTTCTCGACATGCAGCCCCCGCTTCGGGCGCGGCGCTGGCTTCTCCGCCGGCGGCAGTTCCTCCGGCTGGGCGGCCGTCTCCGCCAGAAGCTGCACCGCCCTCCCCAGCAGCGGCATCACCCCTGCCCCCGTCAGCGCTGAGATCCGAAACACCTCATAGCCGCGCTTTCGTATCTCCTCCTCTGCGCGGTCCAGCTTCTCCGCCGGTGGCAGGAGGTCCATCTTGTTGAAGGCTACGAGCTGCGGCCGCCTTGCCAGGTTCTCTGACAGCGGACCCTCCGCCCGGTACAGCTCCAGCTCCCGGTTGATTGTCGCGAAATCCTCCAGCAGATCCCGGTCTGCCCCCGCATCCAGCATATGGACGAACACGTGCGTCCGCTCGGCATGGCGCAGGAAATCGTGCCCCCGCCCCGCCCCGGCATGTGCCCCCTCTACCAGCCCCGGCAGATCGGCGATCACGAAGCTGCTTCCTTCTTCCATCCGCACGACCCCCAGGTTGGGAACCAGCGTCGTGAACGGATAGTCCGCTATCTTTGGCCGCGCCGCCGACACCCTTGCGATGAAGCTCGACTTCCCCACGTTTGGCAGTCCCACCACACCCACGTCGGCCAATAGCTTCAGCTCCAGATGCAGCCGCCGCTTTTCCCCGGGCTCGCCCTTCTCCGCAAACCTGGGCGTGCGCCTGGTGGCCGTTGCAAAGCCTGCATTCCCCCGCCCGCCCCGCCCGCCCCGCGCCAGCACCACCCGCTGGCCGCCATAAGCCAGGTCGGCGAGGAGCAGCCCGTCCTCCGCCTCCCGGATCACCGTGCCAACTGGAAGCTTTACGATCGCGTCCGCCCCGGTCTTCCCGCGGCGCTTGCTCGAACCGCCGCCGCCACCGTCTTCCGCCTGGTAGTGGGTGCGATAGGTGACGTCAATGAGGGTGCGCAGATGGGGATTGGCTACCGCGACGACATCGCCGCCGCGCGCGCCATCGCCCCCGTCGGGGCCGCCCCGGGGGACGAACTTCTCATGCCGGAGGCTGGCGGCCCCGTTTCCGCCGTCACCCCCCTTTACCTCAATCTCGGCCTCGTCAACGAACACCGTGCGGCCCAAGCCGCTAGCCGAGCCTCCGCCGGCCGACACAGCGCTTACACGACGGCTGACAGAATGTGGACCTGGCGCCGGTTACCCGGCGCGCTGGCGAACTGCACGACGCCCTCGACCTTGGCGAACAGCGTGTCATCCCGCCCGATTCCGACGTTCTTCCCCGGTCGAATGGGTGTCCCCCGCTGGCGCACGATGATCGTCCCCGCCGACACCAGGGTCCCGTCAGAGGCCTTCACGCCCAGCCGCTGCGCCTGGCTGTCTCGGCCGTTGCGTGAGCTGCCCATCCCTTTCTTGTGCGCCATTTCAACTCTCCTTCTGACCCACCGATATTTTCTCCACCCGCAGCCTCGTGTACTGCTGCCGGTGCCCCATCTTCCGCTTGATGTTCTCCTTGGCCTTGTAGGTGAACACGTCCACCTTCCGACCCTTGCCGTGCGCCACCACCCGGCAGGTCACCTTCGCTCCCTCCACCCACGGCGTCCCAACGCTGACGTTGCCATCTTCCTCCACCAGGGCCACCCTGTCGAGCTCCACCACCTCGCCCGGCTCGGCCGCCAGCTTCTCGACGAACACATCCTCCGCCGGCGCCACCCGGTATTGCTTGCCGCCGGTTTCCACAATCGCATACATGTCAACCAAGCCTCCACGGACAGGAGCGTCCCTCCTGCCCTGCGCACACCGATAGACAACACCTTTAGAGACAGTTATCTTAGCAAAAGCGGAAAAGGGTGTCAAACGCAGCCACGGCCTGCGAGACGCCACATTCCCTTTTCGCTACCTCATCACCCGCGCGATCCGCCTCGCGCCTCGCCGCAGCAGTCCGCTCTTGGGGCGCGCCTCCGCAGGCGTGACGGTGGCCTCGGCTGCAGGGGCTTCCTTGGCCCTCCCGTCCGGCGACACCTGCGGCTTCACCTCCGGCCGACGTGTCCCCTCGGCCTTCGCCACCGGCTGCTCAACCACAGGCGCCTCAGCCGCGGCCGCCTCCACAGACGGCTTCCCTCGCCGCCTGCCACCCCTCCGCCGTCTCCGCGACGCGGGGCCCTCGGCCCGCGGCGTGGCCGCTGCGGGCGGGGCGGCCGCGGCCGGTGCGGCGGCCGCCGCTTGAGGAGGGACGGTCGCCGGGGTTCGCTTCGGCTGGCTCAGGGCAGGCCGGCGACCCCGCCCCACAACGGCTTTCTTCGCGTCCTTCACGTGTGCGCGGCCGAACGACCGCTCCGCCTCCGAAAGCACCAGTGTCGTCCCCTCCGGCACAGAGCCCACCCCTTCCACCAGCACCCGGTAGCCATCAACCCACCCGTGCACCTCCTGCTCCCCGCCCGGCTCCGGCGGGTCCACATGATCCAGCACTACCTCCTCGCTTCGGTTGAACACCCGCACCAGATTCCGCACCTCTGCCCGCGTCGTCGGCGCCAGCTCGTGCTCTTCGTTGCTCAGGTTGTGGTCTGCCCGCACGTAGACCGGCCCGCCCACACGCCTCTCAAGCTCGGCCGCGCGCGATCCCCGCTCTCCGATCAGAATGCCGGCCACCGCCCCCGACGCGCGAATGGCCAGCGCCTTGACGTCATCTTCCGATGCCAGCCGGCACGCCTCCCGCTCCAGCTTGAGCGCCACGGTCAGCGGACGCCGCACCCGCCCCAGCCCCGCGCAGTGCGGGCAGGTCTCCGTGAGAATCCCCATCAGGCTCTCGCCGCGCCGCTTGCGCGTCATCTCGATCAGGCCGAGGGGGCTCAGGTGCAGGATCTTCGTCCGCTGCCGGTCCCTCTTCAGCGCCGCCTCGAACGCCTTCATCACCCGCTCACGATTCCGTGCGATCTCCATGTCTATGAAGTCAATCACCAGGATCCCGCCCAGATCCCTCAGTCGCAGCTGCCGCGCGACCTCGTCCGCCGCCTCCATGTTCGTCTTGAAGATCGTGTCCTCCAGCCGCGTCGAGCCCGTGTACCGTCCCGTGTTCACATCAATGGCGGTGAATGCCTCCGCCTGGTCAATGCTGATGTAGCCCCCGGCCGCCAGCCACACTTTCCTGCGCAGCAGCCGGTCTATCTCCCCCTCGATCCCATACTTGTGGAAGATCGGCATCCGCCCCCGGTAGAGCTTGATGCGTCTGCGGAGATCCGGCGCAATGGATTTGACCAAGTCCACCGAGTTGTCGTAAACGCTCTTCTCATCTATCAGCAGCCGCTCGACGTCCTCGGTGAAGACGTCCCGTATCACCTGGTAGGTGAGCGTCAGGTCCTGGTGCAGCAGGGCCGGCGCCTTCACCTGCGACGCCTTCTTCATCAGGCGGTCGCGAAGGTCCGCCAGGACCTTCAGGTCGGCTTCCAGGTCCTTCCGATTGTGCCCCTCGGCCTCCGTCCGGATGATCAGCCCGCAGTCCTTCGGCTTGAGCTTCTCACCGATCTTCCGCAGCCGCTCCCGTTCCTTGCGGTCCTCGATCTTGCGTGAGATCCCCACCTGCGCCGCGTGCGAAAGCAGTAGCACCAGATATCGCCCCGGAAACGCGATTCGCGTGCTAGCCCGCGCCCCCTTGCCGCCCACCGGCGCACGCACGATCTGCACGACCACCTCTTGGTTCTCCTTCAGCCGCTGCGCAATCGAGGCCGAGCGCGGCGCCGGCGCCACCGTCACTCCATCGCGGCTCACGAACCCGACGTCATCCGCGCACAGGAAGACGTTCCGATCCAGACCCACATCCGCGAAGGCCGCATCCATCCCGCGCAGGATGCTGACCACCCGCGCCTTGTAAATGCTCCCGACGATCCTGGCCTCTCGCTCCACATGCAGCTCCGCAAGCTGCCCATCCTCCAGGATCGCTACTCTCGACTCCAAGTCATCCGCGTTAACGACTATCTCTTTTTTCATGCGATCAGCTTCTTTCTCCACTGCTGCGGGATCGCTTCCAGCGCCGCATTACGCCCGCCCTCGGCGCCCTCACCTGCGCGCTCGCATGCAGCCCAACTCGGTGGTAGCGAGCGACCCGCCTTTCGTCCTCCAATCCAAGTAAACTCACGATCTCCTGCGGCCGCGCGCCCCCGTGGCTCCCCGTCTTCAGCCGTGCCTGAAGCTCCACCTCGCCCGGCTCCGCCCTCGCCACCCGCAAGCTCAATATCAGCGGCCGCACATCAACCTCCCGCTCCGGCCTCTCCCCTCCTCGCTGAACGATCAGCGCTTCGGCCGCCAGCAGCCTCTCCACGCCGGCGCTCACTTCTTCCCCGTCAACCTCCCCCGTTACTATGATCCGGTACTCCGCAACATCAACCTCCCCGAGGGTCTCCCTCTTCTTATGCGGCGGCGCCGCCCACACCTCGACGATCTCCAGCCCCGGCGGAAGCTGCTTGTTCAGCCGCTCTTTGACCTCACCCGGGCTCATTGCCTGGTCGAGTTGGATCGCCAGCAACTCCCCCTCCCCGGTGGCGCCCATAGGCAGCGGCGGCCCGAAGCTCACCCTGGGGTGCGGGTTGTGCCCCTGTGTCAACGCCAGCGGCAACTCTGCCCTCCGCATCGCCCGCTCCAGCGTACGCTTCAGGTCGAGATGCGAGATCCAGCGTATCTCCTCCCCTTTCCGGTACCGGCAGATCAGCTGCGCCACCTCACACCTCCACCTCGGCTTGCCCGCCGGCCGGCAGGTGGGCCCGCGCTTCCTCCGCCTCCTCCCAAAGCGCCGCCTTCCCCGACCCCGCGACGATGTGATCCCATGCCAGCCGCTCGTCATACCCCAGCGCGCGGTTCGCGTAGTCGGCCATGTCCAGCCCCGCCTCCTGGAACGCCCCTTCCCACCTCCCGAAGTCGAAGTGCTCCCCCCATGCATCGAACCGTGCGCCCCCCCTCCACGCCGCCTCGATCGCCCGCCCGATCCGCCGATCGCCTCGCGAGATCGCCGCCTCCAACGCGCTCGTCCCGGGGTCGGTCCACGACAGCTTCACCCATCTGCTCCTCAGGCTCTGCTGCAGCAGGTGCTGCTTGCGCTCCAGACCCTCCCGCGGCTCCTGCGCCGACCACTGAAATGCCGTGTGCGGCTTCGGCACGAAAGTCGCACAGCTCACAACAATCTGCAAGCGGTTCTGCCTGGAGCCAAGCGCCCCCCTACCGAACTGCGCGAGCCGATGCACGAGATCGCCTATCGCCTCCACGTCGTCGTCCGTCTCCGTCGGCAGCCCGATCATGAAGTACAGCTTGAGCCGCGTCCACCCCGAGGAGAAGGCCGCCTCCGCCGCCGCGAACAGATCGTCCTCCTTCATCTGCTTGCCGATCACCTTTCGCAAGCGCTCGCTCCCTGCCTCCGGCGCGAACGTCAGCCCCGTTTTCCTCACCTGCTGAATGCTGTTCGCCAGCGCCACCGAGAAAGCGTCTGCTCTTAGCGACGGCAGCGCCACCCCGATCCCTCGGTCGCCAAACCGCGCCACCAGCTCGGCAACCAATCCCTGTATTTCTCGGTGGTCTACGCTCGTGAAGGCCAGCAGCGAGATCTCATCATAGCCCGTGGCGGCGACCGCCTCCTCCGCCTGTCGCAGCAGCGTCTCGACACTCCGCTCCCGCCGCGGCCGGTAGACCGCCCCCGCCTGGCAGAACCGGCACCCCCGCGCGCACCCCCGCATGATCTCCAGCGTCACCCGCGAGTGCACTGTCTCGAGGAATGGCACCAACTGCCGCGTCGGGAATGGCGCCGCGTCCAGGTCCGCCACGATCCTCCGGGCAATCGTCTCCGGCGCGCCCCCGCGGGGCGTCACCGCCCCCCGCGGCCCAGGCCCATCGTGTGTCACCTCATACCGCGACGGCACATACACACCCGCGATCGCCGCCAGCCCATCGAGAGCTTCCTCCCTACTCCTGCCGGCGATTGCCTCCGCCATCTCGACGATGGCCTCTTCGCCTTCCCCCACCAGGATCGCGTCGAAGAACCCCGCGACCGGCTCCGGGTTCACCGCCCCCGGCCCCCCGCCGATCACCAGCGGATTGCCCTCCCCACGGTCCGCCGCCCGTATCGGGATGCCCCCGAGGTCGAGCACATTGAGTATGTTCGCATACGTCAGCTCGTACGGCAGCGTGATCCCGATCGCGTCGAACTCCCGCAGTGGTGTGCCCGACTCCAGACTCGTTAGTGGACAACCTCGCGACCGAAGCTGCTCCTCCATATCCGGCCACGGCGCGAACGCGCGCTCGGCCAGGAAATCCGAATGGGAGTTCAGCACGTGGTAGAGAATCTGCAGGCCGAGGTGGGACATCCCCACCTCATAGGCGTCGGGGTAGATCAGCGCGAACCGCGCGCGGACGCCCGCGGCATCCTTATGAACCGCGTTCCATTCCCCGTTCGTATACCGCGCGGGCTTCACCACCCGCGACAGAAGCACGTCCAAACCTGAATCCTTCATACACACCCAACGCGGCCGGCCGGCCGCGCCGCCCCGCCCGTGCTGCCCCGGTAACCCCTGCGCCCGCTAGGCGGCGATCGCTTCCATTATCTGGTCGGGGATGTCGAAGTTCGCGTAGACTTGCTGGACATCGTCCAGCTCCTCCAGCGCGTCCAGCAGGCGCAGCACCTGCTGCGCCTCCTTCTCCCCAAGCGATACCCGCGTCTGCGGGACCATCGTAACTTCCGCGCTCTCAAACGGCACCCCCGCCGCCTCCAGCGCCTTCCTCACCGGCTCCACATCCCCCGGCCCAGTGCGAATCTCATAGGAGTTCTCGTCGGTCAGCATGTCCTCCGCCCCGCCCTCCAGGGCCGTCTCCAGCACCTTGTCTTCCGGCGCCGCCGTCCGCGGAACGAGGATTATGCCCTTGCGCTGGAACAACCAGGCCACGCTGTTCGTCTCCCCCAGGTTCCCGCCGTTCCGGCCGAAGATGCTTCGCAGCTCACCCACCACCCGGTTGCGGTTATCAGTCAGCACTTCCGTCAGGATCGCCACACCGCCCGGCCCGTATCCCTCGTACACGGCCTGCTCGTAGGCCGCGCCGGCCACCTCACCCGTTCCCCGCTGGATCGCCCGCTTGATGTTATCCTGTGGCATCCCCCCCTGTCTCGCCTTCTCCACGGCCGTCCTCAGCCGCGCATTCACCGAGGGATCGCCACCCCCCTCCCGCGCCGCCGCCATGATCTCCCGCGACAGCTTCCCGTAGATCTTGCTCTTCGCCTTATCCTGAGCTTGCTTGCGAAGCTTGATGTTATGCCATTTGGAATGGCCGGACATAAGACCCTCCAAGATCCCCTTTCGAGCCAGATTCTACCCGATTGGGGAGGGATTGGCAAGGGTGAGTCAATCTTGTACCGAGGATCGAGGAAGCGGCGAACCGAGCCAGGAATCTGCTCGGTCGAGACGCGCCTCCCTACCCTCCCCCTAGCCCCGCGAAGAACAACGCCCAGAACGGGTCTTCTCCGGGCTCGCCGAGTTCGCTGCGCTGGCCGTCGCACTTGACCAGTGCCCGTGAGGCGGAGGCTGTGAAGTGGCCGATCTGCCAGCCCTCGATCCCCGCTCTCTTCCACGCGGCCAGCACTTTGCCCACTGCCTCCGGCGCCACGGCCGCCAGCAGCGTCCCCTCGCTTATCGCGCACCAGGGATCGAACCCCAACGCCCCCGACACGCAGGCAATATCGTCCGGCACCGCCACCGCGTCGAGATCGGCCTCCAGCCCCAGCCCGGACGCCATCGCCATCTCCCACAGCCCCCCACGCACCCCGCCTTCGGTCGCATCGTGCATGGCATTAACACCGCCTGCTTCAAAGGCAAGCAAGGCATCGGCTACCACTGTGATCTGATCGGCTCGCGCGCACGCCGCCTCAACGACCTCCTCCCCTAGCTCCCCCCGCAGCCGCTCGCGGTACACTATCGCCAGCAAGGCCGAGGCCTCTATGCTCGGCCCCTTGCTCAGCAGGATCGCGTCCCCCTCCCGCGCGCCCCCCGGCGAGACCCACCTATCCCCCTCCGCAAACCCCCACGCCGCCACGCCGCCTACCGTTGGGATGGTCACCGCGTCATACCAACCCGTATGCCCGCCCAGCACGCTGATGCCAAGTTCGGCCGCATGCTTCGAGATCGCCGCGATGATCGTGCGCGCATCGGACTCCGGGCAGCCCCGCGGCAGCAGCAGCGTGTAGGTCATGAACTGCGGCCTCACCCCTGTCACCGCCACATCGCTCGCGCCGATGTGCACGGTGAACTGCCCCATGATCTCCAGCGGAAGCCCCGGCGCCGGGAAGATCGGGTCCTCCGCCACCGCCATCACCCGCCCGTCCTCCAGCCGCAGCACCGCCGCATCCAGCCCCGGCCCCGGCCCCACCAGCACCCGGTCGCACGGCGCGCCGAAGTTCCCCGCCAGCAGTTCCTTCAGCCGCCGCGGCGACGGCTTCCCGACGTACCCACTACTCATGCGAGAGCTTCCTTCCCACCACTTCCTCCACCTCCGCAACCTTGCCGTCCAACCGTCCCACCGCCCCCTGCCGATCATCAATCGCAATGTGAGTCAACACCCGCGGCGCCGCCTCCAGCATGAGTGAATGGCACCGCATGATCAGCGCCATCACCTCTTCCGCCTCCCCCTCCACCGTCGTGTGCATCGCGCCAAGCTTATAGGGCAACCCGCACTTGTCTATCACATCCAGCACCTTCGCGACGTGCTGTCTCAACTCCTCACCTACACCAATGGGAACAATCGAGAAGCTCGCGACCATGGGTCTCCTCCCCCTTCCTCTCGCTAGCCGTTCGCCGTCAACCCCAGGGCAGGCGCTCGTCTTCTGCCCTGGCCATCCCCCGGATACCTCCCCCCATGCTCCTACCCCTCCGCCCCGGCCTCTTCCGCTCCCGTCACTTCCAGCATCCGCCTCGTCGCCGTAAGAAGCTCCTCCATCGTGAAGGGTTTGGTCAGGTACAGGTCAACCCCCGCCGTCCAGCCGCGCGCGACATCCCGGTCTTCGCTCCGGGCCGTCAGCATTAGCACGGGAAGATCCTTCGTCTCGGGCTTCTCCCTGAGCGCGCGCAGCGCCTGGAACCCATCCATGACCGGCATGACGACATCCAGTATCACCAGGTCGGGCCGCTGGCGGCCGATGGCCAGCAGGGCTTCGGCTCCGTTGGTCGCCACGGCGACCTCCAGGCCCTCGCGCTCGAGCGCCCGCTGGATGATCTTCACCACCTGCGGATCGTCATCTACGACAAGCACGCGCTTCGCCATAGCACCTCGCAATCCATAGGCAGGACCTGGTTCGTTGGGCAGGAGCTCGCCTCCTGCCACCCAATCTCGCGAAGCCTTGGCGAAGCAGGGCCAGTCGGCTCAGCCCTTACCTTCCGTATCCCCTCAACCTTAGCGCGTTCGTCACCACCGATACCGATGAGAACGCCATCGCCCCGGCCGCCATCGCCGGATGCAGAAGTGTGTGGATCACCGGATAGAGCGCCCCCGCCGCGACCGGTATCCCGAGGCTGTTGTAGAAGAAGGCGAAGAACAGGTTCTGCTTGATGTTCCTCAGCGTCGCCCGGCTCAGGCGGATCGCTTCGGGCACCAGCCGCAGGTCATCCCGCACCAGCGTGATGTCGGCCGACTCCATCGCGATATCGGTCCCCCGTCCGACGGCGATTCCGATCTCCGCCTGCGCCAGCGCCGGCGCGTCGTTGATGCCATCCCCCACCATCGCGACCCGCCGTCCCTCCGCCTGCAGCCTCCTCACCGCCTCCGCCTTCTGATCGGGCAGCACCTCTGCCCTGACCTCCTCGATGCCCACCAATCTGGCGATTGCCTGCGCGGTCCTCAGCTTGTCTCCCGTGATCATCACCACCACCAGCCCCATCTCCTTCAGCGCCCTCACCGCCTCCGCCGCCTCTTCCTTCGGCACGTCCGCCAGCCCAATCGCGCCCACCGCGGCGCCGTCCACACCTAGCAACATCACCGTCTTCCCCTCCTCCGCCATCTCCTCCGCGCGCCCGTGAAGCCCCGAAGTTGCGACTCCTTTCTCCCCCATCAACCGCTCTGATCCCGCCACCACCAGGTTTCCGTGCACCACCCCCTGCACGCCCATCCCCGAGATCGCCTTGAACTCGCTCACCTCGGCCAGCGCGAGCCCTCTTGCTCGCGCCGCCTTCACCACCGCCTGCCCGAGCGGATGCTCCGAATTGCGCTCCACCGACGCCGCCAGCCCCAGCACGTTCTCCTCCGTCCACCCTGCGGCCGCCGCCACCTCCGTTACCTGCGGCTCCCCCCGCGTCAGCGTCCCCGTCTTGTCGAAGATCACCGTGTCCACCCCCCCCGCCACCTCCAGCGCCTCCGCGCTGCGGATCAGAATCCCCAGCTCCGCCCCCCGGCCCGTCCCCACGAGCAGCGACGTTGGCGTCGCCAGCCCCAGCGCGCACGGGCACGCGATGATCAGCACCGACACCGCCGCGATCACCGCATAGGTCGGGTTCGGCCCCACCCCAAGCCAGATCACGAACGTCACCACCGCGATCACGATGACGATCGGCACGAACACGCCTGCCACCTTGTCGGCTAACCGCTGAATCGGCGCCTTCGACGCCTGCGCCTCCTGCACCAGCCGGATGATCTGCGCCAGCACCGTCTCCGCGCCCACGCGCGACGCCCGGAACCGGAAGGCCCCGCTCTGGTTCACCGTTCCGCCCACCACCAGGTCCCCCGGCCCCTTGTCCACCGGTATGCTCTCGCCCGTCACCATGCTCTCATCAACCGCCGACTCGCCCTCGATCACCTCCCCATCCACCGGCACCCGCTCGCCGGGCCGCACGGCGACGATGTCGCCGACCCTCACCTCCTCGATGGGAATCTCTACTTCATCGCCATCCCGCACCACGCGCGCCATCTTCACCTGAAGACCTACCAACCGCCTGATAGCCTCCGAGGCCCGCCCGCGCGCCCCGGCCTCCAAGGTCCGCCCGAGCAGGATCAGCGTGATGATCATCGCCGAGGTGTCGTAGTAAACATGCGCCTCCGCTCCGACCCGCGCGACCGCGCTCGGTGCAATCGTGACCGCCAGGCTGTAGAAGTAGGCGGCCGACGTTCCCACCGCGATCAGCGTGTCCATGTTGGCGAAGCCCGCGCGCAGCGCGCTCCACATGCCCCGGTAGAACCGCCACCCAGCCCAGAACTGCACCGGCGTTGCCAGGGTTAGCAGCACCCACGGACCTGCCTTGCCCAGGGCCGCCACATGCCCCAGCGCCATGATCAGCACCGTTGCCGCCAGCGAAAACCACAGCCTCGCCCGGAGCCCCCGCAGCTCCCTCGCCCGCGCTCTCCGCTCCGCGTCTTCCGCTCCCGGCAGCACGACCCCGTACCCCGCGGAGCCCACCACCCGGGCGATGTCATCCAGGGTCACCCGGCTCTCGTCGAACACCAGCCCCGCCTGTTCGGTGGCGAAGTTGACATTCGCCTCGGCCACTCCCTCCATCTCGCGCAGGGCCTCTT
>Ga0315291_10003170_pt1 | contig 21288 bp, 26 predicted proteins | sample YL17G12_20_MG_FD_203070 | JGI IMG/M metagenome (GOLD analysis project Ga0315291, IMG submission 203070) | Sediment microbial communities from Yellowstone Lake, YNP, Wyoming, USA - YL17G12_20 | ecosystem: Environmental > Aquatic > Freshwater > Lake > Sediment | place: USA: Wyoming | collected... | reverse complement strand
ATTTTACAGCTACGGCGATGCCATGCTGATTCTATAGTATCGCGCCTCAGAAATAGAGTGAAGCTCCCCGCCTACAAGGCGGGGTATCGAGCCGACTTGCCCGTCAAGAAGTCCCATCGCCAAAGGCGGGTAAGGATATCTTCATTGCCTTGCACATGCGGTTGTTTCGGAAAGGCTATGGAAGCCATGCATGCGGTTGACAACACAGGGGAATACGTACGATGTAAAAGTAGTACGCAAGCAGGAAAAGGTTGCTGCTGTGAGGCTACTTCGATATCTCCACCCGCCCTTGGGTTGGAATTATTTATGCGTGTAATTTTTGAGACAGTAGACTAGACTCTGGGTTGAGAAATGTCTTTTCGTTTTGAGATTCTGGCAAAGGACCCTTTGTCCCGGGCAAGAGTGGGACGGATTGAAACGAACCATGGGTCATTCTCGACCCCTGCTTTCCTTCCCGTCGGGACTCAGGGGACGGTCAAGTCCCTGACTCCTGAAGAATTGACCGAGGTAGGTACCCAGGTAATTCTCGCTAACACCTACCACCTCTACCTCAGGCCCGGCCATGAAGTGATTAGAAAATTAGGAGGACTCCACACCTTTATTCACTGGAACAGACCTATCCTTACAGACAGCGGCGGCTATCAGATCTTTAGCCTCCGCGGACTACGGAAAATCTCAGAGGAAGGAGTCACGTTTCAGTCCCATCTTGACGGGTCTCTTCATACCCTGACCCCTGAGAAAGTCATGGAAATTCAGAGACTCCTCGGGTCGGATATTGCCATGGTCCTTGACGAGTGTATTCCCTACCCTTCCCCGTATGGCTATGCGAAAGGATCTATCGGCCTCACGACGCGTTGGGCCAAGAGGTGTTTGGAGAACAGGAGGGAGAATGACTCCGCCCTCTTCGCCATCGTGCAGGGAGGCATCTATCTCGATCTACGAGAGGAGAGCGCAAAGAATCTCGTGCCATTGAATTTCGATGGCTATGCCATCGGCGGCCTCAGTGTTGGGGAACCTAAGGAGGCTATGAAGGACGTTCTCGAATCGACCGCTCCCTTGCTTCCCGAACAGTCCCCTCGTTACCTCATGGGAGTGGGAACACCTCAGGATATCCTTGAGGCTGTCCGGCTCGGGATCGACATGTTCGATTGTGTCCTGCCGACTCGGAACGCCCGCAATGGGACCCTCTTCACCTCTTCAGGCAAACTATCGATCAAGCAGGCCCAGCACGCAGAAGACGGGAGACCGGTCGACGAACAGTGCGGTTGCTATACCTGCCGGCACTACTCGAGGGCCTACCTCCGTCACCTTTACTTGGCGAGGGAGATTTTATCCTCGAGGTTGAATACGATACACAATTTGTATTATTATATGGACCTTGTAGCGAAAATAAGAAAGGCGATCTGGGAGGGACGTTTTCTTGATTTCACCCGAGAGCACCACTCAATGAGATCAGAATCTGAGAACTCCAGTAACCGTGAATCCAACCGAGAAGGGGAAAAATAGAAAGGAGGCGTTATGGATTTAGCGTATGCCATGGGAACACAACCCGGAGGAGGCGGAGGCTCTCAGTGGATGAGCTTTCTCCCCATCATTCTCATCTTTGCGATCTTTTACTTCCTGCTGATTCGACCTCAGCAGAAGAGGGCAAAGGACCATCGGGCCCTTTTGTCAAGCCTGAAAGTGGGGGATCAAGTCTTAACGAGCGGAGGAATCTACGGCCGGGTCACCGGACTCCGCGACGATGTCATCACCCTTGAAATCTCTGACAAAGTGAGGGTCAAGGTGGGCCGTGGCCACATCGCAGGTGTGGTAAAAACGGATGTCATGAAAACCGATTAAAGATCAGGATTCAATGGTCAAATGATCGATTCAAAATGGATAAAGATTCAATTCTCATGGGTTCCCACAATGTTTCGTTGATCTTTTTCCGTTGACGATTGGCCGCTCACCACTGATGACTGATCACTACTTAATGTTTTTATAGCTCCTTGCTCTAACCCGCGTGTTAGAGCTATAATCCACGAGGAGGACTGTCATGAATAGGTATGAAACCATCTTTATCATCGATCCAGATTTGCCAGAGGACCAGGCTCAGGCCACCGTCGAAAAAATTAAAGGGATCATTTCTCAGACAGCGGGGGCAGAGCTTCTCAAGGTTGACGATTGGGGGATAAGAAGGCTAGCCTACCGAGTCAAGAAGAAACTGAGAGGACACTTCGTTCTAGCTCACTTTTCGGGCCCCCCGACCCTCCTTTCCGAACTTCACAGAAATTTTCGAGTGATGGACGCCGTCATCAAATTCCAATCTGTTCGGTTGGATGAACAACAAGAGTCCTCATTGAAAGCCCCTCCGGAAGAGCTCCCCGAGGAAGAGTCGGGGGTGGGGAGCGGGGTGAGATGACCGGTATCAATCGGGTGATCCTATCGGGGAGGGTGGCAAAATCTCCGCAACGCTTTGTTCGCCCCGATGGATCCTCGGTGATTCAATTTCCTTTGGAGTTGAATCTCAAGGAAGGTCTTTCTTCGAAGACGAATCCCGGTTGGATTCTGGTCGTGGCCTTTGGCAAGTTAGGAGACCAGGAATTCGACCATCTCCAGACCGGAACTCCTCTTCGAGTGGAAGGCGAGTTGAAACAGCGCCATTGGCAAACCCCGGAGGGGAGACATCGAACCCGTGTCGAAGTCATTGCCACAGACCTCCGGAGAATCGAGGAGCAAGATGACACCCAGAGAGGAGAGAACAATGAGAAAGCCTTCTGAGAGGCCAGGACCGGACAGGAGGAAGAGGCCCTTCCTGAGACGAAAGGTTTGCCGGTTCTGTGCAGATAAAAAGCTCGAAATTGATTACAAGAATGCGAGGGTCCTTCGATTCTTCATCACGGAGCGGGGAAAGATCGTTCCTCGCAGGATATCGGGAAACTGTGCTAAACACCAAAGGGGAATTACCGTTGCCATCAAGAGGGCGCGGAACATCGCCCTGTTGCCCTTTACGACAGCGCTTCAATAAGGAAAACGCGGGCCCTGACAGCCTGTATTGAAGCCGGCAGGAATCAGGGAGTCCAGAAATGAAGCCCTGCCCTAAGAGGCAGGGCTTCCCGGTAAGGTAGTTTGCTTTTTTATTGTGCCCCTTGACCCCGCCCTCCAGGGCGGCGCTTACGGGGCACTTGCCGGTCAACCCGGATGGATGAGAGAGACTTTCTCAGTCCGGCAAATCAATGACACTCTAAGATTTTTATCCGAAGGAGGTGAATCATGCAGGTTATCCTACTGGAGGACATCCCTTCCTTGGGAAAAAGCGGAGACCTCGTAAAGGTCTCTGATGGTTATGGGAGGAACTGTCTCATCCCTCAGAAAAAGGCCGTCTTCGCTACCGAAAAAAACCTGAAATCCCTTGAACATCAGAAACGCCAGGTCCAGCAACGTCTCGGAAAGGTAAAGAAAACTGCTGAGGGAATGGCTCAGGAGATTGGAAATTTCTCTCTCACGATTGCCAAGCCCGCTGGAGAAACAGGTAAGCTCTTTGGCTCTGTGACCTCGATGGATATTGAGACCTCTCTCAAAGAAAATGGCATCGAAGTGGACCGTAAGAAAATTCATCTGGAAGAACCCATCAAAAACCTGGGAATGTTTACGGTTCCCATCAAGCTCCATGCGGATGTCGTGGCACACCTGAAGGTTTGGGTCGTTCAGGAGTAATCGTCGATGGCTGAAACCGAGGCCTCCTCCCACAAGCTCCCTCCTCAGAACATTGAGGCAGAGCAATCTGTCTTGGGTGGCGTCCTGATCGAGAATGAGGCCGTTCACAAAGTGATGGAAATTCTCACGGCGGAGGATTTCTATCGCGATGCCCATCGCAAGATTTACGATGCTCTGATGGATCTCGCAGAGCGGGATGAACCTGCCGATCTCATCACCCTCACCAACGAACTCAGGAAAAAGGAACATCTTGATTCGGTGGGTGGGGCTTCTTACGTCACCTCCCTGATTGACTCCGTCGTCACGGCCGCCAACATCGAGTACTATGCGAAGATCGTCAAGGAAAAAGCGATCCTCCGCAAACTCATCGACACCTCGACAGAGATCATCACCCACAGCTACGAAGATCGGAGTGATGTGGAAGGGCTGCTCGATGAGGCCGAACGGGCCATCTTCGAGATTTCTGAGAATCGGGTTAAACCTTCCTTCTATTCGATCCGCGACATCGTCAAGCAGAGTTTCAAGACCATTGAGAGACTTTACGAAAAGAAAGAGCTCGTCACAGGGGTCCCTTCGGGTTATCGGGATCTGGACCAACGGACGGCAGGGTTCCAGCCCTCGGACCTCATCATCGTGGCAGGGAGGCCCAGCATGGGCAAGACAGCGTTCTGTCTCAATGTGGCCCAGTATGCCGCCATCGAAAAACGGACCCCTGTCGCCATCTTTTCTCTCGAAATGTCGAAGGAGCAACTCGTCATTCGGATGCTCTGTTCGGAAGCTCAGGTCGAGGGAACACGGCTCCGGACAGGGTTCCTAACCGAAAGTGACTGGCCACGGCTGACGCTGGCCGCCGGAAATCTTTCAGACGCCCCCATCTTTATCGATGATGCGGCAGCCCTCTCGATCCTTGAGCTCCGCGCCAAGGCAAGACGCCTCAATGCTGAGCACGGCATTGGGATGATTATGATCGATTATCTCCAGCTTATGAGGGGAAGGGCAAAAGTCGAGAACCGACAGCAAGAGATCTCTGAGATCTCTCGCTCCCTAAAAGCCCTGGCCAAGGAACTCAATATCCCGGTCATTGCGGTTTCCCAGCTCAGTCGAAGAACGGAGGAGCGCCAGGGGATGAGGCCCCAGCTCTCGGACCTGCGAGAGTCCGGAGCCATTGAACAGGATGCCGACGTCATTCTCTTCATCTACCGGGACGAGGTCTATAACCGTTCGGAGGACAATCCCAACCGAGGCAAGGCCGAGGTGATCATCGGAAAGCAACGGAATGGTCCGACCGGAAAGTTCGAACTGGCCTTCTTAGAGAAATTCACAACCTTCAAAGAACTCTATAAAGGAGAGTCTGAACCCATTTACGAGTGACGCTTCTTCAATGAGATGAATCTGCCGAACCTCCTGTCTTTAAGCCGGGTCCTCCTGATTCCGATCTTCGTCATTCTGATCATGCAGCATCGGTTTGGCTGGGCTCTGGTCACCTACGCTGTTGCCGGAGTGACCGACGGAGTGGATGGGCTGATCGCACGGATCACTCATCAGAGGACGGAATTGGGTGCTTACCTGGATCCCATTGCAGACAAACTCCTTCTTAATGCTGGATTCATTACCCTTGCTATCATCGAGCTCCTTCCCAACTGGCTCACGGTCATCGTCATTACCCGAGACCTGATCATCCTTCTGGGCTTCTTTATCTTTATTCTCACAAACCGGCGGCCCAAAATTCAGCCTTTACTCGTCAGTAAGATTACGACTGGTTTTCAGATTTCAACGATCCTTCTTGTCCTTCTAACCGTCTACCATCCCTCTTTCAAACTTCTGGTTCCCATCGCGATTTACGGAACGTTCATTTTTACGATCATCTCGGGGGCCCATTACATCTACCTGGGAACAAGAATCCTGAATGAAAAGTGAAGCTCCCCGCCTTCCCGTTAAGACGGGACAGGCACGGCTAGGGCTTCCGGGTAATGCAGATATGATTACGGGGTCGGCTTTGGCCGGCAAGTGCCCCGCAAGCCGCGCCCTTTAGGGCGCGGTCAAGGGGCACAATATAAAAGGAAATTACCTTCCCGGGAAGCCGCGCCCTTTTGGACGTGGAGCTTCACCTGCCCGTGATGTGGGACCCCACGGGCCAAAGTCCGTGCCTGCACGCCGAAGTGCGTTACGGCACGCAGGCGTGGCTCCTCCACATGCTTCGGAAGGCGCAACCCTCCGAAGCATACCCTACTGCGCTCCTTCGGAGCTTCGAAGGGTACCCTCTTCGCATTCATCCACGGTCTGAGAGACCGAGGCTTTCTGCGTAGGAGGGTAAAAAGTCCCATCCAAAAGAGAGAGAAAAGAGATGGCGGCATCCGCATTCAAGATATCGCTCCTCCTCATGGGACTCAGCGGCATAACCGCCCAGATTCTTCTACTGCGGGAACTACTCGTTTCCTTTCTCGGGAATGAACTGACCCTGGGGGTGATTCTTGCCAACTGGCTTATCTTGGAAGCCATCGGTTCTTTCATGGTGGGCAAGTCGGTCGAAAAAATCCAAAAGCGGCTCGAGGTTTTTGTTTTGCTTCAACTTGTCTTTGCTGCCGCCCTCCCTCTCGCCCTCTATCTCTCTCGGGTCTTCAAGAATGTTCTTTTGATCACGCCTGGAGAGGGTCTGGGTTTCGCTCCTATCTTTTATTCCTCCTTTCTCATTCTCTTCCCCGTCAGCCTTTCTCATGGAGCCCTTTTCACTTACGGCGCCAAAATCTATGGGCAATTCATGGGAGAGGATGCTGCTTCCGTGGGAAAAGTCTATGTCCTGGAAACGATCGGATCAATCCTTGGCGGTCTTCTGATCACTTTCGTGCTCATTCGTTTCCTCCATGCATTTCAGATCGCCTTTACCCTCTCGCTCGTCCATGTTTTCATCTCGGCTCTTCTTCTCTGGCCAAGAAGGACCTCTCCGTCGTCTCGACTCCGTTCCGGTCTCTGGAGTCTATCTGTCCTTCTCACGGTGCTTTGCGCGTTTGTTCTACTGAGCCCCCTGGCCCATCAGATCCATTTATCCTCTATCCAATCTCAGTGGAGAGGTCTCAATGTGATTCACCATGAGGACTCCATCTATGGAAACATTACGGTCACCCAACGGGGTGAGCAGATCACTTTCTACACTGATGGCATTCCATCCATCACGACTCCTGTCCCCGACGTGGCTTCCCTAGAGGATCTGGTCCACTTCTCCATGCTTTCCCATGAAAAACCTGAATCTATCCTCATCCTGAGCGGGGGAGCGGGTGGAATGATACATGAAGTCCTCAAATATCCTGTGAAGCAGGTCCACTATGTGGAACTCGATCCCTTGCTCCTCACGCTCATTCATCAATTTCCAACCCCTTTGACTCGATCAGAACTTTCCGACCCAAGGGTTGTGATCCATTACACAGACGGAAGAGTCTTTCTGAAAAGAACCCCTGAACGGTTTGACGTGGTTTTCATTGGACTTTCTGCTCCCCAGGAATTACAGACGAACCGGCTCTTCTCTCTTGAATTTTTCTCCATGGCCAAAAGGAAGATGAACCCCGAAGGGATTCTTGTCCTCACTCTGCCCGGCTCGCTGACGTACATCAGTCCTGAATTGAGGGACCTGAATGGGTGTATCTGGGATACCCTCAAGCGCGCTTTCCGTCTCGTGAAAATCATCCCCGGAGACACGAATCTTTACCTGGCTTCCGATTCAGACAAGTTGGCCACCCTTTCCACTAATGACATGATGAGAAGGCTCGAAGAGAGAAAGATCAAGACAAGTCTATTTACCAGGTCTTACATCGAGGACCGACTACACGAGAGATGGGGTCAGTGGTTTTCTCGATCCATGGAGAAGAGAGAAGTTTGGATCAATTCCGATTTCCGGCCCATCGCTGTTTTCTTTAGCCTCTCTTATTGGAATGCCCTCTTTTCCCCCTACCTGACAGCGGTCTTCCAGTGGTTCGAGCGTTTGAGCCTGAAAATGACTCTTAGTACCGCCATCATTATCACAGCATTTCTTTTCCTGTTTTTTCTCAGAAAACCCCACACCTCCAGGCTTTCTCTGCCCTTTGCAATTCTCACCTCAGGCTTTGCAGACATTCTCTTAGACCTGGCGATCATTTTTACCTTCCAAGCGGTCTTTGGCTATCTTTACCACCAAATCGGCCTTCTCATAACGGTCTTCATGCTCGGCGTTGCCTCGAGCAGTTTCACTATCACTCGGCGTCTGCCGAGGATCAAGAAGGCTCCCATTCTGTTTCTCCTCACGGAATTGGGGTTCGTCGCATTCTCCATCGTTCTCCCCCTCGTTTTCACCGCCCCCACTCTCCATGGAGAGAGTCCCATCCTTTCGCTTCTTCTCTATACCCTCTTTCTGGTCATGTCTTTTCTCTGTGGCACACTGGTCGGACTCCAGTTTCCACTGGCGATTCATCTCTATTTGCAGACTCATCGAGCTCAAGGGACCCTGGGTCACACGGCGGGCTTACTTTACGGAGCAGACCTTTTGGGAGGTTTCTTCGGAGGACTCTTGGCAGGAATTCTCTTTCTTCCTATCCTCGGTCTTAGAGAGACCTGTTTTATGGTTGCGATCATCAAGACGTGTAGCTTTGTGCTCGTCCTGTTATACACCCGAATCGGAAAGTAATCTTGCCTTTCCTGTGGGAAGACATTTGTCGAATAACCATTCAAGGGTATTAAAATGGTGGGCGGACGGGTTGGTGCGGCCTTCGGAGAAACCCCGTGGCGGCACCTTTCCCTGTCTAACTGCAGAAACAAAACCCCTTGCAAGTGCTCGCGTAGTTCCACAAGTTCGGTCACCCATTCCTTTGGAGACCCGCCATGCAGGGGTTCGGAGAAGACCACACTGACTCGGCCGCCATCTCACGCTGGCCAGCACTGCAGCCCGCCATCGACACGAATGACCTGACCGCTGATAAAAGAACCTGCCTCACAGGCTAAGAACTCAACCACGCGAGCAATTTCGATCGGCCTTCCATAGCGGATGAGCGTGCCCCCTTCAACCATCAAAGTGGGATCAGGCGTCCGGGTAGCAGCCCACCGCGGAGCCACGACATCCCCAGGAGCAATCGCATTCGCCCTGACGTTGTAAGGTCGAAGCAATAACGCGAGGCAGCGGGTGTATTCGTGAACGGCTGCCTTTGCCGTAGCGTAAATGGCTGTCTTTTCGACGCCAAACAAGCCATCAGTACTTCCGATGTTTATGATGCTTCCGGAACGCCGATCCATCATCTCTGGGGCGACCTCTCGACACACAAGGATGCAGGTCATGAGATTCCGGTTGAACACGGTTTTGATGTCCTCAAGAGAGATGAACACCGCATCGTTATTGGCAGGTTTCCCTCCACTCGCACCCAAGGTCCCTTGGGATCCAATGTCTCCTCCTGCATTGTTCACAACGATATCCATGGGTCCGAATCTCTCCCTGATCTGCATTGCGACCGTCTTCACCGTGCTCTCATCTGAGAGGTCCCCATGAACAGGAAGAACGTCGACCCTCTGTTCGGCGGCTATAGTCTTCGCCACTGCCTCAAGGGAATCAGCCTCGCTGAAGGCCCTGGTCGAAAAAGGGGTTGTGCCATGAACGGCCACATTTGCCCCTAAACTTGCCATGTGTGTGGCAATCACCCGGCCAATGCCTCGTGATGACCCTGTGACCCAAACCACTTTTCCAGCCAGTGGTCGATTCTTCTCTCCCATAGGTACTCTTTCAACAAAACCCCCGCCGCTTTCTCTCTACGAGGGTAAGGACTTTACTTCTTTCGTTTCAGGTGTCGGAAGAGTTCTTCCATCCTCTCTGCCACGAGGGCCTGACCATCTCGTTTGGACCAGTCGTAAACTCCCCGCCCGCTGGGCAGGCCGCGATGCCCCTCCTTGACCAGGTTCGCGATCGCTGCCGGAGGTTGAGCCCCGGCATCAATGTCCGGGAAGAGGAAGGCAGCGAAGGCATGCATGGTATCGAGACCTCCCACGTCCGCAGACTCAATGGGACCCGTGATCGCCACCCGTCGGCCAAAGCTGTTTCGAACCACAGCATCAATGGCCTCTGCTGTCGCTACCCCAGCAGCCCAGAGGGCCCATGCCTCCCGGAGCAGGGCAAACTGCAGACGGTTCCCGATGAATCCAGGAATTTCCCGGTTCATGACAACCGGTTCCTTCCCTGCCTTCCGAAGGACATCGCAGATCCAGGGAACGACATCCGGAGCGGTTTCAGGACCCGCGCACACCTCGACGAGCGGAATGAGTTGTGGAGGATACCAGAAGTGGGCAGCCACGACCCGTTCTCGGTTTTTTACTCTGGCGACCAGCTTGCTCGCGGGCTGTCCGCTCGAGGAAGCAAGCACAGCCGGCAGGGGACAGATCTGATCCAGCCGTTCGAAGATCTGGTGTTTGAGAGGAAGGTCCTCGGTCACTGCCTCGATCACAAGTTCTGCCGATGCCGCGTCTTCAAGATGGGTCGAGGTCACAATTCTTCCAATCGCTGCTTTGGAGTCCTTGGCGTTGAGAATCTTGTGGGTTTGGAAACGCTTGAGGCTCTCTTTGATTTTACCCACCGCCGCCGATAGGCTTTTTGGGTTTCTCCCGATCATCCGTACGTTGTAGTTCGCCACGGCAAACACCTGAGCTAACCCATGCCCAATAATCCCATTCCCAATCACGGCCACCGTCTTTACTTCTTTTGGCGTTGTCATCTGCTCCTCCTCGAAAACAAGATATACTCTATCCAAAAATGCTGGCGAGTGAAGCTCCCCGCCCACAGGGCGGGACTTCCGGGAAATGTATATATGATTACACGGTCGGCTTTCCTCCCCGCCCCTGCCTACCGGCAGGAAGGCGGGGCATCCAGCCGACTTGCCCGTGAGACAAGCGTTAACCATATTACTATTTCTCGCAACTTACGGGAGTTCTATCTCTCAGCAAACCGTGAAAAGCTCAGTTCATCGATCGGAATAGAGGTCCGACCGGTACAAATGAGTTCCGAAACGAGTTTCCCTGTGATGGGTCCTAAACAGACTCCGTGTCCGCAATGACCTGCGGCCATCACGAACCCTTCGATCCCTTCTACAGTGCCCATAATGGGAAGATCATCGTGCGTGAAGGGGAAAAAGTTGGCAAAGGTTCGAATCACATGCACTTGTCTGAGTGGAGGAAACAATCTTGCCACCTCCTTCGCAATGGAGACCGTTTCTTCATAGCTCGTCCTTTTGTCGTATCCCACGAATCTCCAGGTTGCGCCAAGGAGGAGATTCCCGGAAGCGGTCTGATGGATGCACAGGCCTGTTCCAAATTTCTCCCGATTTGCAATCATCTCGTCTTTGCCGTACTCTTCCGTCAGGTAGGATCCACCCATGATGATATGGGAGACCATGGGAGGAAGTTGTTCGGTCACCACGAATTCCATCTCGTTCGGGATGATGGGAACCTCGATTCCGACCATCTTTCCAATGAAGGGAGCCCACGACCCGCAGGCATTGATCACGGTGCTTGTGCGGATCACTCCCTTATCCGTGACAACCCCTTTGACTTGTCCATGCTCAATCTGAATATCCTGAACCTCCGTGTGGTAAAAAACCTTTGCCCCCAACTGGATCGCCTTCCGGTTCAGAGCCACCATGAGCTGAAAAGGATTGGTTCCTCCGTCCAGGGGATTGTAAAGGGCTCCGACAATTCTCTCCGAAAGAAGAGGCTCCAGGGACCTCGCTTCCTTGGCATCGATGGGAGTCAAAATAAAGCCTACTTTCTCTCTTTCCTTACGGAAGGCTTCAATCTTAGGAATCTGCTCTTCATTTTCGATGACGATCATTCCTCCAGGCCGACGGTATTCGATCTCATCGTCCAGTTCTTCTTTGAACTGTCGATGGAGCTCAATGCTGGCCAGAGCGAGCGTAAGATCAATCCCAGGACGTCTTGTCGAAGTCCATACAAAAGCGCCGTTGGCTACAGAGGCTTCTCCTCCCACCTCTCTTTTCTCAATGAGGACCACTTCCCTGCCCGCTTTGGAGAGAAAATAGGCCGTACAGGACCCGATGACCCCCCCACCGATAATCACGATTTCAGCTTCCTTTGGAATCATGCTCGTACCCTCACCGATCCTCGTTCTCTTCCGAAGCCAACTCCCCCACTTTCAAAGGCCGCACCGGAGGCCGAACCGTCGAAGGCTTCGGAAATGGCTTTTCCAACCCCTTACCGCTTCTTTGCAGTAACTGGCTCACCAACCGCCCGCAGGTTTTCCCCTGACACAACCCCTTCCCAGCTCGCGTCAGCCGCTTCACATCCGTTAGCGTCCGGGCTCCCCACTCGATCGAATCAACAATCTCCCCCTGACTCACCTCTTCACAACGACAGATGATTAGCTCTCGCTCGTCCATCCTCACTCCTCGCTTCAACTTAGAATCGAATGTTCCTGATCTCCATGGCTAGCTCTTTAGGAACCAAAAGGGATACGACCGGCGTTCGATCATTCCTCTTGGAGTTGCTCACCTTCAATACCTTCGCCTCTCCCACAACCTTCCCCTCCCGATCAAGGGCTTTCACTTTCGAATCCAGCTTGGGAAGTGGAAGGAACTCATAGGGAATCATAAGTAACGCTTTTTGCTTCGAGTAGTTCAGGTCCACCACAAAGATCGCCTGACCCGGACATCCAGGAACACAGGTCCCACAACCCGTACATTTGTCCTCCATGAGTCGAGGTAACTGCGTGATGTCCTCCCCCATCGTGATCGCCCCCTGCCGACAGGAGTCCACACAGGGATCACACGGAATCTCCTGAACACATTCAATGATTGCCACAGGCCCCTGCTTCATCCTCTTCTTCGTCGGCATCCCAGGACAGCTCAAAAGCTCCTTCCCACGTAGGATGCCTGTTGTCTTCAGTGTGCTCTTCACTTGTCTCCCCTTCTCTGCTTGATCTTGACCTTCCCCTCGGCTCGCTTCTGACCAAATGGACCCTTCCTCAAGGCATCCAAATGACCCCATGCTTTCTGTTTCAGTTCCAGTGCCTTCTCCCTGGTGAGATATCCCAAGGCTTCAGCCACTGAAATCCCTGCCACTCTCCCCTCTTCAATGGCCGTATGCGCCTCCTCTATCCCGGTAAGATCCCCTGCAATGTAAACCCCCTTGAGGGTCGTCTCCATGTCATCGTCATGAACCGGTACATGCCCTCCCAATTCAGGTACATAGACAAACTCGCATCCGGCTAACCACGCGAGTTCTGCCATAGGCGTCAAACCCACTGCAAGACAAATCGTATCGACCGTCAGTCTCTTCTCGGTCCGGGGCCTGGGGTTAAAGTTCTCGTCCACCTTCACGATCACGGCTCTCTCTACTCGCTCTTTTCCAATGGCTTCCTTCACTGTATGGGACGTGTAGATGGGAACCCCGCATTTCCTCAGTTTGCTCGCATGAACTCCGTACCCACTAATATAAGGGAGGGCTTCAACCAACCCCACAACCTCGGCCCCTGCCTGAAGGAGCTGATAGGAAACAATCAACCCCACATTCCCCGAACCCACCGTCAGGATCCGTTTCCCTGGCAATACCCGATGAATGTTGATCATGGTCTGGGCTGCCCCGCCACCCATCACCCCTGGCAGTGTCCAGCCGGGAAATGCCAAAGCATTCTCATTGGCTCCCGTGGCAAGGAGAACCTTCTTCATACTCACTCGAGATACCCTCTGGTTCGAAGAAATGCCGAGTTTGGGCCCGTCAAAGATCCCCCAAACCGCTGTGTTGAGCCGTACCTCCACCCCATGCTTCTCCGCATCCTCAAGCATCTGGGCTCCAACATCGATCCCCCGAATCCCTGCTCCGTGTTCCCTCGACCCAAAGAATTTATGAATCTGCTTGAAAAGCTGACCACCGGGTCTCTCGTTCTCATCGAAAACGGCTACTTTCACGCCACATTTGGCTGCCTCAATCGCCGCCGACAGACCTGCAGGTCCCCCTCCAACCACACCCAACTCGATCTCTCTCATGAGCCCACCTTCCACTGCCCCAGTCCGTGCTGAGTCTCAACCTTCATTCCCTCTCGAACAGGGGTCACACACGTCCGTGTGTTAGGAATCCCATCCACAATCATAAAACAGTCAGAACACCGGCCAATCGCACAAAACAGACCCCGGGGGGAAGAGTTCTTCTTCGTCCGATGAAAGACAAATATCCCCGCTGCCGTCAAGGCCGCCGCTATCGGCTCGTGCTCTTCTGCTTCGATCTTTCTCCCATCGACCTCAATGAAGACTTTTCGCCCCTTTGCCCTGGGACCCAAAATAGGATGGTCCTTGATTCGCATCGCCTCTTTCATTGGCATTCCTCCAAAAGACCTCTCAAACGCTCAGCCCCACTTTCCTCTTAAACCGACTTACACAGTTGATTTCAATGCCCAAGATATCGGCAATCCGGAACTTTGCATCCATCCCTTTGGTCACCCTCGGGATGGCATTCACCAGTCCGAGATCCAGATCTTCCCTCACTTCAGCCATCACGACGGGGTCTGCAATATCTTCGACTGAAATCTTGAGTTTTTCAGCAACGTATTTCTTGGCCTCCCGGATCTTCATGCCTCGGGTCATCTGCATCCGCGCCACCAGATCTCCGGCAGTACGGATTCCGCCCATGCCCGAAGCGATCCCGTGGGAAATGGCCATCCCAAAGGGATCACCCACACCCACCTACAACCCATCCATGCGTCCTATTTCGACCATCGCTTTCGAAGCTCTCGCCACCGCATCCACAGGAGGTGAAAGGGTCAGAGGCACACCACCCACCCCCATTCCCATGCAGGCATGGCAGGGGATGTGACCCTGGTCGGCACAGGCTTGAGCAAAGTTGACAGCCCGAGCAATGTTCCAAGGGAGAGACCGGTTGGTCACGATATTGGTCGTGGGACCAAAAATAGTAACACCAGCTTTCTCAGCCAGCTCGAGCTGTTTGTGAGGATAGAGTCCGGCCAAGCGGACGTTGTTATAATACACCTCTCCGTGCATTCCCAGAATGAACTCGCTGGCCATTCCCATCATAATGCACATCTTGGGATATTTCTTTCTCAGAATCTCAATGGCCTTTAAGGTCGCCAAAAACTCGGCATCCCCTGCGGCTGCAGCCGTGTCGAAGTTAATGCCGTCGGCCCCAGACTCATACATCTCACTCCCCACATACACCATGTCTTTCACCGCATGCTCAATGGCTTCCCCATAGGAAGCCCTCGCCTCAGCGATCTTTCCCTTCGGCAGAAGGTCAGCGGGATTGGGACAGGGGCCATCGGGCTGACTGTAGAGCCCCAGGTTTGGCATGGCTCCATAGAACAGAGGAGGAATCGTCATGAGGAGCGCCTGTTCCAGAATGGGCTGTTCAAAGACAACAATGGGCTTGACCGGTTTGAAACTGTAATCGATGTGGGCGAGCTCCAGCGTGTCTGATCCTAACATCCGCTCATAAATCTGGAGGGACTGAATCTTGCTCACCGACACGTTCGCGCGTTTGAATTTTGTGGTTCCACTGTCATAGCTGAGGATGACCTCATTGCCTCTCTTCACCCCCACTGCATTGTCAGGACTCTTAAACAGTTCGACGAGATATCCGATTTCATCGTCGGTCAAAGGAGGAATCTTGGCTCGCTTCACCGCGTCTTGAATGGCATCTTCGATGTCGCGCCGGATCTCCGCTTCTGTCATCTCCACCTTGAACCCATCTCCCATTCTCGTCACATATTTCTCCATCTGGAAACTCCTTTCACCAGAGTTTTGTCAGGTACTCCTCCGAGATTACTTGCCTGATGCTTCAGCTCTCCCTCCTTCGTTCCGCGATTCCTTGAAGGTCCCTTGGGATCCAATGTCTCCTCCTGCATTGTTCACAACGACATCCATCGGTCCGAATCTCTCCCTGATCTGTTTTGCCACCGTCTTCACTGTGCTCTCATCCGAGAGGTCCCCATGAACAGGAAGAACGTCGACCCTCTGTTCGGCGGCTATGGCCTTCGCCACTGTCTCAAGGGAATCAGCCTCGTTGAAGGCCCGGGTCGAAAAAGGGGGTGTGCCATGAACGGCCACATTTGCCCCCAGGCTTGCCATGTGCGTGGCGATCACCCGGCCAATACCTCGTGATGACCCTGTGACCCAAACCACTTTTCCAGCCAGCGGTCGATTCTTCTCTCCCATGGAAACCCTCCTCTTTCAGAGACCTTTAGTCTTGGGCAATCGTAGAAACTCAACAGGGGAATGGCTCCGCGGACAAGTGTGTAACCCGGTCTGAGGAATCATCCGTGCAATCTTTGGAGCCAGCAACACCGGGGCCGTGAGGTTCCTCGCCCCGGTGTCTCTGCTGATGTTGAGGGTCTGTACGTTGGAGCATTACCTGCGATACTCGGTGCTGTGCGACGCCGGTACGCCTGTGTCGACTGCCTCCTTATCGGCGATCTCGAGAGATTTATCGAGAATGCTCAAGGCTTCGTCCACTTGGCTTTCGGTGATGATCAACGGCGGAGCGATGACAAGGGTATCGTACCAGGCACTGACATAGAGCCCACGGCTCATGGCATCGCCGCTGACCCGACCCGTCATCAAGGCCTTGCCGCTGAACTTGTCGGCTTTGGTATCGAAAGGTTCCTTTGTCTTGCGGTTCTTCACGAACTCGAGGCCCCAGAAATGGCCAATCCCACGCACATCACCCACGCAGATGTGTTTGTCGGCCAACTCGTAGAGTTTCTTCTTCAGATGGGTGGCCACCCGGTCGGTTAGCCCCGAATCGACCACTTTTTTCAGTTCCTTGATGGCCGCCGGAATGGCCGCAGCAGCAAGGGGATGGAAGGCATACGTATGACCATGGCAAAACACCTCGTTTTCGAAGAAGCCTGCCACCGCGTCAGTCGTCGCTGTAATGGCAACGGGGGTATAGGCGGCACTGGCGCCCTTGGCCGTGGTCAGAATGTCCGGGAGCACATTCCAATGCTCCATGGCAAAAGGCTTGCCGGTTCTGAACCACCCCGACATGACTTCATCGGCGATTAGCAGCACGTGGTGGTCGTCGCAAGCCTTGCGCAGGATGGGGTAGTATTCCGGCGGAGGAACCATCCTGCCGTTGGTCCCGACCACTGGCTCAACGATCATGGCGGCTACGTTGCCCTCCTCGCGGATCATGTAGTCGACGTACCGGGCGCACTGGACGTTGCACTGGGGATAGGAAAGCTCGAACGGGCAACGGTAGCAGTAGTTGTCCGGGGCGAACCGTACGCCTTCCACTATGCATCTCGCCTGCTCGGCGTACCAGCGCCGAGGGTCGCCGGTGAGAGCGATGCTGGCTGCCGTGGAGCCGTGGTACGATCTGTAGCGCGAGATGACCTTGTAGGCTGGGAAGCGACACTGTCGCACCATTTTGACAGCCGCTTCGTTGGCTTCTGTGCCGCTGGTTGAGAAGAAGAACTTGCTTAACTGTTTCGGCATGATCGTTTGCAGGGCTTCGACCGCTTCGATCACCGCGTCGGTGGTAAATCCCGGCATCATGTAGGGCAGTTTTTCAGCCTGCTTGACGATGGCCTCAATGACCGCCTTGTTCTTGTGACCCAGATTGGAACACATCAGCTGGGAGGAAAAATCAATATAGCGCTTGCCCTTGTCATCGTAGAAATAAATCCCCTCGGCGTCCTTGATGAATAGGGCTTTCCATCCTTTTTGTCGACTCCAGGTGTGATAGCTGTGGACACTGTACTCCGTGACACGGGTGGCTAGATCGCTCATGGTCTCTGTCTCCTTTCTTCATAAAGTGGGTGGCAGTGCTTTCCGTTCCTTAGAAAAGGCCTACGCTGCAACATGAAGCAACAGACAACTTGCAAAAAAAACTAGAAATCGATAAGAAGTCGTTAGCCTCCAGAGCAAATACGTTTGTTTGAGGCATTCCGTACGGGCTGCAATATGCTTCGATTGCATGACAAAGCGCATCCATAACCGCTTTTTCTATTTTCTTTTCCCTAAATTCGTCCCGAGTGGCCATGAAATCCTCGCAGGCAGGGGTTTCTTCTGGATATCCCGCAGGTACTTATCTAAGGATCTCAGATGGCGAATCATCTCCTTTTCGCATCCCGCCCCATCTCTCTTCTTGATGCAGTGGAGTATCCTCTTGTGTTCTTCCATGGCAGCCGCTGAATATTGAAAATCGGGCACGAGTAAATCCTTCTCGCATGCCGTGAGGAAATCAAACACGTAGTCGATCGTCAGACTCAAGACAGGATTGCGGGTGCTCTCGGCGATAATCCTGTGAAAATCGATATGGTCCTTGTCGATGTCGAAAAATTCCTTCCTGGTAAAATGCTTCCTTGAACTCCTCAGTTTCTCTTCACAGAGAGAGACGTTCTTTTCCAACTTCCGGATGTCTTCGGCCGTAATCTTTTGACTGGCCAGCCGGACCATGGTGGGTTCAATGATCTTTCTCACTTCGTAGAGATGCTGGGCAGAGAGATGATGCAAGGTGAGGAAATATCCCAGGGCGGTCTTGATCGATTGACTGTTGATCTCTGAGACGAAAACCCCACCCCCCTGTCCTTTTCTCTTTTCGATCAGTCCAAAGATCTCCAGTCCCCTCAGCGCTTCACGGAGCGTCACCAGGCTGACACCAAACTGCCTGGCCATCTCTTTTTCCGTCGGAAGCCGGCCTCCTGTCTTGAGCTTTCCATCCAAAATGGATTCCGCAATCTTCCGTTCAATATGCTCCGAGGCCCGGCCAAAAAGAATGGGTTCAAACTCTATTTCGTTCATGGAGTTATCCTAGATAGACAGATGTTCTGTCAGAAGACTCTGCCCCGTGGATCACAAAGTCTCTGGTTCGCAGAGATTCTTGTCATGAGCGGCTGCCCGACCACATTTCTTGCAGAAGAACTTTGGGTTTCTCACCAGCCTTTTGTATTCCTCTTTCCGGTCAACGCCCATCTCCAAAAGCTCTGGAGCTTTCAGATCACCAATGTTTTCTAAGAAGCAGAGGTGTCCTTCATGGTCTGGATGAGGCAATTTGATCTTTAACGCCATGGGTGTCGCTCCTTTCTCGTTTGAGGATAAGAAACGATGAAGTCGCCTACTTCAGGGGCTGATGTAATCTAAGACCCTGGAGTTTCCCTAAATTCTCTTCCCTCTTTTGACTCACCTTCCGAAACGTCCTCGCCACTTCCGGTAGGGGAACTTTCGCCGATGCATCGCTGAAGAATCGTTTCACTCTCTCTTCGAGGATCATCGCCACCTTCACAAGGTCCGTGTCATCCTTCTGGGGCACCCCTTTGAGGTCTACGATGTACTCTTCCTGATGAAGGCCGGTGATCGGTTCAAGGATCATCTCGGTCACATTCTCCCGACGCGTCCTTTCCATCAGGGATTGATTCTTCTTTTCCTCTCCTGCGAGATCCTGTAATGCCTGTTTAAGGGTTGGATTCTTCGCTTTGGAGATTAAGCCCTGGTAGGCCTCTTCTGTCTGTTTAATGATTTCAGCAGCGTAACCCATGATTGCGCCGAAGGTGCTGAGAGCCATCTTATCCCTCCTTGCTCATCGTCGTTGTCCTTCTCGTTTCTGGACCGCCATCGGGAGGAGTCCTATGTCCATCGCTGAATGACAACTTTCGTATCGGTGAAGAACTGAAAGACTTCTCTCCCATGGCCTTTGATGTCCCCGAAGAAAGATCCTTTGGATCCACCAAACGGAAAGAAAGACATGGGAGCTGCGATCCCAAGGTTGATCCCCATCATGCTCGCGACTGCGCGGTATTTGAACTCCCTGGCTGTCTTCCCATTCGTTGTATAGAGACAGGCAGCGTTCCCGTATTCGCTATTCTCAATGAGCTTCAGCCCCTCATCCAAGTTCTTCACGCGGACGATGGAGACCACAGGCCCAAAGATCTCCTCCTTGGCAATCGTCATATCGGGGTGCACGTCGTCAAATATCGTAGGACCGATATAGAACCCATGGGGGTGTCCCTCGACCTTGATGCTACGGCCGTCGAGGATGAGCTTTGCCCCTTCCTGAAGTCCTTTATCAATGTACCCTAAGACCTTTTCCTTATGCTTCTTGGACACCACAGGGCCCATCTGCACCCCTTCTTGGAGACCATTTCCGACCCTCAGGGCTTTCGCCGCCGCAACGAATTTCTCTTTCAGTTCCTTATACACATCGCCCACTGGAACCAGAACCGAACCCGAAAGGCATCGTTCTCCAGCGCACCCGTAGAACGAGGTAATGAGAGAAGGAATGCCTCTATCGATCTCAGCATCGGGCATCACAAGGACGAAGTTCTTCGCACCTCCCAAGGACTGAGCCCGCTTTCCTGTTTCTCCACAGGCCTTGTAGACATAGCGAGCCGTAGAACTCTGGCCAACAAAGGAAATTCCTTTAATATCAGGATGATAGAGCATTCCATTCACGGTCTCTTTTGCCCCATGAACCATGTTGATGACCCCCTCTGGAAAACCGCACTCATCAACGATTTCAAAAATGCGGGTCTGGGTCATGGGAACTTGCTCTGAAGGTTTAACTATATAAGTGTTCCCACAAACCACCGCATACGGGAGAAACCACCAAGGAGGCATGGCGGGGAAGTTGAAGGGAGCAATGGCGCCGAAGACACCGATCGGTTGGCGCTCGGCAGTACAATCGATCCCTTGCGCAATATCCTCGAGGTTATACCCAGTCATGAGGGTCGTCACCCCTGTGGCGTGCTCCACATTTTCGATCATTCGCCTCACTTCACCTCTCGACTCATCCAAGGTCTTCCCTTCTTCCGTCACCAGGGTCCGTGCGATGTCCTCAAAGGCATCCTCAAAAAGGTTCTTGAGTCTGAAAAGGTACCGGGCTCTCGTTAAGGGAGGGGTGCACCGCCACTCCCAGTATGCCTTCTTTGCTGCCTGAACAGCCCTATCCACATCGGCAGCGGTTGAGAAAGGAACTTCTCCAATCTTCTCGCCCGTGGCAGGGCACCACACGTCCCCGTATTCTTTCGTGTCAGAATCGACCCAAGCTCCGTTGATATAATTTTTGACTCGTTTCATGGACAGACCTCCTTTACTCGGATTGAAATTGAAGCAGAGATCTCTTCCGCTTCTTATTAGACCTTCTGAAAAGCCTGATCCAGGGCCTCCAGCATCTTTTCCATCTGTTTTTGGGAGATCATGCACGGGGGTTGAATCCTCAACACATTTCCGAATACACCTCCCAGGCCGATGAGCAGTCCCTTCTCGCAACAGAAATCCCTGATCTTGGTCGCCCCCGTGTTGGCAGGCGTCTTCTCTCTGTCTCGAGCCAACTCGATCCCGGTCAGAAGTTCCTTGCCTCGAATCTCTCCCGTCAGGCTGGACCTCTCATCCATCTTTTCGAACTCCGCCCTGAGGAATCCACCTTTGTATGGGTCTAAGTTCATAAAAACTAATCTTCGCAAAAAGATACAAGAACTGACTTTACCTGTCAAGATAATTTTTATGGCCATAGGAATTCCTTACAGTATTTTCTCAAACTACGAAAATATTCAAACCATCAACGACTTACATTCCAAGGAACATTCTGAGACCGACCCAAGACACGTCCGTTGAACGGCGTCCGAAAGGA
>Ga0315291_10003169_pt1 | contig 21292 bp, 13 predicted proteins | sample YL17G12_20_MG_FD_203070 | JGI IMG/M metagenome (GOLD analysis project Ga0315291, IMG submission 203070) | Sediment microbial communities from Yellowstone Lake, YNP, Wyoming, USA - YL17G12_20 | ecosystem: Environmental > Aquatic > Freshwater > Lake > Sediment | place: USA: Wyoming | collected... | reverse complement strand
TTGGGCGAGTCGCTGACCTTCCAACGATAGATGATTCTGTCGCCCTTCGTCTCCCGCGAGCTATCGACCTTGCCGTTCCTGACCACGAAACGGAGGGGCTTGGAGGCCGGACCGTCGATGACCGCTTCCTTCCGCAGGATGGGCTCGCCGCCCTGGAAAAGCATGATGTCGTTGTAATGTCCCTTGACGATGGGTCGGGAGATGTTTTCAACGTCCATTTCGATGGAATCCCCGACCTCGAGCCCGGGGAAGGTCACGTTGACTCGCCGAAAGTTCTCCTCAAGGATGTTCATGGCCTGGGTCTCGGCCATCGTCCCGTCCTTCATGGATTCCTTAGGAACAGGGACGACCCGGCCGTCCTTCTTGATGACCCGGGCGAGGAGGACGTTGACCGTCGAATAGCGCTTGTGATAGGGGAGCTTCCGGGTCGCGAACATTTGCTTCCCCTTGTCCGTAAGAACCTTAACAAGGGCGTGCTCCCGGGACGTGTAGCTTCCGTCCTCCTGGAAGACCGTTCGCGTGTCTTCGAAGACGATCAGGCCGTTGGCGTCGGGGTGCTCCTTGAGCCCCCCGGCTTTACGGATCTCCTCGAGGATCGGCTTGATGTCCGCCTGCTCGGACTTCTCCTGGGCGAGGACCGGCAGGACGATGGCCAGCGTAAGCAGACTGAATATCAAAGCAGAATATTTAAATCGACTCATGATTTCTCCTCTTCTAATTCTAACGAAAAGAGCGTTCTCTTAAGGCATGGCATGGCCTGCGTGGTGAACGACCTCCCGGACGCCCTAACCCCCAATCGGCCTCCCTGCCGCCCTTCGGAACATGGGGGATTCCCTCATGACGACGCTGAAGAAGATCACGGCCGCGGTCATGACGACGAAGGCCGTCATCGAAAGGCCGATGCCGGCCTTGTCGATGGCGAAGACAAAAAGGATCCCGGAGATCTGGCCCGCCAGGAGCAGGAGCCCCTGGGCCGTGGATTCCGGGGCGGGACGGCTCAATTCCGCGCCGTATTGGAACCCGATCGGGCCCGCGCTCATCATGAAGAAGCCGAAGACAAAACCCGAAACAAGCAGCGGGACGTAACCGGAAAACACGGTCAGACCGATGATCCCCGGAAGCATCCCGATCGTGCAGACGACGAAGACCGGCTTCCTCCTGCGGACCTTATCGGAAACGGCCGGCAGGATGGCGGCGCCGACGATCCCGCCGAAGAGCATCATCCCCCCGACCAGGCCCGCCTGCTCGATCGTCAGTCGGCGGCAGACCTGCTCGATGCAGGTGCTGATCGCGTTGAACATCCCCAGCCCGAGGAAAAAGATGCCCAGCATCAGGAGCATGTCCCGGTTCCTGAAAATGGACCGCATGCCTTCGAAGACCCTGGAGCGCCCGGCGTCCTCCGAGGCCGAAGGCGGCGTCGGAGGATGGTCCCTCATGAGGGCCAGGAAGATCACGGCCGCAGTCAGTGAGGCGACCCCATAGACCATGAGCATCGGTTTCAGGTCGAAGACCCCGTTCCCCAATGACGCGATCAGGTGCGGGGTCAGCACCATGGCTACGATGATCCCGACGTATTGGGCCAGGGTCCCGAGCCCCACGGCCGTCGCCCGCTCGCCGAGCGGGAACCAGGTCACCCCGATCTTGGTCAGGGCGTTCAGGATGAAAGGCTGGGCGACGGCCAGACCGGTTTGTGCGATCAGGACCATGACGTAGTCGGACGCGAAAAAGCCCTTCATCAGTCCGAAAATGCCGGTCAGGCCGGCCCCGATCCATAGCCCCTTTTTCAATCCATACGTGTCGATCACGTAGGATGCCGGGATGCAAAAGACGATGAAAACAATCATGTAGAGCATCGAAAGGAGGTCGATCTGGAGCGCGCCGGCCTTGTAATAGGCCCGGGCCGCCGACGCGACCGGGGCGAAGGTCAGCCATTGGATCTCGATGACGATACTGATCAAAACATAGATCGCCAGCACCACCCAGCGATACTTGTAAAGCTTGAAGTCATGGTCCGGCATGGGGTGTCCTCCTTCGCGAGCGGCCGTCAAACATCGACTTTTTTCCGCAACAAACGCACGCGTTGCGGGCCATTTCATCGGGCATGAATATCTCGCCGGAAATCTTATTTCAGCCGGCGGGCGAAGTCAAGGCGGATATGCTGCCTGATCATTTCGACAGGACGTTAGTCGGAATTCCGGAATCCTCGGAAGCCGGTCTTATCATTCGAAAAGAAATAGTCCTGGCGACAAAACTGGGTGCTTGGCCCAGACGAATGGCGGAAAGGCGCCCCGCCGCCCTTAAGCCCGCAGCGTCATCGAAAAGACGGCGATGCCCAAGCGGCGGGTGTCGCCGTTGTGAGAGACCTCGTCGGGGACGAATACAGGTGAATCGATCTGGATCCGATAAAGTCTCCCCGGCACGAAATCGATGGCGGCCACGAATTCGGATGGGATGTCTTTGCGGCCCCGGAAAGGAAAAGACGCCGCCGGCGCAAAATCGTCCGTGTGTTGGTCATAAACGGACACGGCGAGTTCCAGCGGCAAGGCCTCTTCGAACGGCGACAGGAAAGACAGCTTAAGGCTCCGCGCCGCAATGCGGCCATAAACATAAGCCCACGACCTCCCCTTCGTCCACCTCCCGCCCGAGCTAAATAAGCCGGGCTCGAACTCCCACCAGCCCAGGCCGAACCGGTCGATTTCCTTAGTATGTGAAGAGAGCGGTGCCGTGTCGAAGATAAAGACGTTCCCTTTGCACCGCCGACAGACCTTTTCGGTCATCGCGTTCTTGCGGACAACGGTCCGTTTTTCCGATCCGAGCGCCTCCCCCACCGGCATCGAGTCGATATTGCCGATGGCCATTTCAGCTTCATAGTCGAGGCAGCAAAGGACGTACTCACCATTGGCCAGGAGGCCGAAGTTGTCGGCCATGACGCAGGTCCTCGGTTCCTCGCGCTCTTCCACGTAAACAAACGTTCCGGCCGGCAGGGCGGCCCTGAGGAAATCTCGGTCGCGCGTCCAGAGCTCGAGCGATTTGAAGACGAGGAAGACGTTGGGTAGAGCCATGTATCCCCAGAAGACCTCGTCCTTGAGACGGTGGAAATCCGGCGGCAAACCGGCCCGGTCGAGAACGATCTTCGTCCCGATGTGCTCCCTATACTTCTCGAGCGCCGCCGCCCGCTCCCGGGCGTAAGCTTCCGGATATTTCTTCTGAAGGACCGCAGCCAGCCGCTCCAGCCGCTTGAGCGTTCGGGTTATCCAACGCCGCTCCGCCCCGTCGCTTGGAAAATTGGCCCAGAGATCGAACCCGCGTCCCGCCTGGACGGTCGAGTCATGGGAGACGACGAAGTTCGAAGCCACGTGGACCTCGAGCCGGACGGCGCTCCCCGCCTGGAACTTGTCTTCGATGACGTCGAACACCATTCCGTAGAACGTCTTGAAAGGCAGACGGTCATAGCCGCGCATTCTGTAGGAGCGTTTCGTCGCCGTCTGGAAGCTGAGGGCCAGGGTCAGATTACCGTGGCGGAGGAGATTCCGCCGGACTTCCGGGTCGCCGAGGAGAGAAACATTGGTGATCAGCGTGACAGGATGGCCTTCGGCCTCGAGCAGGTCCAAGACCTCATAGACTTTCTTGTTGAGGAGGGGCTCGCCGAGGACATTGAGGAGGACGGGAGTGCGGATATTGAGGGCATGGATTTCGTCGAGGAACTTTCTCAGCCGCGCTTCCGAAAGATGCTCCTTCGGCCGGCGCAGGACATCGGACGGGCAGAACGCGCAGTGCATGTTGCAGTGGCTCGTGAGTTCGAGGAAGAGCGTCCGGGGCGGATCGACAGGGCCTATAACCATGGCGTTTGACGTCGGAGCTGTTTCCCTCTCCGGCGCGCCGGGTCATTCCCCGTCCTGAGGACTGACGGCGCCGGCCAGTTACTTACCATTCAATCCTTGGATCTACCCATACGGCCAAATCCTGAGTTGATGTATTCAAAACATGAACCTGTAAGACAATCTCAACATCCTGACCGGAATACCTTCCCAGATACAAAGCAAGATCATCCAAACGGCCGTCATAATAACAGCGCTCGGCTGTATAAAAGGATGGATCATTGTTCACGAAAACTTTAAACTCGGCGCCAATTGTTTGATTCGCTTCCTTTAAAAATCCAATCGTTGTTTTAAAAGTGGCTTTTTCAGGAAGATTTTCGATTTTAAATATTCCTACAACTAATCCATATTCATCTCGTGACTCAGGATGCGTCAATATTACTTTTGAATAGACCTTATTATCTTCTAATAAAGCATCATACCGATAGCAAGCGAAACCTCCGAAATCATCCTCTTCTCCAGGAAAAGGAAGGTCACCATAACCATTCGCCCATCTAGTATTTACGTTTTCTGCTAAGGGTAATAAACTAATTATTCTCTTTGGTAATCCTACCGAGCGGGATGGCCTTTTCACATAAACTGTCCGGTATCCCGTCCAGGGTCCACTCGCCCAGTCTGTGTGATCAAAGACCTTAGCTCCATACTTCAAGGGCCCTTCAGGATAAGGTCCTCCAAAAAAAACACAGGGGGACATTAAACAGACGTTAACTTCCCTGTCATTAACCAGGATAATAATCCTTTTTAATCCTGTTCCACTATTATCCTGAGCATTGACCGTAATAGTAATCATATCTTTAGCTGTGGGTTCCGCAGGAGAAATAGATATTTTTACAGTGGGTTTTCCCATCTCTACTAATTCTGGCCACTGCTGAGAGGAAATATTTATCCCCAGTAATAAGATTATCAATAATAAAAGGCCTAACTTCATTATGTTAAGCATGTTAACGTCCTATTTTAGTTTTCAATAGAAGTTTCCTTTTCCGGGGCGTGATGAATTGCCGCGCCTGGCCGATGAATCTCCCCTTGAATCTTCCCTTCTGACCACACTGAGAATATACCGTCGCCGCCTGGAGATGTCAATAAGATATGAATGGTCCCCTTCCGGCCGCCGGGGAACGCGTGTTTCATGGCGTTGGAGACGAGTTCCGTGACGATCAGGCCGCAGGGAATGGCCGCGTTGAATTTTCCCAAGAGTCGTGTTATAAGCAAGGTGTGAGCACCGACGATAAAACACTGCTCGTCGTCAATCCCGCCGCCGGCCATGGGCGCGGGTTTAAGTGCTTCCGCCGTCTCGAGCCCCGAATCCTCAAGGAGTTCCCCGGGATCGAGATCTGCTCCTCCGAATACCCTGGCCACGCCTCGGAAATCGGCCGCCGGGCGGCTGAAGAGGGTTTCGCGCGGGTGATCTGCCTCGGCGGCGACGGCACGCCCTTCGAGGTGATCAATGGCATCTATGCCGAAGGACGGCCGCCCCGGACGCCCGAGATCGGGCTCATCCCGGCCGGGACCGGCAATTCCTTCCTCCGGGACTTCGACACCCTCACGGCCGACCGAGCGCTCGACAACATCCGGGCCGGACGCCGTCACACCGTCGACTTGGTAGAATTTTGGTACCGGCAGGACGGGCGGACCGAACATCGGTTCTCTATAAACCTCTTGGGGGTAGGACTCATCGCCGACATCCTCAAATTGACCAACGAACGCCTGAAGATCCTGGGCTCCTTCGGCTACAGCCTGGCGGTCCTTCTGAGGCTGGCCAAGGGCATGGACAACCGCATGGACATCGAAGCGGACGGTAAGAAATGGACCGCCCGCGACAGCGCCATGGTCATCTCGAATTCGAAATTCACCGGCGGCCGGATGAAGATCGCGCCGGACGCCGACCCATCGGACGGGCGCGTCGATCTCGTGATTTTCCGCGAGGTCAACCGCCGCGAGATCATCGATATATTCCGCAAGGTGTTCTCCGGGACCCACACCGGCCATCCGAAGGTGGACGTGATCAAGGCCGCCGAGATCTCCATCAACGCCGATCCGCCCCAACTCCTGATGGCCGACGGCGAGCTCCTCGGCGAGACTCCCCTGCGGCTGAAGGTTTGGCCCCGGGAACTGATCATCTTGGCATGAAGCGCGTCTTCGAAAGCCTGCGGTCGCTCGTCATCTGGGTGATCGCCCTGCCCGTCTTCGTCCTGGGCTGCCTCGTGATCCTGCTGGTCGCCCTTTTCACTCGCGGCCGGCGTCTGGAAGGATTGATCAAAGTCTGCTGCCGACTAGTGCTCTTCGCCAGCGGCGTTCGCCTCAGGGTAAGGGGACGGGAGAACGTCAAAGCAGGCCTCCGATACGTCGTGATGATGAACCACGTCAATATCTTCGACCCCCTCGTTTTCTATGCCTCCTTTCCAGGTCCTCTCCGCGGGATTGAGGAAGAAAGCCACTTCCGCTGGCCGTTCTATGGGGCCGTTCTCCGTCGCATCGGCCAGATTCCGATCGACCGTAAAAACAGCTCTAAAGCGAGAGAGAGCATCCAACAGGCCGTGGACCTCGTCCGTTCCTGCAAGGAATTTTCCATCGCCATTCTGCCGGAGGGAACGCGCACCCTGGACGGGAAACTGGGGCCCTTCAAACGAGGCGGCTTCCATCTGGCCTTGGAAACGGGACTGGATATTCTGCCGATCGTCCAGAAGGGCGGATACAGGATCATTCACAAGGGAAGCCTTCTCATCCGCCCCGGCCGGGTCGATCTAACCATCGAACCCCCGGTTCCCATAGGCGGAGTGAGCAAAGAAAACCTTCAGGAATTGGTCGATAAGGTGCGGACCGTTTTTATACGCAGTCTTGGAGAAAGCACCATCCCGAATCCGGGAAGGGCAAGCGCATCAGATACCGCATGAAAGGATCGGTTGTCCGCTCAGCAACGGACGAAAGCGCCTGGGGGCGCATTCTGATTAATTCGCTTCTTTTCCGATAAAAAGAACCCTACTTTCTGACGAAAACTATATGACCGGCGCGGCCGACGCTGAGCTCGAAGCCCGTCACCTTGTTCCCCTTGCGGACGAATTCGATGTTGAAGTAGCCCAGGTTGAACTTATCCGGAGCCTTGGCGACGAGGGGATCCTTAGGCGCGTTCCTGAACTTGATGACGAGACCGTCCTTTTCCACCACCAGGCGGTACTCCGACCCGAGCAGCTCTTCGCTCTTATAAAGGCCCACGAATTCCTGGAGCTTGATCGGTGTCAAGGGAGCGAGAGGTGCGGCCTTGGTCAGCGTGAATGTTTCATCATTCCCGACCCGCACGATCGCCTGGAGCGGCTTCCCCTTGGCAGGCGGGGCAAATTCCAGGCTGATCTCCTCCGGCGCGTCAATCGCCCGGAACATCACCGGGCTCACGGGAGCGAAATGAAACGGCTTCCCCAGGCCGTCCATTTCCAGCTTGTCCTCTTTGACGGATAAAGAGATCCACATCCCGAACTTATCGTCCTGGTAATTCCCCGTTTTGGCTTCGAGCTCCTGCGGGGTCAGCTTGATGGGTTCGACCGCCTTGAGGTCGGCCTTTGGGGAGGCTTTAAGCAGATCGGCCAGATAGATATCGGTCACTTTGAAGCACAAGCCCGAAGGGTTCATGGAGCTTAGGTTGGCCAGGCAGATGACCGAAAACTTCTGCTCGGGGAAGCGGACGAAGCCCGCCCGGAACCCGGCCCAGGCGCCGCCGTGTTCGACGACCTTCAACCCTTTGTATTCGGTGACGACGAGCCCGAACGCGTAGTCGAGTTTTTCCCCGTTATTGAGGACGCCCACCGTGTGGAGCATGTCCATCAGGTCCTTGCCAAGCTTGTTGTTGTAAAAAGCCTGGTCCCAAAGATACAGGTCCTCGACGGAGGTGTAGATGTTGCCGTCCCCGGTCTCGTCCCAGTTGCTCATGTCGAGCTTATAGCCTTTTTCGGTCTTGTCGTAGCCGCTGGCCCGCTCCTTGACGATCTGGGTATGGTCGTCCTGGAAGATCGTGTGCCGCATGCCCACCGGCCCGAAGATGCGCTCCTGGGCGAATTCATTCAGACTCTTGCCGCTCACCCGCTCGACGATCTGCCCCAGTAAAAAGAAACCGGTGTTCGTGTAGGAATATTCCTCTCCAGGCAGGTAATTCAGCCTCTTTTGCCCGGAGATCACCTCAAGTGATTCTTCGACCGTGGGAGAATCGGATTCCGGCCTGAATCCCGAAAGCTCCAGGAGGGCGTTGTAGTCGCGGAGTCCGCTGGTATGGTGGAGGAGGTGGTTTATCGTGATGGTCTTCTCGTACCGGGGAAGCTCCGGAATATACTTTCTGATGTCGTCGTCCAGGGAGATCTTGCCGTCCCTGACCAACAGGGCGACGCAAGTGGCGGTGAACTGCTTAGAGGTCGAGCCTATGTCGAAGATCTTGGTGGGCGTCATGGCCAGCCCGTCCTCGATCTTCGCCATACCGTAGCCGCGCTCGTAGATGATCTGTCCGTCCTTGACGACAGCCAGGGCGCAGCCGGGGGTCACGGTCGTGTCCCACTCGGCAAAGAGCTTGTCGACCTTGTCCGTCCTCTCGTCGGCGTTAAGGGACCCCGAGAGGAATAACAAGATGATGACCGCTGTGAAGACTCCCCAGAGGCCTAACTTATTTTTCATGAAAATCTCCTTTAATAAAAAGAAGAGGAAGAGAACCGTCTCTCCCTCTTCTCTCTTTAAGATCAGAAGTAAAACTTCATCCCGACCCGGAAGAACCTCGGTTCGCAAACCCCCGTGGCTTTCCCGAACGAGGCCAGGGTCACCCTGGATTCCACATAATTTTCGACGCCGCGGTTGAAGATGTTAAACGCGTCGAAGATCAAGCTGATCTTCATCTTTTGGTTGAAAGCGAAGACCTTTTCCGCCCGGACATCAAAACTGATCTGGGCCGGAAGCCTTCTCGACCCCCTGGATGTAACGTTGACACTGGGACTCCCTGAAACGCTGGAAACCTTCACGTACGGCGTCCAATTCCAGCCGCTCTGGTAGGAGAATCTCGGGGTCAAGACGATGTTGAGAGGCAGGACGACCGTCCCATACAGGTTGACGGCGTGGGGAGCGTCATAGGGCAGATAGCCGCGGGCATTGATCTGTCTATTGGGCGTTTCGTAGTAGATCCCTCCCCATGCCGCCGTCGTGCTGTTGGTATGGTTTCCTTTGGTCTGGCTGTAAGTGTAGTCGATGTGCAGCATCCAGTTGTTGGAGAACCTTTTGTTGATGGAGAACGTGATCCCTGAGTAGGTGTTCTTGGGTGTAATGATCACGGAACCGTATTCGCCGGCCCGGGGATTGCCGATGACGAAATGATCGGCGGGGGACGATTCGGTCTTTTCGTAGAGCATGATGGTCTGCGGATTGCCGTTCTGGTCTCTGTAAGTATAGGGGAATTGTTCCCACGTGGCCGTGGCGTTCATCCTCGCGATGAAGTCCTCATAGACACGGTACATGAATGTCACTCCGACGACGATGTCCGTGAACATCGTTCTCTCCAGGCCGAGGGTGAACTGGTCCGAATAGGGAATGCGGACGCCGGGCGCCATCGACGAGTTGGCGGAATAGGCTTGCCTCCAGACCTCGATCTTCTGACCGCCGGGACGGACGTCATACATGACCCAGTCCTGATAACCGGGGTCGGCGCCGTTGAAGTAATAGGTTTTGAAGGACTCATGGAATCGTCCATAATGGGCTTTGAAGGCCGTCGTGTGGTCCCCGAAAATGTCAAAGGTGAGCCCGAGCCGGCCCTCCCATGAGCTCTTGGGCTTGAAAAAGGCCGCTTCGCCAATATTGGGCAGATATCCCCTCTGCATGCTCCAGCGGAGGCCGGGGTTGATGGTCAGCCGGTCGCTGATCTTCCAGGAATCCTGGACGAAAGCGGAAGCCCTCCAACCGTTGGCCTTCAGATCATAGCCATAGGAATAGGCGTAGGTATGGTATTGGTAGTCGTAATAGCTGTAGACGTTGTCCGAATAATTGAATCCTCCCGGATAGCCGCTCGCGACGTTATCGAATCCCTTAAGGAATTCAACTCCTACTTTGAAATCGTGGGACCCTTTGATGAAATCCTCAGCATGATGGGAGATGGAAGCGCTGCCCGTGTAATGACTCGACGCGGAATCTCCCCAATAACCATAATTGCCGCTGTACATCCCCGTCAGGGCGTCATAACGCTGGGGCACATCTCTCCCCTGGTTCGGCCTTTGGTCATACAAGCTGTAGTAGTAACCCAGCTTGACCTCGGCAAAGGTGTTCTCGGAAAAGGTTTGCAGTAAACTTAAGGACACCGGAATAGCGGGGCCCACATCGAAATATGTCGCGTCGAGGGGCCTGTCGACCCCAAGCCCCCTGTTGAAGACCTGGAACAACTCGTATTCGACAAAGGCCGAGAGCCGGGTGTTCCTGCCGGCCTGATACGTCAGCTTGCCGAACCCCTTGGGGATCTGTTCCGACTCCCTTTCCTTGAAGACCACACCGCCCCCCATGACCTCGGAATCACCTTGGATGAAGCCGCCGGAGGCGTAGAACCAGAGTTTGTCCTTGATAATGGGGCCGCCGATCCCGAGATGGGCATCGAAATAGAGGGAGCGGGGGGGCGTCGAGAAAAGGGAGAACTTCGGATCGGTAGTATTGAAGTTCTTCTGGTTCCAGTTCAGGGGGGAATATGAGGTCGCGACCAGGCCTTCGAACGTGTTTCCGCCGCTCTTGGTGATCAAATTGAGGACGGCGCCGGTGAAATTGCCGTATTCGGCGTTGGCCCCTGATCCCGAGACTTGAGCTTCTTCGATGATGTTCATATCCGGGTACGACCAATCGGCCCCGGATCCGATATAGGTCAATAGGCTCTGACCGTCCAATTGCCACTGGTTACTGACCCGGGATGGGGCGCCCATGGCGCTGTCATCCTTGATGCCCGGCGCCAGGTTGATCAGGCTAGTAGAGTTCTTGAATCGCATCTCCTCGCCGACCGTCTCGAGCATCTGTTTGTCCAGGTTGGTCGCGTTCATCTGGGAATCCTTGACGTCGATGAGGGGCGACGTCCCCGTGACCGTCACCTCCTGCTCCAGCTTGCCGATCTTGAGAACGAGGTCAACGGTGATGGTCTGACCGACGAAGATCTTGATGTCGTCCCTCTTGACGGTCGTGAATCCCGCGAACGAAGCTTCAAGTGTATAGCTGCCGCTGGAAAGGGCCACGAACCTGAACCTGCCCTCTCCCGTAGCGACCTTGCTTTGAGCTCCTCCGATGAGGTCGGGAGAGGACACTTTGACTTGGGCGCCGGGAAGCGGATTGCCTTCTTCGTCAATGATCTTTCCTTCGATGGAACCTGTCGTCCCGCTCTGGGCATAGGATATCCCGGAAATGAGACCAAAAACGATGAGAGCCGACAACAGTGAGATAATTTTCCTCTTCATGAATTCCTCCTTCTGTCTTGAGCCCCAGAGGGACCCTTGACTCAATCCTCTGAATTGCCCCTATTCACCCCGAAACCGAACTCTTTCTTCTGATCCACCTCCTCGACAGTTTGTTAGAATATATCTTATGAATACCCAAGTCATGTCAAGCACTTTGTGTGAATTCCGCATGCCATCCGCCACCTCTGGTTTTATTGAACAGGCAACTTCATTTAAAACGACACGATTGATTGAATTCAACCCATCTCTTTTGGACGTTATTTCTTTTAAGCAGAAATCCTTTTCTTTGTCATAAATTTATGATAATCTGCTTTTCTTTTATGCTCATATTTAAATTTAAAGACGAAGGTGACATATTATGAGTAAGGTCGCGGCAAAAATTCTGGTCATCAGCTTTTTGACGGTTTTATTCTTCCCGGTCCTGGGGCTCGGCCAGGAAGAGGGAGACGAAATGGCCCAGTTTTCAGGCAAAGTTTTGGATCTCGAGAAGAAACCTATCGCTCAGGCCGGGATCCTGATCAAAAACCTAGGAACCGGGCAAATGTTGTCCGAAAAAACGAGCAAGAAAGGGGAATTCGCGTTCCGAAGGCTCATGCCGGGGAAGTATTCCGTGACGGTGGCCAAGGAAGGCTATAAGAGCTTTTCGCAGGAGATCGACCTTGAGTCCGGGACCGCGCCGAAAGTCGAAATCGACCTGGCCAGGGAACCGAGCGAAGAACAAAAAAAGAGGCAGGAGGCCCTCGCCTTGTTTCAGAACGGAGTGAGCCTGGCTCAGGCCGACAAGCTCGAAGAGGCCCTCGACGCCTTCCGGAAGGCGGTCGAGCTCAAACCGGACCTTGCCGAAGCCCACATCAACCTGGGGCTTCTTCTCTATCGACAGGGTAAAGCCGACGAGGCGGAGAAGGCCCTACTGAAGGCCCTCGAGCTCAAACCGGAAGAATCGAAGACCAAGGAAGCTCTGGCCGATATCTATTTCGAGAAGGCCAAAGAGCTGCTCCAACTGGATAAGATCGACGAAGCGCTGGAAAAGCTGAAACTGTCCTCCGGCTTCAACCCGAACTACCCCTTTACCAACTATCTTTTGGGCTACGCTTATACCCAGAAAGGGATGAAGGAGGAAGCCATCAAGTCCTTCGAGGCCTTCCTCCAGCTCGAACCGAACGCTCCCCAGGCGGCCAAGGTGAAGGAAATCCTCGAGAACCTTAAGAAACAAAAATAATGTCCGCCAGGCGCAATCATGAAAGGATCTCAGCCGGCGATGGGCCTTCCGCAAGCCGCTTCATTCTCTGGGCCGCCGGCGTTGCCGCCCTCGGCTTTCTGATCTATCTCGGGCTGAACAAGGGCTTTTTCAAGAAAGGCCTCGGGACGTTCCCGGAGATGAACGTCCTCCTCTTCACCCTGGACACGACCCGGGCCGACCACGTCGGATGTTACGGCTACCCGAACGTCCGGACGCCGAATATCGATGGGCTGGCCGCGGATGGGTTCCTTTTCAAGAACGCAACGGCCCAGGCCCCGATGACCCTGCCCTCACATTCTTCGATCTTCACGGGTACCTATCCGTTCATTCATGGTGTCAAGGACAACGGCGGTTTCTACTTGGAGCCGGAAAAAGTCACTCTGGCCGAACTCCTGAAGCAAAAAGGCTGGACGACGAGCGCATTCGTCGGCGCCTTTGTCCTCGATTCCCGATGGGGCCTCAACCAGGGTTTCGATTATTATTATGACAATTTCGATTTCGCCAAGTACAAGAAGATCAGCCTCGATTCCGTCCAGCGTGAAGGGGGCGAGGTCATCAAAGCCTTTTTCGATTGGTTCAAAACGAACGGGGACCGCCGCTTCTTCAGCTGGATCCACCTCTACGATCCCCATACCCCTTACGAGCCTCCTGAACCATACAAGAGCGAGTATTCTGGGCGGCCGTGGGGACTCTACGACGGCGAGATCGCTTACGTGGATTCCCTCATCGGGAAGGTCCTGGAAAGCCTCCGGGAAAAGGGAGTCCTGGACAAGACCATCATCGTCATCGCGGCCGATCACGGGGAAAGCCTGGGGGAACACGGGGAGAGTTCACACGCTTTTTTCATTTACGATTCCACCGTCTCCGTCCCCTTGATCCTGAAGCTACCCGCCTCGAATTTGAAGGCAAAGACGATCGATGCCCAGGTGGAGCTCGTGGACATCATGCCCACGCTCCTCGACCTCCTCGGGATCACCGTTCCCAATGAAATCCAGGGAAGGAGCCTGGTCTCCCTCTTGGCCGGCAGCCGGTCCAAAACCGATAAGATGGCCTATAGCGAAAGCTATTATCCTCGATACCACTATGGGTGGAGCGAACTTAAGAGCCTCCGAACCGTCCGGTACCAATACATCCAAGCGCCGCGGCCGGAGCTTTACGACATCGTCCGGGACCCGATGGAAAGGACCAACATCTACGGGCAAAACGGCCCGCAGGCAGAGAGGTTCATCAAAGAGATGAAGAGGCTCCAGGAACGTTCGCCGGTCCAGGGAGATGAATCGAAAGCCCCCCGGCAACTGGATAATGATACCCTGGAGAAACTGAAGGCCTTGGGATACGTCGGCGGGTTCACATCGAGGACGAAGCTCGACCGTTCCGTCGGCCTCTCCGACCCCAAGGACAAGATCCACCTCTACAACAAGCTCAAGCAGGCCGAAGGGGCTTCGGCCGACCGCGAATACGACGATGCCTTGAAGAAGATCGGCGAGGTCATCGATGAGGACCCCGGGATCATGGAGGCCCGCCAGGTCCGGGGTCAGATCTACATGGAGCTCGATCGCCCTGAAGAAGCGGTCGAGGAGTGCCGGGCGGCCCTGGAGATCGACCCCGAGTACGGGGCGGCGATCTTCACCATGGCCCAGGCCTACAGGAAACTCAAGAAGCCGGACGAAGCGGCAGCCGGTTTCCGGCGCCTCATCCAGCTCGATCCGAAGGACCCGAAACCCTATGTCAACCTCGGGGAGATCTCCCTGGACGTCCGGGATTTCGACGCGGCCATCTCCCATCTCGAGAAGGCGATCGCCGCCGACCCGGAACACAGCTCCGTCGCCCATAATCTCCTGGGCTCCGCCTATCTTGAAAAGAAGATGCTCGAGCCGGCGGAACGGGAGATCCGAAGGTCCCTGGAGATGCGGCCGCAGATCCCGGACGCCCACTACAACCTGGGTCTTTTGTATGAGGAGAAGGGCGATCTTCAAAAAGCCGCGGAGGAATACCGGAAAGAGATCGATATCCACCCCGCCGCCTATCCCGCCTATTTTAATCTGGCCCTTCTCTGCGCCAGGACCGGCGACCGGCAGGGTGAATTCGAGCATTTCAAGGAAGCCGTCAAGGCTAATCCTCAATTCGCGCGGGGATACCTTTTCCTGGCCAAGGCCTATCTCGACCGGAACGAAAACTACGACGAGGCCATCCGCCTCGCCCGTAAGGGACTGGAATTGGAGCCCGAGGCGGAATCGGCTCCCTTGGGTCATTATGTCCTGGCCGATATCTACAACCGCCTGGGGCGCTTGTCCGAGTATCGGGCGGAGCTGGAAAAAGGACAGGCCCTCGAGGCCAGGATCAAGAAACGATAACGGTCCGCGGGGCCGGCCCGGAGAGCCTCAGTTCAAGCTCTTGAGGATTTCCTTCGCCAACGTCGCGTTCGGGTTAGTGGGATCGAGTTCGACGAATTTCTGGAGCAGGGCTTTGGCCTTGGCTGAGTCCCCCGAACTCAGGAGGACGATCGCGAGCTGATAATACCCGTCGGAGTAATATGGATCGATCGCTAGGAGTCTCTCGAACACCCCTTGGGCCTCTTCCCGTTTTCCCGTGTTGACGAGACAAACGCCGTAGTTGTAAAAGGTTTCGGGGTCCTGGCCTTTCAGGTCTACCGCCCTCCTGTAATACTCCGAAGCTTTTTCGAAATCCCCCTTTTTGGCCAGGATGATGCCCGACCGGGTCAGGGGCAAAATAAAGTCCGGCTTGAGATCGATCGCTTTTCGATAATCCTCGAGCGCTTGGTCGGTCTTCCCGGACCTTTCGAGCCCGTAACCCCGGTAGTAATAGAGAACGGCTTCGGAAGGGGCCTTGGTGATGGCATCGCTGAACTCGGCGACAGCCTCGTCATATCTGCCCGCCGAGAGGAACTCGGAACCTGATCTGACGATCTTTCCCAGGGCAATCCCGCCCGGGGCCACCGCGCTTCCCGGTTCCATCCGAACGTCCATGGGCGTCGCCTCACCGGGGATAGCCCTGACCGAGCCGGACTGGGGGACATAGCCTTCTTTTTCGAAGGTCAGGTTGTAAGCGCCAGGAACGAGACCGCTCTTGTAGAAATGGCCTTTCTTGTCGGAAACAAGGGAATAAGTCATAGACTCGGACTTCGAATAGACCATGGCGATCTTGACACCTTCCAGGAGCTCACCGGTCGCTGCGTCCTTGACCAGTCCGTCCACGGCTCCCGTGATGTCCGCCCTGAGGGGCAGCCTGATAAATGCCGCGCCGATCGCCAGCGCCATTATGAGGGCTTGGTGCATCCTGGTCATGAAGGCTCCTTTATTTCACCGGGTTTCGTTTCATTCCGTTTTTTATCGAGCGCGTCGGCTCTGTCCCAGTAGGTTTTAGCCTTCTCCTTATCCCCCAGCGAGAAGTAGATGGCTCCCAAGGTCCTGTTGTTCTCCGGGGTGTCCCCATACTTTCGGACCTGCTCAAAATAGACGGCCGCCCGGTCCAGCTTCTTGAGTTCAAGACATGAGTTTCCAAGGAGAAGGAGGACCGCGTAGGTTCTTTCCACGCCGTCCTTTTCCAGCAGATCCAAAACCCCGGCAAAATCTTTTGTCAGATATAAGGCCCGCGCGATGACCGGAATCGACCCGGAGTTCCGGAGCCGTTCGGGAAGCCCCCGAAAGCATTCGAGGGCCCGGGCCGCGTCACCCGCGTTCAAATATTCCTGGCCGAGGATGAAGGTGTAGTCATCTTTGGACGAAAGAGGCTCGACGCTTTCGAACTCGATAGGCTTGGGAACGTCGAAGGAGAGGATGGAAACGGTCTTTCGGAAAACCTCGGCCCCTTCCCTGTCCATGACCAAGTCATAATTTCCGGGCCGGACGTCCTTGAGAGGCCGGCGGAAGATGAACAAGCTCCCCCGCTGGACGGCGTTCTTGATTTCCACGGCCTCAAGCCCCTTATCCCTAGGAACAAGGACGACCCGAAGGGCCTTGTCCGAAAGCAGGATGGCTTCGAGGGTTTCACCCGGGCCATAAATGGCGCGGGGGTCCGAAAGGACCTTGTAATCCCCGAGGCTCAAAGGAACGAAAGACCCCGCGTCCTTCTCCTTGACTTCGTAGCCCACGACGACCGGCATGGCCCCAGGGCCCGTCCGGATCTGTTCCTTAAGGACGGCAAATTCCTCCGTGGTCTTGTTGGTCAAGGTCAGACTGGCGTCGAAATCGCCTTCGATGATCGGGGCGAGATCGTTAAAGACGAATTTATGTTCTTCCATCGCCTTTTTTTTGGCCTCGTCGAGCTTCAAGCGGATCTCTTTATCCCTCTGGTAGATCGTTCTCCCGGCCGTGTCCTCGACCCTCAGGTGGAAGACCAGGTGCGCGGTCTGGAACCCGTCCGGGTTCTTCGTCGTCCGGATCAGATCGGGCAGGATCGAATAATTGAGGAATCGGATGCCGTTCTGTTCGGTCAGCCAGAAGGCCGCTTTGGCGGCCATCTCTTTGGCCGAATAGCTGACGTCGACCGTCCCTTCGACAGCTGAGAAGTTCCTGAGATAGCCCTTCTCGACCTCTTTTTCCGGCAAGTTGTAAATCTGGGCGATGATGTTGGCCGAAGAATTCGGGGTCCCGGCGAAGGCCGTGTTCGCCTCCTCCGGGATGACGGAAAGGGAGGCCTTAGCCAGCTCGGGAAAGCTCGAGCTGATGATCCGGTAGGCCTGGGCTTTGCCGACACTCCCCCGCATGTAGCTCGTGGACAGGATCTCCAGGTTGGAATTGAGTCCTGGATAGAAAAGAATGTAATCTCCTATGTTGTCCCGCCGGTAGAAAAGCAGGTAGAGCATGGGGGGGAGCCCCCTCCTGCCCTCGTTCTGATACAGCCAGAGCTCACAATCGATCACCTTTTCCGACCCCGAGTAGTTCTGGACCTCCGCCGGCTTTCCGAGGAGGATATAGATCCGGCCCCTATCCGTCCGGGCCCCGTCGTAATGGGCTTCGGCGTACCTCCTCCGGGCATAATATTCGATCATGGTTTCGTTCTGGGGGGTGCCGGGTGTCGTGTCCCTTGCTTTCCAGAACATCTGCTGGAACCTTTTCCGGTCCTCCTCGGTCTGCAGGCTCTTGAAGACCGAAAGCTCCCTTTTGGTCATGATCGGCCCGACCTCATCCAGCCACGCTTTCCAATCTTTGGCCAACGGCTGTGACGCGGCGAAGATACCGATCAGAAAGAACGCCGAAAAAAGGAGGAATGTGAAGAGCCTTCTCCAGGTCATGCCGAATCCCGGTTAAGATGGACTTTTTGGACATACGGCGATGTCATGGCGGCGAGCATGGCCCCGTAATCGACATCGAATTTCACCTCGTCACCGACCTGGAGTTCGGCCGTGTTCGCGACGGCGATCAAATGATCGCTCGAGGCGCCAAGGATCTCGATATCGATCCGCGGGTAGAGCTGAGTGTAAAGGACGTCCTGGCGGCCGATGTTGAGGATGAGGCGCCTGCCGGCGCCGCGGTCTTCGAACTTTGGGATGCTGCCGAACGCATCAAGCCCGATCTCTCCCCAGGGAACGGAGGGTTTGATCTTGGACTCGATGACCTCGGCGACCAGCGTGAACGCGTCATAATGGAGCCCCGGGATCCCCTTCTCTTCCAAATCCCTGCCCCCGAGGAGGAATGAATCGCCTAGCCGGACGTTGTTGACCCGGTTGACTCGGTCGACGGATTTGAGCCAGGAGTATACCGTCGAGCAGCCGGCGGAGACATATTCCAGCTCGATGTGAAACTTCTTTTCCATGTCCAGAGCGAGGGAAGAAAGCTCCCCCATGTTCTTCGCGTCCGGTTTGACCCCCCCGAAACAGGCCAGGTTCGCCCCGATGCCGGCAAGACGGATGCCCGGCAGCGAAAGAACTTGCTTCACCATGTCCCCGAGGTCCCCTGGCATGATGCCTTCCCTCAGATCGCCGAGCTCGACCATCAGGATGACTCCATGGCGAGCGCCGTTGCGGACTGCCGCAGCGGAAAGCTCCCGGATCACCTTCATTTCCGAATTGAAACTGATCGAACAGTCCCGGACGACGGCTTCCGCCTCCCCCAGGCCCGGCAGGCGGAGGAGGATGAAGGGGGCCCGGATGCCCGCCTCCCGCATCTTCCTGAGATTGGCGATCCTTGAATCGCCCAAGACGGAGATCCCGTTCTTCAGATAGACTTCAGCGACAAGAGGGTCCCCGCAAACCCCTTTGGTGACCCCCGTCATCATCAGGCCCTTGGCCCCGTATAATTTGATCACCTCCCGGACGTTGTGGCCGATCTTGGCCAGATCGATCTCCAGTCTGGGCGTGCTCATGATCATCAATCCGCGCCGCCTATTTTTTCCCCGGTCCGTAGAGCAGCTTCCCCGCCAGCTCTCCACTGTGGGCGCTATGGTCGACGACGACCTTCCCGTTGACGATGACATAGTCGATCCCGACGGGATACTGTTCGGGGTCCGTATAGGTGGCCTTATCGGCGATCGTCGCCGGATCGAAGATGACCAGGTCCGCCCAGTTCCCGGTCCGGATCGCGCCGCGGTCCTTGAGCCCCACCTTGGCCGCAGGCATCGACGTCATCTTTTTAATGGCCTCAGGAAGGCCCATGATCTTCCTCTCACGCACGTAATGCCCGAGGAAACGGGGAAAGGTCCCATAGTTCCTGGGATGGGGCATCCCACCGTGGAGGGGGCCGGTGGGGGCTAGGGCCGAGCCGTCGGAGCAGAGCATGACGAGCGGATGCTTGAGGACCTGCTCCGTCCCCTCCTCGTCCATTCCGAACCCGGTGATGGAAACGTTCCCTCCTTCCTTGATGAGGAGGTCGCAGGAAAATTCGTAAGGGTCCTGATGGGTTTCGGAGGCCGCCTGTTGGATCGTCTTGCCGACGAGAGGCTTATCCTCTTCCTTGTCCATGTCGACGAGGAGGATGTTCTCCCATGGGGTCCCTTCGAGCTTCTCGAAGGTCTCTTCCTTCATTTTGAGCCTTTCTCCGGGGTCTTTGAGCCTCTTGACGAAAGCTTCGTTCCCTCCGTCAAGGACCCAGTTGGGATAGAAGACGCTCAGCCCCGTGTTGTAGGCCGTGTAGGGATAACGGTCGGCGGTCACATCCAATCCTCTCTCCCTGGCCCGCTCCACGAGGTCGAACAGCTTGGGGAGCTTCCACCAATAGGTCGTGCCGCAGACCTTGAAATGCGAGATCTCGAGGGGAAGCTTCGCGGCTTCCGCGATGTGGATGGCCTCCGCCAGGGCTTCGACGACCCGGCTGTCCTCGCTCCGCATATGGGTTGCGTAAAAACCTCCGTAGGCGGCGGCCGTACGGCAGAGCTCGATGACCTCTTCGGTCGAGGCGAAGCCGCTGGGCGAATATTCGAGGCCCGTCGAAATGCCGATCGCCCCCTGCTCCATGGCGCGGGCCACAAGGTTTTTCATCCTTTCGAGCTCTTCGGCGTTCGGTTTTCTTCGCGCGTCGCCGAGGACAAGCTCGCGGACCGACCCCTGGCCGACCAGAGTCGCATAGTTGAAAACGAGCCCGGTCCTCTTCAGCCTCGAAAAATATCCCTCGAGGTCGAACCAGTCCCGGGTCAATCCGGAACGCTCCGAATATCGCCTTTCTTCCTCCGAAACGTCATTGGACATTGGAAACGAGGAGCTTCCGCAATTTCCGCTGATCTCCGTCGTCACTCCCTGACGGATCTTGCTCTCCCCCTTGGGATTGAGCAGGAGCTCCCGGGCGTCGGTGTGGGCATGGATGTCGATGAATCCCGGCGCGACGATCTTTCCCGAGGCGTCCAAAACCATCCGGGCTTCGGCCATCGAAAGGGGGCCGATCACCCGGATCCGATCTCCCACGATCCCAAGGTCCGTTTGAAACGGCTTGTTGTTCAGACCGTCGACGATCATGCCGTTCCTGATGATGATATCATAGGACGTGGTTGATAGAGAGCCTATGCCGTTGCCCGCCCCGAAACTCAAGAGCAAGCCGGCCCGGGCCGAAGCTTTAAGGAAATCACGGCGATTGATCCCTGATGTCATGAGGTCGTCCTCCTTCATTTTTTTCACATTGTATCCCAAAGCGCCGGAATATGCATCCGTTCTTTCGTTTTCAAAAATGCCCACGAGGATTCTTTCTTTTCAAGCGATGGGACCGACTGGACATTTTGCACGGGAAGAGGAGTTTGGATGATCCGCCATCTCGGCATGGACGCCTTCCGGCTTCCATCCCCCTTTCGTCCTGCTGGAGGCCGAGGAGAGCAGGAGCCTATCGTCATTTATAGTCTGTTCGAGAGAATTTTTTGCCTCGGCATGCTCTTTGAATGCCGATTTTTATGGCTTTTTGCGGTTATTGACATTGCCGCCCGTCCGGAGATACATTACCGGGATGGTGAGGTTTGATGCATACGCAGGAGGTGAATTATGAGAGCTCATTTAAAGTGTTATTTGGCCTTCGTTTCTGTGCTTGTCCTTTTATCAGGGCTGGCCTATTCCCAGAGCTCAACGACGGGCGCCATCGATGGGAAGGTCACTGATGATCAGGGATCCCCTCTTCCCGGAGCTCAGGTCAAGCTCTATTCTCCCGACCTGATCGGCGGCGCCCAGACCAAGCTCACAAATGCCGAAGGGAAGTACAGGTTTGTCGCTCTCCTCCGGGGAACCTACGTTCTCGAGGCGTCACTCGCCGGGTTTGTCACCGTCAAAAAAGACGACATCAAGATATTCGTCGGTCAGACCA
>Ga0315291_10003168_pt1 | contig 21295 bp, 20 predicted proteins | sample YL17G12_20_MG_FD_203070 | JGI IMG/M metagenome (GOLD analysis project Ga0315291, IMG submission 203070) | Sediment microbial communities from Yellowstone Lake, YNP, Wyoming, USA - YL17G12_20 | ecosystem: Environmental > Aquatic > Freshwater > Lake > Sediment | place: USA: Wyoming | collected... | reverse complement strand
TCGGGGCGTTGTGGCTGATCTGCGTGCGGCACCCTGAGCGCTCCCCGATCTCGATGCACTCCCGGACCGCGTCCACGACGCTCTCCCGCTCTCCGCGGATGTGACTCGCGTACATCCCGCCGTGACGCGCGGAGATCTCCGCAAGGGCGACGATCTCGTCGGTCTCCGCGAAGCAACCCGTCGGGTAGACGAGCCCTGTGCTGAGACCGAACGCGCCGGCGCGCATCGCTTCCTCTACGTGCGCCCGCATCCGGTCCAGCTCTTCGTTCGACGGCGGGCGCTGCTCGTACGCCAGCACGGCCATCCGCACGCTCCCGTGTCCGACGAGCGGCACAACGTTCACGCCCACTCCGGACCGTTCGGCCTCGCCGAGGTACTCGCGGAAGGTCGACCACGTGTAGGCGACGGGGTGGCCGTAGTGGGGGAACTCCTGTTCGGCGAGGTACCGCATCGCGTCGGCAACCGGGGCCGGCGAGACCCCACAGTTGCCCGTCACGTGCAAGGTCATGCCCTGGCGAACGGCGTTCTCCGCGCTGGGATCCTGCAGGATCCCGACATCGCTGTGGGAGTGGATGTCGATGAACCCCGGTGTGACGCACCGCCCGTCCGCCTCGACCAACCGGCGGGTCGCCGCGTGGTCGAGCTCATCCACGGCCACGATACGGTCCCCGACGATGCCGACGTCGGCATCGCGTGACGGAGCCCCGGTGCCGTCGACGACCTTCCCCCCACGGATCAAGGTGTCCAGGGTCTGCACGCGTTGCAGCCTATCCCCTGGGTGTGGTCAAGAGCGATCAGCGGCCCCTGCCGTGGCACTCCTCACGTTCTGGACTGCGGAGACACAGATGGCCCGAGCGTGTGTCATCGGTGATACCCGGTTCATCGGACCGTGTGTCATCGAAGCTGGGCCGCGATGACGTGCAGATCGTGAACGGCTGAGGTGACCGCTCGTGTGCTGACGGAGGCCTCGCGACGCAGCTCGTGTTCGACTCACCCGCCAGGCTAGAATCATCTGTGATGATCAAGGCGTGGCTGGTTCGGCTTGAGTTGGCTAGGGATGATGGCGGGTCTCTGAGCGATGAGGGGATCCGCGAACTGACTGACCTGCTGACGAAGAACCGCGTGCTCCCCGTCCTTACTCGCCCGGACTCAGGAACCGTCCTCGTTCAGATGACGCTTGATGCCAAGAACGAGATGGCGGCTAGGGCTGCGGCGGAGAGCATGCTGCAGGATAGAGCACGCAAGGTGTGGTTGGCACTCGGCCTGCCTCCCTTCACGGTCGCCTTCGTTGACGCGAAGCTGAAAGGCGACCGCTAGCCCTTCTTCTTGCGCGCAGGAAGGAGCGGGGTGATGTTGCCGCTCTCGACCCTACGGAGAGAGCGGGGCTTCGAATCGCGAGCATTGCCACGATCGGAGCCTGGCCTCTGGCTGCGCGAAGTGCTGACGACACGCTGCTGGTTGGATGAACGGGGGAAGACCGAGAGACCCGGATGGTCCAACCGTGTGTCATCGATCCGCTCGCTCACCTACAGCGGCTCATCTCGTCCACCTTATGATGACTCCCGTCCACGGAATTGGGGGGATCAGATCCGCTACCGACGGCTGCCGATCGAAGCCGAATCGCCCGAACAGTTCGGCTACGAACGGATCCGGTTCAACCTGGCTGAGAGCTCGGTCTCGGACGTGCCGCTGCGCGAGCTTGCGGTGGACCTCGACGAGCTGACCCTCCGATACGGCGACCATCTCGGCACTCCGGCGCTACGAGCAGCGATCGCGGCCGACGGTCCGGCGCTGGATCCCGATGACGTGATGGTGACCCCCGGCGCCGCCGCCGCGCTCTTCATCGTCGCGACGTCGATCCTCGAGCCCGGTGACCACGTCGTCGTCGCTCGGCCCAACTACGCGACGAACGTTGAAACGCCGCGGGCGATCGGCGCCGACGTCAGCTACCTGGATCTCACCTACGAGGAGAGCTGGCAGGTCGACCCGGCTCGGATCGCCGCTCTGATGACGCCCCGGACGCGGCTGGTGAGTCTCACCTCGCCGCACAACCCAACGGGTGCCGTGATGAGCGAGGCGATCCTGCGCGATGTGATTGCACTCGTCGAGGGATCGGGCGCCCGGCTCCTGCTCGACGAGACGTACCGGGAGATGACGTTCGGTGAACCGCTCCCCGTTGCGGCGTCGCTCAGCCCGCTGGCGATCAGCGTGTCGGGCCTGTCGAAGACGTACGGGCTGCCCGGGATCCGGATCGGTTGGCTGGCGACGCAGGACGGTGAGCTGCGCGACCGCTTCCTTGCCGCGAAGGAGCAGATCCTCATCACGAACTCGGTGGTCGATGAGGCGATCGCCCTGGAGGCGCTTCGCCGCCGCCCGACGTGGCTCCCGGCGATCCGCGGGCGGATCGACGCCGCGCTGGCGACGACCCGTCGCTGGATCGCGACCGACCCGACCTTCGAATGGATCGAGCCGGCGGGAGGCGTCGTCGGCTTCCCGCGGATCCGGTCAGATGTCGACGTGGACGTCGACCGCTTCTACGAGATCCTGCTCCAGGAGTACGGCACCGTGGTCGGGCCGGGTCACTGGTTCGAGCAGTCGCGTCGCCACTTCCGCCTGGGATACGGCTGGCCGCAACCGGCGGAGCTCGAAGCCGGCCTGGCCGGACTGTCGTGGGCGGCGCGCGAAGCGATCCGCTAGATCCCTTCTGCGAGCAGGGCGGTCACGGTTGAAGATGGCGTACCACAAGCACCCGGCGTCGGTCCCGCGTGCACGCTCTTCCGGAAGCGGGAGAGCACTACCGCTGCTTCACCTCGAAGGGGTAGCCGGCGGCTTGCCATGCCATGTACCCGCCTTCGAGCTCGTAGAAGGCCGGCGCGCCTGCGGCTGCCATCGCCTCGGCGGCTTGCTGGGACGTGATGCCGCTGCGGCAGTAGATGACCACGGGCTGCTCGTCGAAGGGCAGCTTGTCGAGTTGCGAGGCGATCTCCGTGTAGGGGATGAAGGCGTCCGTCCCGCCGATCTCGCCTTCGTAGGGAACGTGAACGTTCACCACGTAGACGTCCCGTTCGGCCATCATGTCGTGCAGTTGCTGGGGTGTGAGTACCGTGAAGCCTTGGATACCCTCGGCGCTGGGAGCGCCACTCCCCGCCGTCTCCGTGTTTCCCGAGCACGCCGCCAGCAGGCAAGCCATGAGCAGCAGAGGTGCCGCCGCCACGAACCACTTCCGTTCCATCTCCGACCCCCGATCTCCCGAGGAGCCCGGCCCAGAGCGAACCTCGGGGTCTTCCAGGGCCGAGCCTAGCGTCCAACTTGTGGGTCCACCATCCGGCCAGACCTCCTCGGCGCGCTAGTGCTGTTGGAGGCCAAGACACCAGCCCCCGACACGCCAAAGACCCGACCGTGTGTCACAGAGCCGAGCCGGTCTGGTCGCGTGCCCACTCTCGCGTGCCGCTCTGTCGTCGCACCGACAGCCATCCGTCGGTGGGGAACTACGCCATACTTCGCTGAAGCACAGATCCTGATGGCTCAGCGTCCGGCGGGGACATCGGAGGAGAGGGAGATGAACAGGACGCGAACCGCACGCGCCCGCATAGTCGCCGCCCTGGGAGCGCTGGCGCTGCTCTGGGTTGGCCCGGTTGCCGACGCAGGTTCGGCTAGAACCGGTCTGCTATCGCACCTCGACATGTCATATGTCAGGCAGGTCACGCAGCACCTCGGGACCATCGGCTCGATGCCGCTGGGTTTCCGCGCGATGGCCACGCCGGAGGATCAGGAGACCGCGCAGTACCTGGCCGACCAGATGACCACGATCGGTCTGGAGGACGTCTCCGTCGAGGAGTTCACCGGGGATGGATGGCGCTTCAAGGGCGCCACGGTCGACGTGAGCGGCCCCGGACTGAACACCACCTTCCAGGCGTCGTCGCTCGCGGGCGTCCCGGGTACCGAGCCGGAGGGCGTGTCCGGCGAGGTCGTGCCGGTGGGCTACGGCTTGCCGTCCGACTACCGGGGGCTCGACGTGAGGGGCAAGATCGTCTTCGCCTGGTGGGACTACGACCACCTAGGCAGCTGGCCCAACTACATCGCGATGGAGGCAACGGTCCACGGCGCGAAGGCCGTCATCATGGCATCGGCTCCGAAGCACTACTGGTACTCGGCGGGCGACGGCAGAGCGCTCGGCAGCAACGACGGCGAATGCAGCAGCACGCTTTGCGCGCCGCTGGTCGTGATCAGCAAGCGCTCTGCGAGCAGCCTGGTCGACTCGCTTTCGGCGGGCAGGGTGGCGGCGACCGTCACGCTGCACGCGAAGAATCTCATCGGCTCGACGGCGTACCAGCCGATCGGGGAGATCACCGGTTCCGTCTACCCGAACAAGGCGATCGTGTTCACTGCGCACCAGGACGCGTGGTTCACAGGGGCCGGCGACGACTCGGTGGCCGTCGGGATGATGATGGCGATCGCCAAGGCCGCGGTCGAGAGCGGCTACCAGCCCCAGTACACGTGGATCTTCGCGCCGGTGACCGGCGAGGAGTATGGGCTCGCCGACGCCTACTACGACTGGCTCCAAGGGGCGACCCAGCGCATCACCGTCTCCCATCCCGAGTGGCAGACGGACGCCATGGCGATCCTCAACTGGGAGGTTCACTCTCCGCCCTACCACCTGGGCGTCAGTCTTCCCCGCGAGATGCGGGCCTTCGTGGGCGACTCGCTCGAGAGCAGTCAAGCCGACGGGCTGATCTCCGGATCCTCGATGTCGGAGGTCTGGGCCTGGCAGGACAACTTCACCTACACGGCCACGGGAGCGCCAGCCGTCTCGTTCAGCGCGACGGGGGCTGACTACTGGGCGCGCTACCACACCGACTACGACACGATGGATACCCTGGACTTCCCGACCCTGGAGCCGGTACTGAAGGCCGAGACCAGGGTCGCGCTCGACCTCGACGGGACACTGCTGCCGTACGACTTCGGCAAGCGGATCCGCCAGCTGGGCAGGAACATCCGGCTGGGTGTCATGCGAGCCGATGGCGCCGATGCCGATGCGGTCGACCAAGCCTATGACAGGCTGGTCGCCGCGTGGGACGCGGCCTCCGGGGTCTCGCCCTCGGCATGCGCGGCGGACGCCCTCCGCGAGGGCCTCAGGATCTCGCTCGACGATCTGACGGCGCTGTCGTTCATGGACGCCACGGTCTACCCGCATGAGCAGTCGCAGCACGACATCGCGATGCTTGACGCGGCGATCGCGAACGTGAAGGCGGGAGATTGGGCCGCGGCCCAAGACGCGATCGGGGGCGTCGACCTGAACAGTCTGGCCCTGTATCTCAGCCACAGAGGCTTCCTCGTCGAGCAGCTGCACCACGACCCCACCTACGCGAACATCTCGTGGGGGGCCCAGGGGCAACTGTCCGAACCGATCGACCTCTACCGCCTGTGGGAGGAGGTGGGGAAGGCGAGCAGGTCGGGTGGCGCCGATAGCTCCGCGTGGCTGGCCGAGCTGCGCGCGGCCCGCAGCACGGCCCTGGTCACCTACCGCGACCGGGTCGAGGGTCTCGCCGCGACGATCAACGCTGTGGCCGCCCAACTCGAGGCAGCCGTAGCATGCCCCTGACAACCTGACGGCCTGCGACGGGGGCGTGAAGAGGGAGCCCGTGCGATCGAGGCAACCTTGGGGGGTGGATGAGCGAGATGAGGCTAGAGGAGTGGCACCCGTCAGCTGTGGGGGACCAACTCTCGGGCCACTACGGCCGGCAGGGCGGGAACGCGGTCATCCAGACCGATGACGGCTTGATGTGGTCACTCCCGCATGTCGCCGAGGTGAGGCTTCAGACGATCGACCCGGATATCGGTCAGAGCGTGACCGTGACCTATGGTGGTCGGAACCTTCACGGCGACGAACAATTCCGGGTGGCGGTGCACGGGTAGCCGGCTGCGCGCGAGTGCCCGGCCGGTTCTCCGTGACGGCCTCGCACCTCGGCGGCGACTTCAGCACACCATCTGAAGACACGGGTACGTCGACCGTGTGTAATCCCGGACCGAGACGGCCTGACCGCGTGCCGCTCTCACGTGCCCCATCGATCGGCTGGACGCATCGCCATCCGCACCTTCCCCGCGCCGACCGGAGACCTCGGCTTGCTTCGATGCGGCGCCTACGAGTACGGTGACGCGACCATCGGACAAAGGAGGGGGAACGATGTCGGCTATGGCGAGCTGGTTGTGTTCACATCCAAGGCCACGGTGGCCCGTGACATTCCTCGGCGTGCTGGTGGCAGCTACGATTCTTGCCTCCTGTGGTGGTGGCGGCAGTAGCAGTCCTGGTTCTGGTGGTCCTGGTGGTGGTCCGGACAACGACGAGCATCACTACTCCGTTAGCTCCACCGGGGAGGTCACGTCGGGCTCCGTTGAGGAGGCCGCTGCTGGTTGCGGGGTGACAGTCGATGAGCTCACAAAGGCTGCTTCCTCTGCTAGTGAGTCTCGTGAGCATGTCGAGCTAGCGGACCAGGACGGGAACGTCGTCACGGTGTCGGCCGCCGGGGTGACTGACGGTTTTCTGATCATGTGCCAGAGGTCGCCCTCAAGCTCGTAGGACTTGGGGACGGACCGAGGTTTCGCAGTCTCGGTGGGAACCGTCGAGGGGTGCCGTGCACGGCCGGGCGCGAACCGGTAGCGTTCGAGTGCCCTGAGGCTCGTTTCGTTCGCTCACGTCATCGACGGGTTCGAGAGCCTGGGGCGCGTAGAGATCCCGATCGGGAAGGCGGCGCGATGATCCCGGTGGAGTTCGAGCTCGCGGGGAAGCTGTGCCTGGTCACCGGCGCGAGCGGGTTCGTCGGGGCACGGGTGGCCTCGCGGCTGCTGGCCGAAGGTGCGAGAGTCCGGGCCTTCGTCCGAACCGCGGCCAAGGCCGAGCCTCTGGCGCAGGCCGGCGCTGAGGTCTTCCTTGGAGACATGACCAAGCCGGAGAGCGTGGCGCCGGCCGTGGCCGGCTGTCGTGTGGTGTTCCATCTGGCAGGGGCCCTGAGCGAGTACCGGCCCATCTCGTACTACCGAGACGTCAACGTGGGCGGGACCCGGGCCCTGGCCGAGGCGGCCATCTCCGCGGAGGTGGAACGCTTCGTCCACATCAGCACGGTCGCGGTCTACGGGCTGGATGCCGGCACCGGGATCGACGAGGGTTCGAAGCGAAGGAAGAGTGGAAGTCACTACGCCGACACCAAGCTCGAGGGCGAAGAGGTCATCCGCCAGCTGATCGCAGAACGGGGTCTCCCCGCGATCGTGGTACAGCCGGCCGAGATCTACGGACCCGAGGACCCGAACTGGACGTTGCGCCCGCTCGAGCTCATCCGTTCCGGAAGGATGATCCTGATCAACGGGGGCAGAGGCAGCATCCAGCCGATCTACGTCGATGATGTCGTCGAGGGGATCCTGGCGGCGGCCCGACGAGGACGCACGGGAGAGGCCTACATACTGGCCGGCAACGAGGTCGTGACGCTCAGGGACTACTTCGTCGGCCTCGCCCACGCCGTGGGGAAGGACCATATGCGGTCGATCCCAGCGTGGCTCGCGTTGGGTCTCGCTCGGACCTGCGAGCTCGTCGCGGCTGTAGGCCGGACCGCCCCCGTCTTCACGCGCCAAGAGGTTCGTTTGATGCTCCTCGACGCGACCTATGACGCCGGCAAGGCCCGGCGGGAGCTCGGGCTCGAGCCGGTTGTGTCGCTGGACGTCGGGAGGGCCAGGGTGCGCGAATGGCTCGCAGCATCCTCTGCTCACGGCGGGCCGGTCGGCCCGAAGAGCTGACAGATCCTGATCGCGCGTTGCCGCTTCTGTAGACCCCGACGCGACACGCCCGGCCCGGGGGACCCAGCGTTCGGGGCTCGTTCGGTGGGGGTCTGGATCTTCGGCTACAGCGGCATCTCGAACATGACCATGTGTCTGGCGCGCATGCCGTCCTCCCATATCTCCTCGGGATAGGCATCGAAGAAGCCGGGCCTCACGCCTGAGGTCCGAAAACCGCTCTGGAGATAGAAGCGCATGGTTCTCAGACTCGAATCCGCCGTTCCGACCACCAAACGAGTCGCACCAGCTTCACGCCCCCACTGGGCCGCGAACTCGATCGCCGAGCGACCCACCCCCCTGCCGCGATGCTCTTCCGCGACAGCGAGGTTCTTCACCTCCACGGCATCCCCGTCGCGAATGAGCAGGAGCGCTCCGATGTCTGCGTCTCCGTCGCGGATCGCGAACAGTTCTCCCCGATCCATGTAGGACTCGACGACGCTCTCGGGCTCGTCCGCCAACAGCAGCAGAGGGAGCAGCCGACGCCGCTCGTCATCCAGGGGCTCCATCGTGATCATGGCCTAGCCTTCAGTGTTGAAGCAGAGGCGGGATCCCTCCGCGCGCTGCTCGAACCCCGCGGCCATCATGCCGTCTTGCCGGAGGGAATACAAAACGGACATCTTGAGCCGCCCGGGGATCCCTCGGGAAGAGCTCACCGGTGGCGATTGCTCTACCCTGTGCGTGACGCGAAGATAGCGCGGAGGAGGTGAGCAGTCCGATGTTGAATCTCGGGGCGCAGGAATGGCTGGTCGTGCTGCTCCTCTTGGCCCCGCTGCTCGGCGCCTTCGATGCTGCGATCATCGCGGACAGTCGATGGGCGAAGGCTGATCAGAGCAAGGTCGTCTGGGTCCTGCTGATGATCCTCTTCAGCTGGATCGGTCTCATCGCGTACCTGGCGGCAGTGCGGCGCAAGCTCTAGGGAGCCGGATCGACGCTGGCCAGCTGTACACGCACCCTCTGGAGACACCAGCGACCGCCGTGGTGCCCCAGCGTTCAGGCGCATACGTTGAGGGAACACTCACCTTTCGTTCGCGTGCGGTGGCATCCGGCGCGCCGACAGAGGGACCCCCTCTCGATCTCGGCAGAGCGAGGCCCCCGGTAGTGGCCAGGGGCCTCTGCTGCCTACTGCGTCCCCGCGATGGTGATCACGAGGATCACGAGGACCACGAGGACCACGATAGCGAGCAGCAAGCCGGCGTACGCCCGGATGTGGAACAGGGTGGCGAGGACCACCTCGTCGTAGCTCAGTTTCCGATCCGCGCTCTTGACCTGCGCGAGCCACTGCGCCCGGTTCTTCGGCTCCATGTTCGTTGCGGCCTGGTCGGCCATTGCGCCCCCTCTCTCTGGCAGCCGTGATTATCCGCCTCGTCGCGATCCGGCGGGTACTCGGGTTCGACCCGCTACGGCGGGGAAGCGCACCCTCAGGCCAGTGGGCGGCTAGGCTTGCCGGTCAAGGGGAGGCGCTGGAGTGAGATCCACCCGAAGAGACCTGAGGAACGACCCGAGGAACCTACTGACTGTCGCGGTCACGTTCATGGTGCTGAGCGCTGGCACGGCCGTATGGCACTGGGCGCGAGGTGAGCCTGCCGACCTGGAACTCGGCATCCTCACCGGGGCTCTCATCGTTCTGGGTGTCGGCCTGTATCTCGGGCACCTGCGCCGGGGTTGGTTCCGCAAACGGCCCTCGTGACCCATCCGTGGGCGTTGGAGGACCAGACCTCAGGGAGAAGCGAGTGCTCGGCTTCGATCCGCTGGCACCGTGAATGCGCTCTCCGGAGACACAAGCGAACGCCGTCGTAGGTGAGCGCCCCCGAAGCTAGAGTCCTCAGCGTGGAACTCGACCGGTGCACGCACCAGGACTTCCTAGACATCCTCACCGATCTCGAGGATTTCTGGGGCAGTGACCGGGCGCGCCCCGTGCATCACCCGATGTTCGTGCACGAGTTCGGCGATACCGCATGGGTCGTACGAGAGGACGACCGGGTGCTCGCCTACCTGTTCGGGTTCTGGTCGCAGACCGAACCGATCGGCTACATCCATCTGGTGGCCGTTCGCCGCAGCCATCATCGGCGCGGCATCGGGCGGTGGCTCTACGAGCAGTTCGAGGCCCGCGCCCGGGAGCGGGGGTGCACGGGGCTCAAGGCCCTCACCCCTGCCTTCAATGCCGATTCGATCGCCTTCCACCGGCGCCTTGGCTTCACGCTTCTCGGCGAGCCGAACGAGGAGGGCGTCCCCGTGGCCCAGGACTACTTCGGACCCGGGATCCCGAGGGTCGTGTTCGATAGATAGCTCGCCTGAGGCGAGCGCTCCCCGGTTTGACCGCCGCTCACCGCACCACCGAGTATGCCGCCATGGACGTTTCCGCGCTGGGTTCCGCTTTCGCCGCCTTGCTGATCGGGCTCGTCCTCGTCGTGCACGTCTACGCGATCGTCCACGCGCTGCAGCATGGTCGGGGCGGAATGGCGATCCTCCTCTTCCTGTTCCCTGGGCTCGCGTGGTTCTGGATCCCCCTGCACCATCACGAGGAGACGACCGAGCGCCCCACTTCCTGAAACCCGCATCTCACGGCAGGTTGGTTAAGCAGACCTAGACGGCGAAGAGTTCGGTCGCGAGCTCGTCGAGAGTGCCGATGTCTTGCAGCGGGAGCAGAGCTGCGATGGGCTCGAAGACGTCGATCGTGGGGTGTTGGGCAAGACCCACTGCCTGGCGGTACAGGGCAAGACCCAGCGCCCGGCGGGGGAAGTCCTTGCCGACCGGCCAGTCGCTGGCCCCCAGGAACACCCGGAACAGCGCCTTGTCGCAGCCGAACATGTCACGGTAGAGCTGGATCAGCTCGTAGTGCCGATCGGTCACCATCGCATCGCCCCAGTCGATGATCCCGGTGAGACGGCCGCTCTCGACGAACGCGTGCATCGCCACCAGGTCGCCGTGGACGAAGACGCGGTCGAAGGGTCCGAGCCGGGCGAGGTAGTCGTCGATCTGCACGATCAGATGGGGCGGCAGCGAACTGTGCTCCGCGGCCGCCGCCACGTTCATGGCCGGCCAGTCGGCCTCCGTTGCGACACCCGACGGACGCAACGCATGCACGCGCTGTACCTGTCTCCCGAGCTGCGCAGCGACCGAGCGCCGCTGTTCGGTCGACGGTTCGGCGTCCTGCCACGCGACCCCGGGCATCCGTGTGGTGATCAGGTATGGCCATCGTTCGTCGTCATCGTCGTACAGCCGCCCCTCGCCGAGCACGCGGGGCGCGGCGATCTCCGGGTCGGTGGCGACCAGAGCCAGCGCCGCGCGTTCGGCCGCGTGACTCTCGCGCCACGGTCGGAGGTAGCCGAACAGCTTCACCACCACGTCGCCGTAGAGGAAGGTCGGGTACGTCGCGTTGAAACCCGCCACCGGCTGCCGCCGGGCGTCGGTGAGGCCGTGGCGTCTCAGGGTCTCAGCGACATATGGCCACCAGAAACCGACGTCCTCGAGGCGCGAGCCATACTCCTGAACCGACGTGAACGTGGGGGTGCGGTCATGTCGGGCAAACATAGCCGGTGCGAACAGCCTGACGCAGACCGTCTAGCGGCGAAGGCAGTGCCGGATACGCTTGGCCAACACGGAAACCAGGCTCTCGGCGCCATCATCCTCGATCACCGCATCCGCATCTGGCAGACACGCCCTGAGAGCAAGTCGTCGTTCTGGGGGGCCTTCCGAACCCCGGAGCACTCGACCGTGTGTCGCCGAGCCGAAACGGTCTGACCGCGTACCGCTCTCGCGTGCGGTTCTCTCGTCGCGCCAACAGCCGTCCGTCGGTGACGCGGTGGCGGAGCGTCTCCCATAATTGCCTAGTAGGGCAGGGGATTATCCGAAACAACCACTAAACTCCTAGGAGTTACCTGGTATCATCGCCTCATGGACCTGCTTCCCTACTCCGCGGAGGCGCTGCGCGCCCTCGCCGACGAGCTTGACGCCTGGCAGGCCAGGCTCGACTACCGAGGGCCGCTTCCTCGCGCTTGGGCGGGCCGACTGCGCCGGGACCTTGAGGCGGAAGCCGTCGCCGCTTCAACCTCGATGGAAGGTGTCCCTGTCACCGTTGAGGAGGTTCGCCGCATCCTTGTCGGCGACGTCCCCAAGGGGACCAGTGGGGAGGACGCCGCCCTGGTGCGTGGATACAGCGACGCGATGAGCTTCGTGCTAAGGCGCGCGGACGATCCCACCTTCCGCTGGGACCGCGAGCTCATCATCGGCCTGCACGACCGGGTCCTCGCCGGGAACTGGGCTGCCGGCGCTGGGCGATTGCGGTCCGGGTCGGCTTTCGTGGTGGACAACCAGACTGGGGGCCTCGTCTTCTCTCCACCCGGCGAGCCAACCGTTCCGGCGCTACTCGACGAAGCATGCGCTCACATGCAGGGAGCGACGAACCACGCGGCCCTCGCTGCCGCTTGGATCCACGTCGCCGTCGCAGCGATCCATCCGTTCAAGGACGGCAATGGTCGCTCGGCACGCGTGTTGGCATCTCTTGCGATGTACCGAGGCGGGTTCAAGCTGCCCGAGTTCACCTCGCTTGAGGAATGGTGGGGTCGACATCTGCAGGACTACTACGAAGCGTTCGTGTGCCTGGGAAGGACCTTCGACCCAACCACCGACGTCACTCCATTCGTGCGAGCCCACATGGAGGCACAACTTCATCAGGTCCGGGCACTCGACCTTCGTGAGCGGGTCGAACGACGCATCTGGACCGCCCTGGAGGAGGCTGTGAGCTCTGCCGACATGGAACCGCGAGTCGTGAACGCCGTCTGGGACGCCTTCTTCGGCCGTGAGGTGACGCCGCGCTACTACCGGCCGCTCGCGGATATCAGCACGGCCACGGCGACGAACGATCTCGCAGCCGCGGTGGCGGCCGGATTCCTTCGCCCGATGGGAAAGGGGCGGTCGCGATCCTATGTCGCGGGTGACAAGTTGTACCCACAAGTCGCGTCAGCATTGAAGATTCCGATCGGAGACACAGGAGAAGGCGGTCGGCACATCATCGTTGCCGAGCTCACCCAGCGGGTAGCAGCGGCAGAGGGCGGCTCAACGCGCGGCGCGGCTACTCCCCCTGGCCAGGCCTAACGCCGTGCTCCTTCGCCACCGAGTGCCTCGACGGACCGACGCTGGCCCGGCCGGGACCCTCGGCATCGGCCATGTCGATCCGGGCAATGCGGCGACAGCCCGATCGCCCGTCTCCGTCGGTTGAAGACCAGGTTCTCCTCCCGGTGACGCCCGGGTACATCGACCGTGTGTCGCCGAGCGGAGATGGTCTGACCGCGTGTCACCGTCTCGCGTGCCACGGCGCCCGATCCGCGCCGCGTCGGTGCTGGTCCCACGGTCAGCCCGTGAGACCCTCGGTAACCTTCTCGTCGCCGTAGCCAACGAGCCGGTGTTCTGAGATCAGCTGCCCGTCTCTCTCCGGGTCGTGCACGAGCGCGAGGGTGAGGCCGTCTACGACCGTCAGCGAACCATCCCGCTTGGTCAGGCCGTCGATGCTCAGAACGGCATCGGGCACGCGGGTGTTCCCCTCACCCTACGCGGCAAGCCGGAACGGTGGGTACCGGTCGGTGACCAGAACGACCGCGTATCCGGCGACACGCATGTACCACCGCATGACCCCTTCCACGAAGTCGAACAGACCGCGCGGATACCGCCCCGTGAACAGTACGGCGAACCACGCGATGACCACGGCCACGATCGCCCCGATGCAGAGGAACGCGAGCACCACGTAGTGCGGGATGGCGAGGAACCACTTCACGAGCGGCAACCAGCGGTTCAGATCCTGGCGGGCGTCCGGGTACGGGAGGCCCAGCCGCACCGACTGCTCCTCGTCCACCGACGGGTACCGGTCGTCCATCAGCGCGAGGTAGACGCCCACCCGGCTCGAGAACCGGAGCATCTGGAGGTTGAAGTCGAACCACCACCGCGGGTACTTCTGGCGGAACAAGATCAACAGCAAGGTGGCGGGGAACAGCAGGCGCCCGAGGGTCGAGATGACTATCAGGATGGGTATCGCCACGATGAGCCGGAAGAAGCTTGTGAGCCTGTCGAGGCCCCTGTCCGGGTACTCCACCGAGAACGTGACCGGATACTCGTCCATCGCCCTTCCTCCCTCCGCTCGGCCGACCGCCTCGCGGCCCGCACTGTACCGGGAATGGACGGGCGGCGGGGACGGAGCGAAGCCGACCGGGGGTGCTCTCTTGGAGTGGGGCGGGAGGGACTGCAACCCCTGACCTACAGACCATGAAAGCGTGCGGGGTCGTTCTGCGGCCCACTGCAGGCGATGTCGGATAGACGGGGGAAGACCGAGAGACCCTGACGGTCCGACCGCGCGTCGGGCTGGCCTCTCGCGAACCTCGGTGAACCCGACCGTGAATCGCGAGGGGAACCTGCCTCCGGCTCAAGCATCCCTCGATCAGCAGGCGGCGACCCGCGCGAGGACCTCGTCCACGCGCGCGAGACCCTCGAGCGTCCGCTCGATCTCGAGGCCGTACCCCAACCGGATGCCCTTCCCGATACCGAACATGTCGCCGGGTACGAGGAGAACGGACCCCTCCGTGCGGATGCGCTCGGCCAGCTCCGTCGAGCCGATCGGCAGGTCGTATCCCACGTAGGCGATCGCACCTGCGACCGGTCGCGCGTACTCGAAGATGTCATCGTGCGTGTGGATCCATCCCTCAAGCCTCGGCAGGTTCGTGCGGATGATCCCTCGGGTCCGAGCAAGGATCTGCTCGCGCACCTCCGGCAGCATGGCTAGTCCGGCGAGGGAGTCCGAGAGGATCCCCGGGGTTAGCGTCGTGTAGTCGTGGTGCTCCCGGATCAGGCGGATGAGCTCAGGCGGTGCAACCGCCCATCCGATCCGCAGGCCCGGCATCCCGAACGCCTTCGAAAGGCCGCTCGTGATCACGGCCTTCTCGTAGCGGCCGAAGAATGTGGGTGAGGTGACGTCGGTGTCGACCTCGGCCCCGCGGTAGATCTCGTCGACCACGAGCCAGGCACCAACCCGATCGGCCGCAGCCACGATCGCATCCATCTCCTCCTCGGTCAGCACCGCGCCGGTCGGGTTGTTCGGGTTGCAGACCATGACGACCTTGGTCCTGGCCGTGACGACCTTCTCCAGCCCCTCGAGGTCAAGGGCCCACCGACCGTCGCGGAGGTTCAGCTCGAAGGTGTCGGTTGCCTCGCCGAAGTGGCGGCCGAGCCCCCAGCCCTGCATGAAACTCGGCACCATGAACGCGAGATGATCACCAGGCTCTAGGAGAGTCCAGAGCGTCAGGAAGTTCGCCTCGGAGCCTCCGTTCACCACGGTGACGTGCTCGGCCGTAGCGCCTGGGTACCAGGTGGCGATGCTCTCGCGGACCCCCTCCGAGCCCTCCGACAGCGGGCAGTCGAGTCTTCTCGCGAGGAGCGCCTCGGCGTCGGCCGAGGGGCCGAGGAGCTCTCGGATCGTCATGGGCAGAACGCCGGGCTCGGAGAGGTCGTAGTCTTCGTTCGAGTACAGGGCCTGCATCCGTTCCATCTGGAACAGGTCGATCTGCATGAAGACCTCCTCGGTCGGCTCCGATCGACGGTAGCAGTCCACCGCGCCCGGAGTGAAGGGGCGCGAATGAACTGCGTTCTTCGATCGAGTGTCACGTGAACCCCGGAGCAGCGAACCGTGTGTCATCGAGCCGAGATGGCCTGACGATGGAGGGCGCACTCGATCTCGCCCGAGCACAGGCTCCTGAGGGAGCTACCCCTAGGCTGTCATCACTCCTATGCTCGATGGCTACTCCACCAGCGAGTGCAGGCGCACAGACGAATCGCGGTCCAGTCGGCCCTGAGTCTCACTCACTTGTAGGCATCAATGGTGTCTCCTAGCCGCCGAGGAGCCCATACTGCGCGCCACGCCTTTCCCCGTACTGCATGACGATCCCCGCCTTGATCAGCGCGCGAATGGAACCCGTCCACTCCTTCTGGGGCATGCCCAGCGCCGCCACGATCTCGGACTTTCCACACAAGCGGCCCGCCGCGCTCAGGAAGTCCACGATCGCTCTCCCCCAGTCGAACTCAGCCGAGGGCGACGGCTCGGGGTTCAGCTCCGGCGCTGGGACGACCGGCGCCTCGATGGGCGCTGAGCCCGCGAAGCGCTCCAGCTCTATGACCCGGAGGTCACCGCGCGCTTCGCGCATCATGTCCGCCGTTTCCGGGTGACAGCTGAACACCAGCACCTGTTGCTTCTCGGATACCTCGGCGATCGCGCGGGCGACTCCGGCTGCCCGCTCGGGATCGAAGTTCACCAGAACCTCATCCATGATCAGGGGAAGTGAGGTTCCCCTGGCCGCGAACTCCTCAGCAAGGCCGAAGCGCAGACAAAGGTACAGCTGCTGCGCCGCCCCGGTGCTCAGGTTCCGCACATCGATACGCGTGGAGTGGCTGTCCACGACATCGAGCTCTCCGTCACGGACGGCGAGGGTCTCATAGTGCCCGTCCGTCACATCCTTGAACAGTGCTGATGCCCTGGCCACGACCTTCGGCTGGTGCTTCTTCTCGAACCGGTCGAGCGTCTCGCATACGAGACCTCGGGCGAGCGAGGTGACCTGCCACCTCGCCACCCTCTGGCTGATCTGATGCTGGCAGGCTTCCGCCTCGGTCTCCAGCCGAGCCACATCGGAGGATTGCCCGATCTTCGTCACCTCTTGCGTGGAGTCCTGGTCGCGCCTCAGGGCGTCGTCCCTCTTGAGACCCAGCTCTCCGATCTCGTCTTCGAGTCGCTTGATCTCGGCTTGCCACCTGGCACGGTCACCGGTCTCCAGCTCTTCCAGCATCTGATCGGCGCTCTTCCCCTTGCCGAGCCGCGTCTCGAGGGTCTCCGTGGAGGCGCCGACCGTTTCCTGTAGTTGCTTCGTGTGAGCCAGCCGTTCGACGAAGGATTTCAGCTCCGCCTCGTCAGCGGCCTCGCAGTCCTTCAAGATGGCGTCCCTTCTTTCCTCAGCGGCGCCAAGTTCCTCCTGGGCGAGCGCCATCTCCTTGTTCGTTCCATCGATCGCCGTCTGGATGCCCTTTCGGTTGTTCCGCGTCTCCTCGTCTTCCCGAACCCGCTCGTGTAAGACTTGGATGGCTGCCACCATCTCCGCTCCGGCAAGATCCGACGACGCGTGCCCCGACGACAGCACTGCACTGACCCGCTCCTCGAGATCAGCTGCCCCGCGCTCGAGTTCCTCGAGTTCACCTTCGGTCTCCTTCAGGCGGGCGAGCGACTCCTTGCAGCGGCCGACGGATGTGAATAGGTCATTCAGCCCCTCGGGGCTCAGCGGTTCGGGAACGCCCCTCGCGGCGCACCACGTGACCCACTCCTGTTCCCTGGCCTCCGCCTCCGACCGGGCACGCTCGAGATCGCCACCCAAGGAAGCCTTGTCGCGCTCGAGGCCCACGAGCTTCGTCTGCTGGGACTCCAACGACTTCGAGACCGACTCGTGTTGCCGCCGGGCCTCGCGTTGGCGCGCCATGAGCAAGGCTCTCTCCTCTACCTCGGAGGCACTCGGCGAGGGGCCGAGCTCTAGCCTTGCCGCCTCGGAGGCTATCGCATCCCTGATCTCCTGAAGTCTCGCCTGACGATCCTTGAGTTGCCTCTCCGTTTGCGCTACCCGTTCCCCGATGCCGGGTACCTTCGCCGGTCCGCTTGCAGGCGTCACGCGCCGGTTGCCCAGTGCGACACCGATGAGCAGGGCTCCCACGACGCCGAACACGACCGCCGGGACAGGCTGGGAGGCGAAGGCCATCACCGCGGCACCTAGGAAGAAGAGGCCGCCGAAGAGCGCGAAGGAGATCCGCTGCCGTCCGGTAACCCCAGGTGGGAGCGGGACAGACGCCGCGAGCATGGTCCTGGCGTTGCCGAGGGCCTCCTCCGCTCTCTCCACACTTCCTGTCGCCGCGACCTCATCTTGAAGCGATGCCCGAAGCGAAGCGAGCGCGCCTTCGCCCCTACCCAGCTCCTCGTGAGCAGGAGGGCTGCCCACGGCCTGCAGGTCCCCCTCAAGCCGCGACACCTCACCCGAGGTCTCCTTGACATCCCGAGAGACACGCTCGAGCTCGGCTCCGAGCCGGTTGACCTCGTTTCCGGCTTCCCGCATGGACCTCCCGCGGCTCCTCACCTCCTCGGCAGTGGGGATCGAGACGTCGAACCCCTCGACCCGGGCACGGTCCCACGCCGGTCCCAATCGCTCGAGTTCGGACAGCAGCTTGTCGTCCTCGCTCTCGCGTTGCCTCCGGGCGCTGCCGATGCGTTCGAGGTCCGACTCGTAGGCGGAGGTCGCCCGGAAGAGGGTCTTCACTTCGTCCGCCACGGGTAGCAGCGCATCGTCGACTACGGCCTTCGCCAGCCGTTCCTCGTGGCCTCGCAACTCCTCTCTCAACGTGTCCCGGCGCGTACGCGCCCCCTTGATCTCCAGCAACACGCCGTTCAGGCGGTCCTGTGCCTCCTCGGTGACTCCCTCAGGAACCCTGATGCGTTGGATCTCCTCCTGCGCGGTTGCGCGCCTGGACCAGGGTTCCGCGAGATCGAGCAGCGCCCTGTACCGCTCGAGTTCGATGGTCTTGGCCGCCAGGGCATCTCCCAGGCGCTTCACGTCCTTCGCAGCCTTCTCGCGCTCTTCGACCGCTTTCGGATAGGACTGCGCTGCGGTACGGGCCTCCCGGATCTGGGTCTTGATCCCCTTGAGTTCCCTATTGAGTCTGTTGATCTCGGCCGCTGCCGCCCTGGGCTTGAGGAGCGTTCCCGCGCGCTGGGCGAGGGTCTTGAGCGCTTCACGCGGCGGCCGCCCGGTCCTGCCCACGACGCCGCCGGCGAAGATCCTCTCTTTGACCGAATCAGCTTCCAGAGCAGCGAGGGACTCGAGCTCTTCGAGACTGAACGCGAAGATGTTGCCGAACACGTCTCTGTCCGCGTGACCGAGCAGTGCGTCCAGGTCATCTTGGGTCCCCGCGCTTCCGTCGGGCAGGTACACCGAGCGCACGTAGGGCTGGCCGACCCGCTCCACGGTCCAGGTTCCCTCCTCGGAATCCAGGAACAGCCTCCCGCCTGGCTGACCGCCGCGAAGCGGCGGGTACTTGGGCGCCGCTGATCTCCCATCGGGGAATCCGAAGAGGACCCCTCGGATGAAGGCAAGAAGCGTCGACTTGCCCGCCTCGTTGGGGCCGAGCAGGACCGTGAGCCCGTCTGGGAGATCTCGCACCTCGTAGCCGCGGAAGAGCCCGAAGCCTTCGATGTACCAGCCGTCGAATCTCATCGTTCCTCGCCACCCAGCACGTCCAGTGCGAGCACCGCTGCCTCGTCGAGGTCCGCGGGCCCGGGTGAGGGAGGTAGCTCCACACCGAGTGCCTTGAGCTCGCCCGCAGGCAGTTCGGCCAGGTACTTCTCCGCGAAAGCCTGGCGCGAAGCATCGGCGCCCTTGAGCTCATCAGCAACGGACAGCAATTCGGCTGCGAAGTCCTTCCCCTTGCGCACCTTGTCCAGGTCCCGCTCGGGAAGGGTCCGGTCCTCAACCTCATCCCACCACAGGAAGGGCTCTGTCCCACTGACCTCGTCGCGCAGCACCTGGAGCAACCCGTCAACCGCCCCTTCGCGAACGAGGTCTCGATGCAGGGGGCTACGCCCGGTGACGGAGGCCCTCAGCAGCAGCGGCCTGCCCTCCGACGCTACCTGGAGTGCACGTGCCTCACCCAACAGGCCCTCCTGCAGGACGGGGAGGTCCGGCAGCTCAGTAGCATCCAGGTCTATCCGCGCGAAGCGGACCCTGTCGAGGGGAACGAACTCTGGGGGGTTGATGTCACGGTCGTTGACCTCCACGACCAACGCACCTTTGGGACCGAGCTCCTCGGTTCGCGGGCTGCGGCCCTGGAGGTTGCCGGGATAGACGATCCAGGGATCCCCTTCCCTGAGGATCCGGCGGCGGTGGATGTGGCCGAGAGCCCAGTAGTCGAACCCAGAGCCGATGAGATCCTCCAACGAACATGGCGCGTAGGGGTCGTGCTCGCGGATCCCACCGACGTTGCAGTGGAGCATCGCTACGCGAAGCCCATCCGCGGACCCGCTGTCGAAGCGCAGGGCAAGGTTTGCCGTCTCGTTGCGCTGCGCAAAGCTGATACCGCACACGGTGGCGACCGTTTCACCGTCTTGCTCCACAGGGACTTGTCCCACCTCATGGTGCCCGAACTGGGTCACGAGTCGCGGCCATCCCCCCCGCATAGCCGACCAGCCGGTGAGCAAGGGGTCGTGATTGCCGTGCACGATGAACGAGCGGATGCTGGCTTCGTCCAAGCGCCGGAGACCACTCAGGAAGCGAAGCTGTGCGCGAACCCCACGCTCTGGGCCATCGTAGATGTCTCCGGAGAACAGGACGAACTTCGCGGTGCGAGCGATCGCCAGCTCCACCAAGGCGTCGAATGCCTGGAGAGAGGCCTCCTGCAACGCCCCGGCGATGTCGGGGTCCACCTTCCCGATCCCCGAGAAGGGAGTGTCCAAGTGCAGGTCCGCAGCGTGTACGAAGCAGAATCTCATGTGCGCCTCCTGGTGCCGTAGGAGATCTGCGTTCCCCTCGCCATGGGGAGTTCACAGGAACACACGAGGGTCATCTGGCCGATCGAAAGGGGGGTGGGCAGAGTCATCGTGCCCCCGATCGGGTATCGGGGCGAGCGTGGTCCCGGCGCATGGCGTGGGTCAGGTTGAGCTCTCGGCGCCTCCTTCGAAGGCCCCGGCTCCACTCAGGGCTTCTCCTGCGGAGGGATGTCTCCATCGGGGGCCGCCTCCGTTCCTCGTCCTCGATCGCTAATCATGGCAGGCACCACCGACATAGGTCGCAGGCGTGGGTTTCCGCAGGTCGCAGATCGGAGCCGTCCTCCAGGCGGCGACGTGACTCCTTCGCCTTAGCAGGGTCAGCCGTGGGCGGCACTGGATCGCGGTTCCCGCGGCCGAGATGAGTGAGGAAGACGCCATGGAGTGGTTGGGCCTGGAAGAGCTTCCCGATACACCGCCAGAGCTGAGCATCTCCAGGGAATCGTCTGCTGCTTCCGCGGCGGGCGCTACACGGATGCCGAGCGCCCGAACCGTGTGTCACTGAGGTGATGGTGAACGGGGCCGACGACGTCTACGTGGAGCGGAAGGGGCGGATCCAGAAGGTGGCGTCTGGAGAGGTCTCGCCGGGGTGCGTGAGCCTCTGGGGGATGTTCCTGGCGGCCTTGGAGGTCGTCGCCCGGCCCCGGTGCGTCATCGCGCTTCCCGCAGCATCCCGACGAGCACCGCCCGTAGAAAGCGGTTGGCTTCGCCTTCCCCCAGTCACGCCGCAGCCGCAAGCTCGCGCGGGGTCGCGCCTCACACCGTGATGACGATCTTCCCTCGGGCGTGGCCTCCTTCAAGGTGCCGGATCGCCTCGGGGGCCTCACTCAGCGGGTAGGTCCGGTCGATGACCGGCGTGACCTTGCC
>Ga0315291_10003167_pt1 | contig 21295 bp, 13 predicted proteins | sample YL17G12_20_MG_FD_203070 | JGI IMG/M metagenome (GOLD analysis project Ga0315291, IMG submission 203070) | Sediment microbial communities from Yellowstone Lake, YNP, Wyoming, USA - YL17G12_20 | ecosystem: Environmental > Aquatic > Freshwater > Lake > Sediment | place: USA: Wyoming | collected... | reverse complement strand
TGAAGATGTAGGTGAGCCCATGCCTGGCCTGCAGGCTCTTCAGCAGCTGGACCACCTGGAACTGGATGGTCCGGTCCAGGGAAGAAGTCGGCTCGTCGAGGATGATCAGCTCGGGCTTGAGCACCAAGGCGCGGGCCAGTGCGATGCGCTGCCGCTGCCCCCCGGAGAACTCGTTGGGGTAGCGGTGGCGTTCCTCCGGGTCCAGCCCGACCTCGCGCAGGGTGTCGATGATCCGCTGCTCCCTGCCGGCCGGGTCGCCGATGCCGTGCACCTCCAGCCCTTCGCCCACGATCTGTTGGATCGACATGCGCGGGTTCAGGGAACCGTAAGGGTCCTGGAAGATGATCTGGATCCGGGGTCGGAAGGGCCGCAGGTCCTTGGCGCTCAGGGCGTGCAAGGGCCAGTCTTCGAACAAAATCTCCCCGCGGCTCGCCTCCAGGCGCAGCACCGCCTTGCCCAGCGTGGTTTTCCCCGAACCGCTCTCGCCGACCACCCCCAGGGTCTGTCCCCTACGCGCCGTGAGAGTGACGCCGTCCACGGCCTTCACGTGACCGGTGGTGCGGCGCAGGAAACCTCGCTGGATAGGGAACCAGACCTTGAGGTCGCCCACGCGCAGGAGCGGGGCCGCACTCATGTCCGCTTCCGGCGGCAGGGCGCTGGGCTCGGCTTCCAGGAGCGCCCGAGTGTAGGGGTGCCCCGGCTTCGTGAAGATCTGCTCCACCAGCCCGGTCTCTACCAGCTCCCCTGCCCGCATCACCGCGACCCGGCTCGCCACCCGCCGCACAATCGAAAGGTCATGGGTGATGAACAGCACCGCCATGGAGAGCTCCCGCTTGAGCCGGGCGATCAGTTCCAGGATCTGGGCCTGGATGGTCACGTCCAGGGCAGTGGTCGGCTCGTCGGCGATCAGCAGGCGCGGTTTGTTGGCCAGGGCCATGGCGATCATCACCCGCTGGCGTTCGCCCCCCGACAGCTGGTGTGGGTAGGCGCGGAGCTTCTGCTCGGGTTCGCTCAGACCTACCCGGGAGAGCCACTCCAGGGAGAGGTCGGCGGCCTTGACGGCGGAAAGCCCCTGGTGCAGAGTGAGCGTTTCGCTGAGCTGTTTGACGACCGTGTGCAGGGGGTTCAGGGAGGACATCGGCTCCTGGAAGATCATGCCGACCCGGCCTCCGCGGATCCGGCGCACCTCCTCGAGGTCGCTGGAAAGGATATCCCGGCCTTCGAACAGCACCTGCCCCTGGGGGTAGGCGACGAGGCGCTCGGGGTACAGGCGCAGGATGGACTGGGTGGTCACGGTTTTGCCGCAGCCGCTCTCGCCCACCAAGGCCAGGGTCTCGTTCTCCTGGATGGTCAAGTCGATCCCCCGCACCACCAGGTTCACCCGCTCGCCCTTCCGGAAGCCGATGTACAGGTCCTTGATCTGGAGCAGGGCCCCGTTGTGTTCCATCAGGAGGCGGCCCTCGGATCCAGAGCGTCGCGCACGGCCTCGCCGGCGAACACCAGCAGGCCAAGCATCATGGCCATGATCACGAAGCCCGAGATCCCCAGCCACGGAGCCTGGAGGTTGGCCTTGCCCTCGGCGAGCAGGCTTCCCAGGGATGGGGACCCGGCCGGCAGTCCGAAGCCCAAGAAGTCTAGCGAGGTGAGGGTGGTGATGGAGCCGCCCAGGATGAAGGGCATGAAGGTGACCGAGGCGATGGTGGCGTTGGGCAGGATGTGCCGCAACATGATGCGGGTATTGCCCATGCCCTGGGCACGCGCCGCCAGCACGTACTCGAAGTTGCGCGCCCGCAGGAACTCGGTGCGTACCACGCCGACCAGGCTCATCCAGCCGAACAGCAGGATGATCAGCAGGAGCCACCAGAAATTGGGCTGCACCACCGAGGAAAGGATGATCAGGATGAACAGGGTGGGTATCCCCGACCATACCTCCATGAAGCGCTGCCCCGAGACTATGACGAGCTCCACTGTTGATATGTGCACTACTTCGTCGAACCCTTACGCTACCGCGTCCTCCTTTCCACCGGGATTTTGACGGTGCTCAGGAATGTCGGCTGGGGCTGCTTGCTACCTCAGCGCTCGCTTTCGCCCCTCCAGGGTCGTCTCCTTCGCAGTGTCGATCCACCAGGTGTTCAGCCCCAGAGCGTAATTGGGCCTGATCTTTGGCGAGGCGAACTTGTCCCAGTAGGCTACCCTGTAGATGGATATGTGCCACTGAGGGATCACGTAGTGGCCCCAGAGCAGCACGCGGTCGAGGGAGCGGGTGCGGTGGACCAGACTATCGCGATCCGGAGCGGTGATGATCAGGTCGATCAGCTCGTCGACCACTGGGTCCTTGATGCCCACCAAATTCATGGAGCCTGGTGTATCGGCCGCGTGGGAGCCCCAGAAATCCCGCTGCTCATTGCCCGGCGAAAGTGACTGCTGCCACGATTTGGTCACTATATCAAAGTCGAAGTTATCCACCCGGTTCTGATACTGGGCCGTGTCGACGGTGTTGACCTTCGCCTCTATGCCGAGTCTCTCCAGGTTCTTCGTGAACGGCAGCGCGATCCTCTCGAAGTCCGACGAGTCAAGAAGGATCTCGAAACTCATCTTTTTGCCCGTACCGGTATGGGTCAGCTTACCGTCGACGACTTTCCAGCCCGCCTCGCTCAGGAGACTGAGCGCTGCCCGCAGATTCGCCCGGATCTCGCCGGAGCCGTCGGTCTTAGGCGGGGAGTACTCCTTGGTGAAGACTTCCTTAGGGATGCGCCCGCGGTACTTGCTGAGGATCTTCAGCTCCTCCTGGCTCGGCAGGCCGCTTGTGGCGAGTTCGGAGTTGGAAAAGAAGCTCGTGCTGCGCTTGTAGGCACTGTAGAAAAGGTTCTTGTTACTCCATTCGAAGTCGAAGGCGTATCCGATACCCTCACGCACCCTGCGGTCCTTGAAGATGTCCTTCCGGGTGTTGAAGACGAAGGCCTGCATGCCCTGGGGGTTTTCATGCGGTATCTCGCGCTTGATCATGACGCCCTGTTGAACAGCCGGGATATTGTAACCGGTAGCCCACTCTTTTGCCATGTTCTCACTGAAGAAATCTATGGCCCCGGCCTTGAAAGCCTCCCTTAGGATCGCGATATCCCTATAATAGTCGTAGCGGATAACGGCGAAGTTGTCCTGGCCGACATTGACCTTGAGGTTCCTGCCCCAGTAGTTGGGATCCAGCTCGTAGGTGATGGACTTTCCGGGATTCAGGCCCTTGATCCTGTAAGGACCGCTTCCGACGGGCGGATCCAGTGTCGTGGCCTCAAAATCGCGGTCCTGCCAGTAGTGCTTAGGGAGGACCTGAAGCTGCCCCGTGATCAGGGGCAGCTCGGGATTGGGGCCGCCGCTGAAGGTGAACTTCACCTTTCGGTCCCCGACCTTCTCTGCATTAGCCACGTCCTTGTAGTATTGCTGGTAGAAGGGGTGGCCCTTGGCTTTCAGAGTCTCGAAGGACCAGATGACATCCTCGACCGTGACAGGCCTGCCGTCGTGCCAGCGAGCCTGAGGTCTCAGCGTGAAGGCGACCCAGGATCGATCTTCGGGCCACTCGATCGTCTCGGCGAGCAGGCCGTATTCGGTGAAGGGTTCGTCGAGGGAGGAGGTCAGCAGGGTCTCGAACAGAGCCCCCACTCCCGCTGCGGTCTGACCCTTGAGGATGAAGGGGTTCAGGCTGTCGAAGCTTCCCATGGCACCGATGACGACGGTTCCGCCTTTGGGAGCGTCAGGATTGACATAATCGAAGTGCTTGAAGTCTAGTCCATACTTGGGCTCACCCTTCATAGCGATAGCGTGCTCCTTGAAGACCTTCTGGGAGTAGGCCGGAGCGGATAGCCCTAAAGCGAAGACGATCACGCCTAAGATGAACAGAGTCTTTTTCATTGATTTACCCTTTCGTGCTAGCCCGCTCGCGCGGCACAGCCTTTCTCTTGACTCCATGTCTGTTTCCTATAGGCTCTCCAGCTCGAAAGCTGCCGCCATGAGAGCTTTCGTGTACTCATGACGCGGCCGCTCGAAAATGTCGTCCGGAGTCCCCTCTTCTATCACCTTCCCATTCTGCATCACGAGGATATAGTTAGACAGCGACCGGATTACCTTCAAGTCGTGACTGATGAAGATGTACGCTAAGCTGTGCTCCCTCTGCAGTGCCCGCAGCAGCTCCAGGATCTGCGCTTGCACGGTCATGTCGAGTGCTGAAGTGGGCTCATCCAGAACTATCAGCCTGGGCTTGAGCACGATTGCCCGGGCGAGGGCAATCCGCTGTCTCTGGCCGCCGGAGAACTCGTGAGGATAACGGTTGCGGCTCTCCGGATCCAGGCCGACGTCTCTCATCGCCTTGATGATGCGGGCTTCTCTCTCCTCGGAACTCGCCCCTATCCTGTGGACTTCGAGACCCTCCTCGATGATCTCTTCAACGGACAGGCGCGGGCTCAGGCTTCCGAAGGGATCCTGAAAGATGATCTGGATTTCCTGGCGCAGGGGGCGAAGCTCCCGGTGGCGCAGCCCCTGGATCATCCGGTCTTCGAAGTAGATGGCGCCTTTTGAAGAGGCGAGCCTCAGGAGGGCGAGGGCCAGAGTCGTCTTTCCCGAGCCCGACTCGCCTACGATTCCTACTGTCTGGCCTTCATTGACCTTCAGGCTGACTCCGTCCACAGCCTTTATATGCCCTGCCATACGCCGTAGCACTCCCACCTTGATGGGGAACCAGACCCTCAGATCTTCGGCCCGCATTAGAACCCTTGAGCCTGCATTCGGCCCCGCGGCCGCACGAGGCTCGGAATTGACCAACTTGCGTGTGTAAGGATGGGAGGGTGCGTGAAAGACTTGAGAGGTGGGGCCTGATTCGACGATCTCCCCGTCCTTCATGACACAGACTCGATCGCACATCTTACGGACCACGGCGAGATCATGAGTAATGAATAGCAGGGCCATGCCGAATCGCTTTTGTAGGTCCTTGAGCAGAGTGAGGATCTGGGCCTGGATGGTCACATCAAGGGAGGTCGTCGGCTCATCTGCGATGAGAATGTCGGGCTCGTTTGCCAGCGCCATGGCCATCATCACCCGCTGGCGCTGGCCGCCGGAGAGCTCGTGCGGGAATGCCTTCAGGCGCTTCTCTGCTTCGGTGAGCCCAACCAGATGAAGGAGCTCAAGGCTGCGCTCGCGGGCCTGCTCGTAACTCTTCCCTCGGTGCAGGATCAGGACTTCGCTAACCTGTTTCTCGATGGTGTGCAGAGGATTGAGGGAACTCATGGGCTCCTGGAAGATCATAGAGATGCGGTCTCCGCGCACCTTATGGAGCACCGACTGCGGCGCGCCGAGAAGCTCCTGCCCATCGAACCGGATATTCCCGCTGGGGTGGCAAGCCTGTGGGTACGGCAACAGCTGGAGCACGCTCAGCGCGGTAACCGACTTCCCCGCCCCGGATTCGCCGACGAGAGCCAGGCTCTCGCCTCTGTCCACGGTGAAAGAGACACCCTTCACAGCATGAACGAGGTCGCCGTTGACGGTGAAGTCGACGGCGAGGTTCCTCACGTCTAGAAGAGGCATCATCTGGCTGCCTGCCCTCGTGCTGCGAACGTTTTTCGGGGATCGAAGGCGTCCCTCAATGCCTCGCCGATGAAGATAAGGAGGCTCAGCATGGTGGCAAGGGTGACGAAGCTCGTCAGCCCGAGCCAGGGTGCCTGTAGGTTGTTGCGTCCCTGGGTTACCATTTCTCCGAGGGAGGGTGAGCCAGGAGGAAGACCGAAGCCGAGGAAGTCCAGGGCCGTCAGCGCGGTCACCGCTCCGCTCAGGTTGAAGGGCAGAAAGGTGATGGTAGCTACGGTCGCGTTCGGAAGCAGGTGCCGGAAGATGATCCTCTTGCTGGAAACACCCAGGGCCTTAGCGGCTCTGACGTAGTCGAAATTTCTGGCCCGGAGGAACTCAGCCCTCACAACACCGACATAGCCCATCCAGCTGAACAGTAGCAGGAGGCCCAGAAGCAACCAGAAGTTGGGCTGCACGACGCTGGCCAGGATAATCAGCAGGTACAGGGTCGGCATGGCCGACCAGATCTCCATAAAGCGCTGGAAACCCAGATCGATCCAGGCTCCGAAGTATCCCTGGATCGCCCCAGCGCTCACCCCGATGATCATGGAGAAAAAGGTGAGAACCAGGCCAAAAAGTACGGAGATCCGGAATCCGTAAATGAGCCGGGCCAGGACATCCCGCGACTGGTCGTCGGTTCCTATCAAGTTCTTCCAGGAGGGCGGTGCCGGCGCTGGCCGGCCGTGAACCACTGTATCGTAGGAGTATGGGATGGGCGGCCAGATCATCCATCCCTTTTTTGAGATCAATTTCATCACGAAAGGATCACGGTAGTCTGCTTCCGAAGGAAATTCCCCGCCGAAGCGCGTCTCCGGATAGGAGAATAAAATGGGAAAGAGGGGGGTGCCGCCGAAATAGATGAGCAAGGGCTTGTCGTTGGCGATGAACTCGGCAAAGAGGCTGGCGATGACCAGGATGGCGAAGATCCACAAAGAGATGTACCCGCGGCGGTTCGCCCTGAAGTTGGCCCATCTCCTGCGGTTGAGCTGCCTCATGGGCTATACTTCCCTTGATTCGAAATCAATGCGGGGATCGATGGCAACGTACATCAGATCGCCGACGATACCCATAATCAGACCCAGAAGGGAGAAGAAGAAAAGAGAGCCGAACATGACGGGATAGTCCCGCTTGAGAGCAGCCTCGAATCCAAGCAAGCCCAACCCGTCAAGGGAGAAGATCACCTCGATTAACAGCGAACCGGTGAAGAGGATGCTTATGAAAGCGCTCGGCAGGCCTGCGATCACCAGAAGCATGGCATTACGGAACACGTGCCTAAATAGCACCTGCCTCTCCGTCAGACCCTTCGCTCTTGCGGTGGTCACGTACTGCATCTTGATCTGGTCGATGAAGAAGTTTTTTGTGAGCATAGCCAGCCCGGCGAACCCGCCAATGACCATGGCCAGAATGGGCAGCGTCATGTGCCAGAAGTAGTCGGCGATCTTCCCCAGGAGGCTCAGCTCCTTCCAGTTCTCCGAGACGAGCCCCCTCAATGGAAACAGGCTCAGGTACCTCCCGCCGGCAAGGAAGATTATCAGCAGGATCGCAAAGAGATAACCTGGGATAGCGTAGGCAAAGGTGATGACACCGCTCGTTGCGATATCAAATCGGGTGCCGTCCCGCACGGCCTTCGCGATTCCCAGAGGAATCGAGATGAAGTACACGAGTAGCGTCGTCCAAAGACCTAGAGAGATCGAAACGGGTATCTTGTCGAGTACCAGATCGATCACTCTGCGGTTCTGGTAGAAGCTCTCGCCGAAGTCGAAGGTGATGTACTTCCTCATCATGTCGAAGAATCGGATATGGAGGGGTTTGTCCATCCCGTACATTTTCTCGATTTTCTTGATGAAGGCCGGATCGAGTCCTCGGGCGCCCCTGTACTTGCTAGTAATGCTGGAATCAGGCTGCAGAGACAGGCTCTGAGCTGAGGCGGAGGGCGCCGTTTCGCCAGCCCCGCCGGTGAAGCGGGCTGTGGGGGAGACGGCGGTTCCGGATAGCTGTGCGATCAGCTGCTCAACCGGTCCTCCTGGCACGATCTGGATAACAATGAAGTTCAGCAGCATGATACCGAACAGGGTGGGGATGACTAAAAGCAGCCTGCGTATGAAATAAGCGTACATCTTTCTACTTTTCGAGCCGCAGCACTAATAATATTACTAAAAGAATCGCTTATTTCCAATGGTATCGAAGCTTGTAAGCGGTGGCACCGCTAACCTCCCATTTCCCTAGCATTAATCTGCGCCAAGAGCCAGGCCACCCTCTCTATTACTGTCCGATATTTGAGCCGCTCAGTTACTGTAATTCTCCATGAGCGGCCTGCAGTCGATGTCGCCCATCTCCCCGCTGAAGGATTCGATCGACTCCTTCGCGAGCACCCGGTACCTGCGTAAGGAGCGGGTTAGGTTCTCCGTGACGGCCCCCATCAAGGATGGAGTGAACGCTTCCGACGAGCGCTCCAACGGCATGTTCCCTCTGATCACCAATTGCAGGGACCTGCCTCTCAAGGCGATTCTGGAGACGTACAAGTTCCAGCCGAAGCTGGAGAAACGTCACGAGCAGCTGAAGTCGGTTCAGAACCTCACAGCCGTGTGGCTGAAAAGCGTCAACCGGATCGAAGCGCTGCTGGTCCACACGCTGCTGAAGCGTGAGGTCCGGCAAGGCATGACGCGGGAGGGGCCGGAGTGCCTGCCACTGTATCCCGGAGAGCGAGAGTGCAGAGTGCCCAGCACGGAGAGCGTACTCGAAGTCTTTGCCCCACATCAGAGGCACCGACTATTCAAAGCCGGTCGTCAAATTCAGGTCTTCGAGCCAGACCCCGATGACCTCCATAGGCAGATTCTCGACCTCATGCGGCTGCCGCACGCCATGCTTCGTAGCGCATCTCGATTGTGTGGCGCGATATCGTGTCCGCAAAGTGCGGGAAGTAGGGGGGGAAGTTGTCGTACGTGTGATGGCGTGCGAAGTGATCACCTTCGGGGCGGCGCCGGCCCGGATGGCGTCCGGCGTCAACCGCGGGGCTACTTGACTAGCCCGATGACCACCTCGTTGTCTTCGCGCAACAGGCGCAGCATCACGTCCTTGCTGGCCGCGTTCAGCTCCTGGTAGAAGTCGTACACGGTCCGCACCTCGGTGTCGTTCACCTTGAGGACCACGTCCCCCTGTTTCAGCCCGGCTACAGCCGCCGGGGAGTTCTCCCACACCGCGGTCACGATCGGGCCCCTGACTCCGTCGGCGAGCTTGAGCTGCTTGCGCAGCTCGTCGGTGATAACCCCCACGAACAGGCCCGGCCACAGGTTCTTGTTCTGGGCGGCCAGCTCCTTCTCCTCCTCGCGGATGGCCAGGCGAATGCTCAGGGTGAGCGGGGTCCCCCCCCGGACCATCTTGATCTCGTAGTCCTTCCCCGCCGGCAGGTTGCCCACGACCTGGGTAAGCTGGTCGGAATTACGCAAGGACTGGCCGCCGATCGAGGTAATGTAGTCGCCGGGCTGCACGCCGGCTTTCTGAGCCGGTGAGCCTCGATACACGTTCAGGACGAAGGCCCCGCCCTTGTCGCCGATCTTGAACTGCTCGCGCACCCCCGGGAACAGGCGGCCGTCCAGGTCGTTGATGGAGACGCCCAGCCAGCCGTACTCGACCTTGCCCTTGGACAGGATGTCGCTCACAGTCTTGCGGGCGTTGTTGATCGGGACGGCGAAGCCCAGCCCGCTGTTGGAGCCGGTCTGCGAGGCGATCCAGGTGTTGATGCCGATCACCTCGCCGCGCAGGTTCACCAGGGCGCCGCCGGAGTTGCCGGGGTTGATGGCCGCGTCGGTCTGGATGTAGTCGGTCAGGTTGGCCACGCTGGCCCCCGCCTCGGTCCGGCGCCCCAGGGCGCTGATGATGCCCATGGTCACCGTGGACTCGAAGCCGAAGGGGTTGCCCACGGCCAGCACCAGGTCGCCCACCTGCAGGGCGTCGGAGTCCCCCAGGCTGGCCAGCGGCACCTGCTCCCGGGTCTCGAACACCACCACGGCCAGGTCGCGCCGCGGGTCGGCGGCCACCAGCTTGCCGGAGAACTCCCGCTCGTCGTGCAGCAGGACGCTAATCTTGTCCGCGCTGCCCACCACGTGATTGTTGGTGAGCACGTAGACCTTGTTTCCCTCCCTCTGCACCAGTACGCCGGAGCCCAGGCCCGGCTGGCGGAACTCCCGCTCCTGCGGCTGCTGGTTCTCCGGGTTGCCGAAGAAGAAGTCCCAAGGGGACTGGAAGCGCGGGGAGCGCTGGGTGATGAGCTCCTCGGTGTTGATCTCCACGACCACCGGCAGCACCGCCCCGGCCACGTCGCGGAAGGAGTACTGGATCTGCTCCAGGCTCTCCGGGACCTGTACGGCCTGGCTCTGCCGGACCGGCACGCTCACCGCCGGTTCGCGCTGCCCGGTGCTGAACGCCGGGCCGCAAGCCGCCAGGAACAGCGCACTTATTATCAAGGCCGCCGCGGCGACCAGTCGGTTGCGGGTCATACGTCCTCCTGACGGGTTAAAGATAGCGAAACGGAAGGTCCAACGGCAACCCGGGGGCGGGGCTAGAGCACCGAGCCGGAGGGCACGACGGCGTTCTTGGGGATCACGATGACCCCGTCGCGGATGTAGTAGTGCCCGAAGTCCCCCTCGGGGCGGCCCAGGTTGTCCACCCCGACGCGGCAGACCTCCCCGATGCGCGCGTTCTTGTCGATGATGGCCTTGCGGATCAGGGTGCCCCGGCCGATCCCGATGTCCGGGATGCCCAGACTGCGGTTGCGCGCCTTCTCCTCCGCCGTCTCGTAGTAGTCGGCGCCCATGCAGACCACCCCGTCCAGCGTGACGCCGCTTTCGATGATCGTGCGGATGCCCACGATGGAGTTCATGATGTTGGCGTTGGTGATGATGCAGCCGTCGGCGGTGAGGCTCTGGTTGATCACGCAGGCGTTGATCTTGGAAGCCGGCAGGTCGCGGCGGCGGGTGTAGATCGGGTGGTCCTCGTTGTAGAAGTCGAACTCCGGGGTGATGGTGGTCAGGCTGATGTTGGTCTCGTAGAAGCTGCGGATGGTCCCGATGTCCTCCCAATAGCCGGTGAAGACGTAGGCCTGCAGCTTGAGGCGGCCAACGCTCTGAGGGATGATCTCCTTGCCGAAATCGGTCAGCTCATTGTCCAGCGCCTTCTCCAACACCCCGGCGTTGAAGATATAGATGCCCATGGAGGCCAGGTACTCGCGGCCCGGCTTCAGGCCTTTCAGGTTGGCGGCCAGGTTGGTCGGGATTTTCAGGTGGGAAATGTCCTGCCCCGTCGGGGGCTTCTCCACGAACTTCACGATTCGCCCCTGGCCGTCCACCTCTAGGATGCCCAGGTGCGGGGCCCGGTCCTTGGCCACGGGGGTAACCGCCACGCTCGCCTCGGCCTGGCTTTCCACGTGGTTGCGGAAGAACTCGCGCAGGTCCATGCGGTAAAGCTGGTCGCCGGACAGGATGATGTAGTAGTCCGGGTCCTGGGTGTGGAAGTGCAGGAAGTTCTTCCGCACGGCGTCCGCCGTGCCCATGTACCAGCTGGAGTGCTCGTAGGTCTGCTCGGCGGCCAGGATCTCGACGAACCCCTGGGTGAAGGAGTCGAAGATGTAGGTGTTGGCGATGTGGTTGCGCAGGCTGGTGGAGGCGTACTGGGTGAGCACGTAGATCTGCTTGTAGCCGGAGTGGATGCAGCTGGAGATGGGGATGTCCACCAGGCGGTACTTGCCCCCGAAGGGCACGGCCGGCTTGGCCCGCTCCTTGGTCAGGGGGTACAGGCGCTCCCCCCGCCCTCCGCCGAGAATGATGCACAGGATCCTGGGCATGGTCTATCCGATTATTGTAGCACCCGCAATGAAGGCTCGTCAAGGAAAAGGGGTTTCCGCGCACGCCCGCCCGGTGCTATGATGAGCAATGCTCGAGCAGGCGATCCGGGAGCTGCGCCGGGACCGCGCCTTTATGGCCTGCGTGGCCCACTGGGAGGTGCTGCCCGCCCGCCCCGCGCGTACCGTGGAGTTCCCCCCCGGAATCGACGGGCGCATCCTGGCGGCGCTGCGCGAAAAAGGGGTCGACCGCCTGTACACCCACCAGGCCGCCGCCTTCGCCGGCGTGCGTGCCGGGCGCAGCGTGGTGGTGGTCACCCCCACCGCCTCGGGCAAAACCCTGGCCTACAACCTGCCCATCCTCCAGACCATGCTGGAGGACCCCGCGGCCAAAGCCATGTACCTGTTTCCCACCAAGGCGCTTTCCCAGGACCAGCAGTCGGAGTTGAACGAGGTACTGTTGGGCGGGGAGCTGCCGGTGAAGATTTTCACCTACGACGGGGACACCCCGCAGTCCATCCGTATTTCGGTGCGCGAGGAGGGGCGGGTAGTGATCACCAACCCCGATATGCTGCACACCGGGATCCTGCCCAACCACCCCAAGTGGATCAAGTTCTTTCAATCCCTGCGCTTCGTGGTGGTGGACGAGATCCACACCTACCGGGGGGTGTTCGGCTCGCACATGACCAACCTGGTGCGGCGTCTGAAGCGGGTAGCCGCCTTCTACGGGGCCAAGCCCCAGTTCATCTGCTGCTCAGCCACCATCGGCAACCCCCGCGAGCTCACCGAGCGGATCCTGGAAGAGCCGGTGGAGCTCATCGACGACAACGGCGCGCCGGCCGGCGAGCGGCACTTCGTGCTGTACAACCCGCCGTTGGTGGACCCGGTGCAGGGCATCCGCCGCGGGGTGGTCAAGGAGTCCCAGCGCCTGGCCACGCAGCTGCTCAAGCTGGGGGTGAAGACCATCGTTTTCGCCCGCTCGCGCGTGCGCACGGAGCTGATCGCCAGCTACATCCGCCAGTCGCTGGCCAACCCCTTCACCGAGGACGGCCGCATCCAGGTGGCTTCCTACCGCGGCGGCTACCTGCCCAATGAGCGCCGGGCGATCGAGCGGGGTTTGCGGGAGGGGGACATCCGCGGGGTGGTGTCCACCAACGCCCTGGAGCTGGGCATCGACATCGGCGGCCTGGACGCCTCGATCCTGGCCGGCTTCCCGGGCACCATCGCCTCCACCTGGCAGCAGGCCGGGAGAGCCGGCCGGCGGGCGGCGGTGTCCCTGTCGGTGCTCGTGGCCTCCGCCTCGCCGATCGACCAGTACATCCTGCGCCACCCGGAGTACTTCTTCGCCACCTCGCCGGAGTCCGGCTGGGTGGACCCGGACAACCTCTTCATCCTCAGCGACCAGCTCAAGTGCGCCGCCTTCGAGCTGCCTTTCAGCGAGGGGGAGCCCGCCGCCGAACGCTACCGCGGGCTGCTGGACTACCTGGAGGAGAACGGCGTGCTGCGCCACACCGGCGGCCGCTGGTACTGGGCGGACCGCTCCTACCCGGCCGAGAAGGTTTCCTTACGCTCCTCGGCCCCCGGCAACATCGTGATCGTGGACGTGACCCGGGGGCGCGACGCGGTCATCGGGGAAATGGACAAGCCTTCGGCCAAGCTGCTGCTCTTCAACGAGGCCATCTACCTGCACGCCGGCGACCAGTACGTGGTGAAGAAGCTGGACCTGGAAAACCAGCGCTGCTACGTGGAGGAGACTACGGCCAACTACTACACGGACTCCATCGTCAAAACCGACATCCAGATGCTGGCCGAGGACCGCCGGGAGAAACTCCCCTCCGCCGCCGGTCCGGCGGCGCAGCCCGCTATCGGCGGCGCCCTGGAGCTGGCGCTGGGCGACGTGCTGGTGCGTACCCAGACCACCAAGTACAAGAAGCTCAAGTTTCAGACCCACGAAAACGTGGGCTACGGGGAGATCGACCTGCCGGCCGAGGAAATGCACACCCGCGCCGCGGTACTGCTGCTGGCAGGCGGCTGCGGCGCGGGCTTGGCCTTCGCCGCCTTGAGCGAGGCCGAGCGGCCGCTGGTCATGCAGCGCCTCGGGACCCTGGTGCGCAACGTGGCGCCTGTGTTCCTGCTGTGCGACCCGCGCGACCTGGGCGTGGCCGAGCGGCTGAAAGACCCGACCTTCGGCTGCCCGGCCTTGTACGTCTACGACGCCTACCCGGGGGGCACCGGCCTGGCGGAGGGCTTCGTGCAGAACGCCCCGGCCATCCTGCGCGGGGCCCTGGACCTCGTGGCCGGCTGTACGTGCGCCCGGGGCTGCCCGTCCTGCATCGGACCCATGGAGGCGGAAACGCCGACGGCCGAGGGGAGCGCGGATCCCAAGCGCACGGTCCTGGCCTTCCTGCGCTCCTGGATCGGGGAGGGGCGGTGAGCCTCCTTCCCGGCGCCCCTGCCCAGGACGGAAACGGCCGCGGCCTGAGCGGCGAGCCGGCTTCGCCCGCCTACCGCATCGTCGAGCTGTCGCGGCAGTTCCGGAAGAAGTACGGCTTCGAGGCGCCGTTCACCACCGATTTCCGCACGGCCCGGGAGCTCGCCCACCGCATCTCTTCCTCCCCCGGCGCGGGCCCTGGCGTCAAGCCGGCTTCGCGCCGCGAGCGGGTTTCACCGCGCGCCTCCGAGCTCAACGCCCTGGCGCTCATCGAGGAGATCCTGCGCTACGTCGTACACCTGTACCTCCGGCAGGCCTCCCCCGGACTTTTCCGGGACCTGTTGGCTACGCCCCGCGTGCGCGTGGCTCCCCTGGCGGCCCTGCTCGCGGCCTACGGGCGCGAGTTCCCGGCGCTGGAGGTGTACCTCCGGCAGGCCGACCCGCGCGTCTGGCTGGAGGGCGCGACCGGGGGTTTCGCCAACCGCCATCTGGCCGCCCAGGGGCTGTTCCTGCTGCAGATCGCGGAGCGCAACCCGGCCTACCTGCCGTACCGGGAGCTGTTGGACCCCCGTGCCCTGGCGAAGCGCAAGAGCTACGCCGCGCTGTACGACGCCCTGCACCGCTTCTTCGCCTCCCGGCCGCGCTTCGGCCCGGACGACCAGAACCTGGTGGACATGCTGCGCAGCCCCGCGGTGGCCTCGCCGGACTCCCTGTTCGGGCAGCTGGAGTACATCCGCTATCGCTGGGGCGCGCTGCTGGGCGACTATCTGGAGAAGTTATTGCGGGCCCTGGACTTCCTGAGGGAGGAGCAGAAGCTGCGGCTGCCGCTGGCCGGGATCGCCCGGGCGCCGGAGTGGAGCGAGGCGGACTTCGAGGGGGAGCGTTACAGCGCGGACCGCGACTGGATGCCGCGCCTGGTGCTCATGGCCAAGAGCACCCTGGTCTGGCTGGACCAGTTGAGCCGCCGCTACGGCCGGCCGATCCGCACCCTGGACCAGGTGCCCGACGAGGAGCTGGACACCCTGGCCCGCTGGGGCTTCACGGGGCTGTGGCTGATCGGCATCTGGGAGCGCTCCCCCGCCTCGCGGACGATCAAGCGCCTGTGCGGCAACCCCGAGGCGGAGTCCTCGGCCTACTCCCTGTCGGGCTACGCGGTGGCCGAAAGGCTGGGGGGGGAGGCCGCCCTGGCCTCCTTGAGCGAGCGCTGCCGGGCTCGGGGCATCCGCCTGGCCAGCGACATGGTGCCCAACCACACGGGGCTGGATGCCGACTGGGTGCGCGAGCACCCGGACTGGTACATCCAGGTCGACGCCCCGCCCTTCCCCGGCTACACCTTCAACGGCGCTAACCTGTGCGGCCAGCCGGGGATCGGCATTTTCCTGGAGGACCACTACTACGACCGCACTGACGCCGCCGTGGTGTTCCGGCGCAGCGACGCCGCGAGGACGCGCTACCTGTACCACGGCAACGACGGCACACACCTGCCCTGGAACGACACCGCCCAGCTGGACTACCTGAACCCCGAGGTGCGCGAGGCGGTGATCCGCGAGATCCTGGGGGTGGCGCGGCGCTTCAAGGTCATCCGCTTCGACGCGGCCATGACCCTCACCCGGCGCCACTTCCAGCGCCTGTGGTTCCCCGAGCCCGGCGCCGGGGGAGACATCCCCTCCCGGGCGGAGCACGGCCTCACCCGCGCCCAATTCCAGCGGCGCATGCCCCAGGAGTTCTGGCGCGAGGTGGTGGAGCGGGTGGCCGCCGAGGCGCCGGACACCCTGCTGCTGGCCGAGGCCTTCTGGCTCATGGAAGGCTACTTCGTGCGCACCCTGGGCATGCACCGCGTGTACAACAGCGCCTTCATGAACATGCTCAAGACCGAGGACAACAGCGGCTTCCGCACCCTGATCAAGAACACCCTGGAGTTCGACCCGCAGATCCTCAAGCGCTACGTGAACTTCCTGAACAACCCGGACGAGGAGACGGCCATCGCCCAGTTCGGCACCGGGGACAAGTACTTCGGCGTCTGCCTGCTCATGGCCACCCTCCCGGGGCTGCCCATGTTCGGGCACGGCCAGGTGGAGGGGCTGCGCGAAAAGTACGGCATGGAGTACAGCCGGGCCTACGTGGAGGAGAGCCCCGACGGGGAGCTGATCGGCCGGCACGAGCGGGAGATCTTTCCCCTGCTGCGGCGCAGGTACCTGTTCGCCGAGGTGGAGCATTTCCGGCTGTTTGACCTGTTCACCCACCAGGGTTCCGTGAACGAGGATGTTTTCGCCTTCTCCAACCGCGCCGGGGGGGAGCGGGCCCTGGTGCTGTACAACAACCGCTACGCCGAGGCGCGCGGGTGGCTGCGCCGCTCGGCCGCCTTCCGGGCGAGCGTGAAACCCGGCGATGCCGGCGAGCGGGGCCTTTCCCAGGAGAGCCTCGGGGAGGCGCTGGGCCTGCCTGAGGAAGACGGGGTCTACTGCCGTTTCCGTGAGATGGCCAGCGGCCTGGAGTACCTGCGCCCCGCGCGCGACCTGCACGAGCAGGGGCTGTACGTGGAGCTTTCGGCCTACCGGTGCCAGGTGTTCCTGGACTTCCGGGAGGCGCGCGAGGCGCAGGGCGCGCCCTATGGCGAGCTGCACGCCGCCCTCGCCGGGCGGGGCGTGCCCAGCCTCGACGATGCGCTCGCCGACCTGGTACTGCGCCCGGTCCAGCAGGGCTTCCGGGCGGCCTACGAGCCCGCGGTGATCCGGGCTCTGGCGCAGGAGTGGGCGAAGCCCGGCGAAGCCGGCGCGAAGGCCGGCGAAGCCGGCGCGGCGCCCGCACCGGCGCCGGGGCAGGAAGCGGGAAGGGCGCAGGCCCTGGCGGAGGCCTTCTTCAGGCCGCTGTCGCGCCTGCCGGGGCTGGCCATGGACGCCGGGGAGCGGGCGGCCGCGGCCGCTGGCCTGCTGGCCCGCATGCGGGGCCTGGAGACGCGCGCCAGTAGCCGGCTTACTCACCGGGAGTGGGGCCTGCTGTGGGCCTGGGTGCTGCTGACCGGCACCCCCGGGCAGGGGCAGCGCCTGCTAGAGGAGCTGCGCCTGGAGTGGGTGATCCGCCCGGCCTGGGAGGCGCTGGGCCTGGCCCCCGGGCAGGCCGCCGCAGAGATGGCCTTGCTACGCCTGCTCCTCACCCTGCGCCCGTGGCTGGAGCGCCCGGAAGATGCGACGGAGCTGCGGCAGCTGCTGGCCTCCGCTGAGGGGAGGGCCGCCCTGCGCCTCCCGGCCGATGAGCCCTCCGCGCGCCTCGACCCGGCCGCCTGGGGCGACCTGGTCGTCTGGATCGCGCGCCTGGCGGCGCTGCTGGACCCGGAGCCGCGGGGCGCGCTGGAGCGCGCAGAGGCCCGGGCCGCGGTCTGGGTCGCGGCGGCGAAGGGGTGCGCGTACCGCTACCCCGAGCTCCTGGAGCGCCTCGATGCCTGACCCGCTGGCCGCCCGCCTGCGCCTACTGCGGGGCGCCCTGCAGCGGCGGGCGGGGGAAGACCAGGAGGAGGGCAGAGAGCCTGAGCCGGCAGCCGCCGGCACTGCCGTTGAAACCGGCCTCCGTGGCTGGGAGCGGGTCGGCGAGCTTACCTACCGCCGGGTCTCGAGCTTCGAGAACCCTCTGGCCGGCGAGGAGATCTCGGAGCACCTGCTGCCCCGCGGGCTTTCCGCCGGGGACCTCCTGTTCTTCGATACCGAGACCACGGGGCTTTCCGGGGGCGCCGGCACGTTGGTGTTCCTGATCGCTCTGGGGCGCCTGGCCGGCGAGCGGCTGGAGGTGGAGCAGCTCTTCCTGGCGGATTACCCCGGCGAGCTGGAGTTCCTGCTGCGCCTCTCTCCCGCGCTGCAGTCTGCCGGGCAGTTCGTCTCGTACAACGGCCGGACCTTTGACGCGCCCATCCTGGCCGGCCGCTTCACCATGAACCGCCTGTCCCTGGAGCCGCGCGGGCACAGCGACCTGCTGTATTGGGCCCGGCGCCTGTGGAAGCGCGCGCTGGGGGACTGCTCCCTGGGCAGCATCGAGCGGGAGGTGCTTGGGGTCGAGCGCGGCCAGGACGTGGCCGGCTTCGAGGTGCCCGGCATCTACCTGGAATACCTGCGCAGGGGCTGGTCGCCCCGGCTCCCCCTGGTCTGGGAGCACAACCTCCAGGACGTGCGCAGCCTGGCCAGCCTGTACGCCCGCCTCAACCGGGTGCTCGGCCGGGGGGAGGCCCTCGAACGCACGGACCTGGCCTCGCTGGGAAGCTGGCTGCTGGCCGCCGGCGGGGCCGAGCGCGGCCGGGAGCTGCTCCGGCAGTCCTTCGCAGGCGGCGACGAGCGGGCCGGCCGGGCCCTGGGCCTGCACCTGAAGCGCGCGGGCCGGTGGGAGGAGGCGGCGGAGGTCTGGCGGGCACTGGCCGCGCGCCGGCCGAGTCTGTTCGCCGCGGTGGAGCTGGCTAAGCACGCCGAGCATCGGCTGCGCGACCCCCACCAGGCGCTCGCCTGGGTGCAGAGCGCCCAGGCCTGGGGGCTGCCGCTGGCGGCGCGGACCCGGCGCGAGCTGGACTCCCGCCGCGCGCGCCTGGAGCGCAAGGCTCAGGCGCGGAAGTAGCTGATCCGGAAGTCCTCCAGCTCGCGGAAGCCCAGCCGGCGGTACAGCGCCACGGCGGGCCCGTTGTGCTTCTTCACGAACAGGCTGACGGTCGCCTTCTCCCGGAAGATCCTCTCCAACAGTGCGCCCATGACCCTGCGGGCGATCCCCCGGCCGCGCTCCCCCTCCAGCGTGAACACCCCGCCGAGCTGGTCCACGCCGAAGCCGCGCGCGTTGGTGCCGGCCTTGGAAACGGGCCTGCCGTCCCGCTCGGCCAGGATCACGAGCTGACGCCGCAGCGTCTTCCTCAGATTCGCCAGGCAGGCCTGCGCGTCGAAGTGGCCCGGCTCGATGAGCACCTCCTCCAGCTCGTAGTCCCGCTGCAGGGGGTACAGGCCCCGGGCGTCCTGCGGTCCGGCCTCGCGCAGCCGCAGGCCGGGAAGCGCGGGCTGCTCCCCCGCAGGCCGGTAATCCCGCCGCTCCAGCACCATCAGGTGGTAGTCGATGGCCAGGCGCGCCGGGAGGTCGAGGCCCTTTTCGGCCCAGCGCACCTCCCGCAGCGGACCCATGACCGAGTGCAGGCTGCGGGAAAGGCCCCGCCAGTGCGGGAAGCGCGGCGACTCGGCTTCCCCCCCCGGCCCGTCCGGCGGGGAGAGCAGAGGCAGCAGCAGCCCCCCGGAGGTCAGCAGCAGCGCCGCGGACGCCTGCGGCCCGGCCTGGTGCAGCAGGACCGTGGCCTCCAGGCGCGGCGGCAGTCCCGCCTGCGCGCCGGCCCTCGAGGGGCGCAGGCGGGAGCTGAAGTGAACGCAGCGCCACTCCCGCTGCCTGGCCAACGCTACCAGCTGGGGCAGGTCCGCGCGCTCGGCCTTCTTCCAGCTCACGGGTCCAGGCCCACGGGCATCCGTCCCTCGGCGCGGAAATCCCCGGCCAGCACGGCGAAGCCGCCGGCGAAGGACACCGGCCCGGTGCCGTAGACGGCGATGGCGGTGCGGACCCAGGGCACTTCGCGCAGGTACACGGGGGAGAGGGTGGAGATGACGATGAGGCGCGGCGCCAGGGGGCTCAACTCCTGCAGCACCTCCAGGCTGTTGTAGTTGGCCAGGCAGAAGATGATCGTGTCGTAGGAGGCGGCGAGGCGGCGCGCGCGAGCCCTGTCCTCCGCGCGGGAGGAATAGAAGGGAAGGTAGGAGAAGGACAGCGTGTCGGCGCGGGGGAAGCGCCGCAGTCCCTGGGCGAGGAACTCGTCGAACTGCCCCGCCAGCAGCACGCGCTCCCGCGGCCCGGGGAGGTAGGGCAGGCGCTCGCCCTTCACCAGGGTCGCGCTGCGCAGCGCCGACTCCGCGAAGAACTCTCGCGCCCCCGGGGCGGGCACCGCCTGGCGGAGGGGGACAGGCGGGTGCACCGGAAAACCCTCGACCCGGAACACCCTGGTTTTCAGCTCCAGCACCCGCAGCGCCGACTCCCGGAGGCGGGCTCGGAAGGCCGGGTCGGCGCGGAGGCGGGAAAGCAGGAAAGCCCAGGTCTTCTCCTGCAGCTCCGGGGTGTGCGACACCAGCACGACGTCGCTCCCCGCCTGCAGCGCCTCCAGGCAGGCCTGGGGGGTGTCCACGCCGGGGCCGAGGACCCCGGTCATCTCCATGTCGTCGGTGATCACCAGGCCCCGGAACCCCAGGCGCCCGCGCAGCAGCCCGGTGAGCAGGTAGGGGGAGCGGGAGGAGGGGGTGAGGTCGCCGAGGATGCGGGGGTAGGCCAGGTGGCCGGTCATGATGGCGGGCAGCCCCTCGCGGATCAGGACGCGGTAGGGCAGCAGCTCCCGCTCCCACAGCTCCTCGATTCCGATCTGCACCACGGGCAAGGCCCCGTGCGAGTCCCGGTCCGCGTGCCCGTGCCCAGGGTAGTGCTTGGCCGTCGAGATCACCCCGCTGGCCGCCAGGCCCTGGAAATAGGCCAGCGCCAACAGAGAAGTGGAGCGCGGGTCGGAGGAGAAGGCTCGGGGCCCGATCACGGCGGCCGAGGGATTGGAGTACACGTCGATGGTCGGGGCGAAGTTCATGTTGATGCCCAGCCCGGCCAGCTCGCGGCCGATATAGTAGCCGGTGAGAAGAGCATCCCGGGGCAGCCCCGCGGCCCCCAGGGCGATGTTCCCGGGGGTCTCCGAGGTGCCGGCCTTCACGTGGCGCACCCAGCCGCCTTCCTGGTCGGTGGAGATGAACAGTGGGATGCCCAGGCGGGTGCGCGTCGCCTCTTCCTGCATTCCCCTGATGGCCCGGGCCAGGCCTTCCAGGGTGTCCACATTGCGCGTGAAGATCTTCACCCCGCCCAGGCTGCGCCGGCGGATCCAGGACAGCAGCTCACCGGAGGGGGCCTCGCCCAGGTAGCCGATCATGAAGGACTGGCCGAGCAGCTCCTCGTCGCTCATGCCGGCGGCGAGGGCGGCGGGCAGAGCGGCGGGCGGGGTTTCCCAGAAAGCCCGCGAAGGGTCGACGGCGCCCGGGTTGGCGGAGGCCGGGAGCGCGGCCCAGCAGGCGAGTGCCAGCGCCGGCAGCAGGCGCTTCAATACTGAAGGTTCCATTCGTCCCGCGAGTACTTGGCGGCCAGAAGCGCGGCCGCGCGCTCCTGCTCCTCTGCGGTGAGCTCCCCGGGCTGGAGGGTGAGCCCCTGACACTCCAGCGTGTAGCGCGCGCCGCGGGCGAAGGCCGCCGCGGCCTCCTCGTAGCTCACCTCGCGGCCCAGCTCCTCGCCGAGGGAGGAGGGCAGGCCGTGCTCCTGCCCGGCCGCGGTGCGCAGGTAGCCCTGGATGCGGCGGTAGGAGCCGTCCAGGGGGATAGCCCCGTGCTGCAGCGAGAATC
>Ga0315291_10003166_pt1 | contig 21298 bp, 18 predicted proteins | sample YL17G12_20_MG_FD_203070 | JGI IMG/M metagenome (GOLD analysis project Ga0315291, IMG submission 203070) | Sediment microbial communities from Yellowstone Lake, YNP, Wyoming, USA - YL17G12_20 | ecosystem: Environmental > Aquatic > Freshwater > Lake > Sediment | place: USA: Wyoming | collected... | reverse complement strand
CGCCAATCTACTCCCGCGTCGGTAGACAACTGATCGAGGGCGTTAGAAATGACACCGTGGTGGAAAACGATCTCGCGATGCGCGTGTTCGACTTGCAGCTCAAGGGGATTCAGGAGGCGATCGCTCGCGCGCTGTCGAACGAGGAGCAGGAGTTCGCCGAGACGCGCTGGTCGGACCCCCTTTCTTCCCGCGCTTCTCTCAGCGCATGGGGAGGCGAGAGGTTCGGGTCCCGGATTGTGGATTCAGAGACGATTGCTGTGTCGTACGAGCCAGCGGCGGCGTTTGGCCCGATACGTAGGATAGGGGGAGAAACGGGCTGGTACTACGCAGACTGGCTCTGGCGGCTACGCGGGCTCATCGACCTCCTTGTCGGCGGCGCGGGGATGAGGAGGGGGCGCCGCTCTCAGGAATCCCTGGCTCCCGGCGACACCGTCGATTTCTGGCGTGTCGAGGCATTCGAACCCGACAGGCTGCTGCGGCTTCTCTCCCAGATGAGGCTTCCGGGCCGGGCCTGGCTGCAGTTCGAAGTCGAAGGGGATGAATCCGATTCGGTCATTCGCCAGACCGCCATATTTGATCCTGTGGGGCTTCCGGGGCTCGCTTACTGGTACGGTCTCTACCCGATACATAAGGCGGTTTTCAAGGGTATGTTGAGGGGCATAGCGAAAGCCGCCGGCCGCGGAGGAGTGCCATGAACGTTGGCGGAGTCATAGTCAGCTATATCCTCACGGCGCTGGTCTTCTTTGCCATAGATCTTGCGTGGCTTGGGCTGGTGGCGAGGGATATGTACAGGAGATACATCGGGCACCTGATGAGCAGCCGGGTGAACTGGGTTGCCGGGGTGTTCTTCTACCTGACTTTCATCGTCGGGATACTGGTATTCGCCGTCTATCCTTCTGTGGACAAAGGCTCAGTCCTGCACGCAGCAGCGCGTGGGGCCTTGTTCGGCTTCTTTGCCTATTCGACCTACGATCTGACGAATCTCGCCACTCTGAAGGACTGGCCTCTGTCCATCACGATAGTCGACATCACCTGGGGCATGGTATTGACGAGCGCCGTGAGTGCCGCAGGGTTCTTTCTCGTCAAGGCTCTCACTTGAGACCCATGTTGAGATTGCTCCAATAGCCGGCGTTTCAGCTGACTTGCTCCGACGAGCGCTACCATAGTTTGTGTCAATGTGGGCCGAGCTTGTTCAGTCGGGGTACTGCGCTCGGCGGAAGTCGCGCTCGCATGGCAGTAGGAGCGGGCACCCGCTAGACGTGCGCAGACAGGGATGCAAATCCGGCACCCCACAGGGGGACCCCCCAAAGTGGTAATAAGTATTACCGCTTTTCGTCGTGAAAGAGCTTGACTTCTCCGCCCATTAGAGGGATGTGTGTCTACCGACGGCGTCCAAGGACGCCGACCGGTCGCCAGGACGACATAACTCGGGGAAGGAGGTGCATCATGACCAGCAAGCGTCAACACAAGAAGATCGCGCGCCAGCTACCGCCAGTGGGAACCACGCTCACGGCCACGTACAGAGGGCAAGGCCACACCGCTGTGATCGTGGAGGCCAAGGACCGCTCCGCTGGAAGGGCGGTCAAGTACGGCGACCAGTTCTTCGCCTCCCTCAGGGCCGCCGCCAAGGCCGTCACCGGCCATTCCGCTAACGGCTGGGTCTTCTGGCGCTCCACTGAGGACAGCAAGGAGTAGACGCCTCAGGCCCTGGCCCAAACCAGCCACCAGGCCCGCCTAGGCCCGGTGGCTGGGCCTCTTTGGCGGCTGCGGCCCTGATTGTCCTGCGAGCCCGCCAATACGTCGATTCTTTCCCAATATCTGCCAGATTCGCCCCGTGTCGACTTGACTTGTTGGCCCAAGAGAGCGTCCATATACGTACGCGAGGTACGTTGCACCAGGTGACACAAAGATGACGACCCAGACGGCAGTCGAACAGCAACAAGATCTGGCGAGCCTGATCGGCCTCTACCTCCTGCGGTGCCAGGTGGAGGGCAAGTCCCCGAACACTATCACCGCCTACCGGGAGACCCTGACCCTGTTCCAGAGGATCGCGCGGGAGGAGGGCTTCCCGGAGGGCGTTCGGGACATCACCCCGATCCACATCCACGCCTACCTGGGCCGCATCGGCAGCAACGGAGCGAGCCTGGAGACGCGGCACCGCCGCCATCGGGAGGTGCGGTTCCTGTTCTCTTGGCTGAAGAGGATGGGGTACATCCAGGAGAGCCCCTTCGTTCAGATCAAGAACATCCGGTTGCCGCAGAAGATCGTTCAGCCGTACACGGCGGAGGAGATAGGGAGGCTGTCGGCCTGCTGCGACAGCTGTTACTGCTGGGGCAGTCGCAACCGGGCGATGATCTTGGTTCTTCTGGATACGGGGGTGCGGCGGACGGAGCTTGTGAGCCTGGACCTGGCCGACCTGGATCTGGAAGCGCAGCGGCTGAGGGTGCTGCACGGGAAAGGGAACAAGCAGCGGGTGGTGCGGTTCGGAGCGAGGGCCGGGGAGGCGGTGGAGGACTACCTGGAGCGGTTCCGAGGCAGGGAGTCCGGTCCGCTGTTCCTTTCACACCATGGTACGAGGATGAGCTCTCATTCGGTGCTGATCTTCCTGAGGCGGCTGGGCAAGCAGGGAGGGGTGGAGAAGGTGAAGGTGCACCGGTTTCGGCACACGTTTGCCACCTGGGCCATAGAGAACGAGGCGAGGGAGCTGGACGTGCAGTACCTTTTGGGGCACAGCACGCCGGCGATGGTGCGGCGGTACTCGGCGACCTACGATGCGGAGAAGGCGGCGCGGGCCCATGAGCGGTTCAGCCCGGCGGACCGGATGGGGGAGCGGCTGGGATGAAGGAAGGCGGAGGCCGGACGCGGGCTGGCGCTACCGACGACGCGAACGTCATCGACGGGCTCTGACTGGTGGCTCGATGGTATAATCGGACGTGAGAAGATGATGGTTTCTCCAGAGCGATGGTGGGAGTACGCCGAGCGGGACCTAGAGACGGCTGGGGTTCTGCTCAGGGCACAGCGGTGGGACGCTGCTTCGTTTCATGCGCAGCAGGCCGTGGAGAAGGCATTCAAAGCCATCCTCGTTCGGAAGGGTGAGGAGTCGCCGCCGCGGATCCACGACTTGGTGGTGCTCGCCCGCCGTGCAGGGGCGCCGGCGACACTGGAGCGCGACTTGGCCGAACTGTCGCGCGTGTACGTGGTGACGCGCTATCCGGACGTGGTGTTGGAGCGTGAGCCGGCCTACGGGATTGATCAAGCGATGGCTGAGCATCATCTTCAGGTGGCCGAGGGGGCACTGGCATGGGTGAGGCAAGAGTGGTCGACGGAGTCGTAGAGGAGTTTGCGCGCAGGCTCCGCCGGCGGTACCGGCTGTCGGCCCTGATCCTCTTCGGGTCCCGTGCCGAGGGCAGGGCTACTGTGGACAGCGACTACGACTTCGTGGCCGTCTCGCCGGACTTCGCTGGTGTGCCGTTCCTGAAGAGGCTGCCCGACCTCTATGAGCTGTGGCACGCCGATGTTGGCATCGATGTGCTGTGCTACACCCCGGCTGAGTTCGAGGCGTTGCGGTCTGAGCCGACCATCGTGAGGGACGCCGCCGAACACGGCCTGGCGCTGGTCTAGCTGAGCCATCCTCGAGGCACCTGCATTCTCCCTTCACCAATTCTCCCGCCGTTGGCGGTTTCGGTGGGGGCTCATTTCCACCCCGGTTTCACCCCGATTTTTGAATCTGAGGGGTCAACAATTAGGCCTCTCCTGAGGGGTGACCTTCTTCCTTCCAAGCAGGTTGTCGCGGGTTCGATTCCCGTCTCCCGCTCCAGGCTGGTTTAGACGTCACAACGCATGCGTAGCGAGGGCCGCCGAAGGGCGGTCTCCTGCTTTTCAGGCAGGTCGTCGGAGCTCGCTTCGTCTACTGGCAGACAAGCTCGGATCGGAGCTGGCGGAGCTTGAGTTCCTGGCTCATCAGAAGGATCCCGGACTTTTAATCTGGGAGTCGTGGGTTCGAATCCCACCTGGCCCTCCAGGCGTCCGGCGGACACTCCCCCGGCGGTCCAGTTCGCCCACCTGCCGCTCGGCCGGGCCCGGCCGCATTGATAACGCGGCCACTCTCTCGCACTATTGGCTTGCTCCCACCCGCGTAGCTTCTTTTCCGGGTGGGTCGTCCTGTCGGCGCCGGCGTCCAGAGATCGTTGCCAACCCCGGTGCCTTCAGCTAGGATGGAGGAGGCATAATCTGTCGCGTCTGTCTGCCGCCTGCGAGAGGGGGGCTCCCTTGAAAAGATTGTACTTGCTTTTCGCTGTGGGCTTTGCTGTCACCATCGTCCTCCGTGCGTTCTTACGACCCCCGCGGCAAGAGAGGCCCGAGAAGGTCAGGGAGAGGGAGGAGAAAGCAAGCAGGGAGTCCACCGGCACCGTAGCAGGAGCGGCGCTGCCACGTCTGCTGGTGTGTCCCAACTGTGGCTATCCCGAGGCGACGGGCCGAACTGCCTGCCCCCACTGCGGCGTGCCCCTGGTCCCGCTATGATCGCCCTGTGCCCAGACGGCTGCCAGCCGCGTCCTGTGGATCGTCAGCAACTTTCGGGATCTGCATAAGCAGTTGCTAACGGGCACGTGAAGCCTTGCTCTCGCTCGCCAGAGGCCGGTACGGCATGTCCTGGAGGCTCTCTCCTCACCAGCACGTACTGATTGACAATCCGGGTCGCCTGCCGGCACTGGTCGGCGACCGATGGTCTGCTGCTTCTCAGGCAGGTATTCAACCACGCGCACGAACGGCTCAGGCCGCCTCAAGGGCACAGCCAAACTTCGCCCTCTACCGCCTCCTTGAAACAGAAGCGCCGCGGGCGTACCTTGGGTGAGACCGAAAGGAGCCGCGGCGCACATCACGACGGGCTCCGGGGCCGACGCCAGGGAAAAAGGAGAGAAGATGGCCGCTCAGCAATCAGGGATGCACGCGAAGGAAGCGCCCCCGGCCGTGGAGGCCAGGGGATTGACGAAGCGGTACGAGGAGGTGGAGGCGCTCCGCGACCTGAATCTGTCCATCGCGAGGCGCACCATCTATGCACTTCTCGGCCCCAACGGCGCGGGCAAGACCACCACCGTCTCTCTGCTGACCACCCTCATCAGGCCTACCAGCGGGAGCGCCCGTGTGGCGGGCTTCGACGTGGTACGGGAGGCGCAGGAGGTCCGACGGCGCATTGGAGTGACCTTTCAGGAGGTGGTGCTGGATGAGGACCTCAGCGGCCGCACGGTGCTAGACATCCACGGACGATTGTACGGGATGGGCCGCGGGGGGCACGGCAGGCGCGGCTCCATGCCGTGGTCGAGCTGGTGGGGCTGGAGGATGCCCTGGACCGCCTCGTCGGCACCTACTCCGGTGGCATGAAGCGCCGATTGGAGCTGGCCAGGGGCCTGATGACGGACCCCGAGGTCCTCTTCTTGGACGAACCCACCCTCGGTCTGGATGTGCAGAATCGGGTGGTCATCTGGGAGTACATACGCAGGCTCCGGAAGGAGAGGGGCCTGACCGTGGTCCTCACCACCAACTACATGGAGGAGGCGGAGGCCCTGGCAGACGTGGTGGGGATCATTGACCAGGGGCGCCTGGTGGTGGAGGGTTCACCCCAGAAACTGGTAGCAGGGCTGGGGGCGGATGTCATCCGTCTCCAGGTGGAGGGCTCACCCCAGACTGCCGCGGCCGCCCTGGAGGGTCAGCCCTTCGTGCAGACGGTGAGTGCCGGCGGAGACTGCATCGTCGTCGGCGTGGGTTCCAGCAGCCAGGCGCTGGCCCCGGTCATTGAGAGGCTCGTGGGTAGGGGCATCAACATCGGCGAGGTCTCCATCGCTAGGCCCACTCTCAGCGACGTTTTCATCAAACACACGGGAAGGAGACTGAGGGATCAATGACCGCTACATTGGCGCTCTGGCAGAAGCACATGGCCAAGTTCTGGCGGCACCGCGAGGAGGCGGTGGGCACGCTGCTCTCGCCAGTCCTGTGGGTCCTTCTGTTCGGGGCGGGGATGGGAGCAATCGTGAGCGAGGGAGCGACGGGCATTAAGGACTACACGCAGTTTGTGGCCCCCGGCATCATGAGCCTCACCGCATTGACCGGAGCGGTGGTGGGAGGGGCCACCCTCCTGGACGAGCGGCTGCGCGGCATCATCAAGGAGTATCTGGTGGCGCCTATCCCCAGGCTGAGCATCATCATGGGCAACATGCTGAGCAGCGTCACCAAGGCCACCCTGCAATCGGTAGTGATCCTGGTGGTGGCGACGCTGGCCGGGGCGGGGCTCACGCACAATCCGCTGGAGGTGGCGCTGGGGCTCCTGCTGTTGGCGATCTACAGCCTAGGCTTTGTGGGTCTGGCCACCGCCTGGGCCGTCCGCGCCTCCAGCACGGGCGGCTACCACAGCCTCATCTTCCTGTTCAACCTGCCCCTGCTCTTCGCCAGCAATGCCCTGTATCCGCTGGAGCTGCTGCCCCGCTGGCTGGAGGTGCTAGCTCGCCTCAACCCTACAACGTACATCATCGATACCCTGCGGCATGTGCTGTACGGCGCCGACCCCGTCCTCGAGCCCGCCCTATCCGTCCTGGTGATCGTGGTGTTCGCGGCCTTCGGAACGGCCGTGGGTTGGTGGTCCTTCTCTCGAACCATTACCAGCTAGCCTCGTCTGGAGAAGCACCAACTCAGGCAACGCCCAGACAGGCTGAAGGCGGTGTGGGTGGATCCCTGCTTGACAATCCGATCACCTGCTCCGCGGGCAGGAGCTCACCCTCGGCGCAGGGTGGATGAGGCGGCGCTCTTGAAGCAAGGTGTCGGTCTGCACCCTGCAGCGACCTCATTCCACTCGCAGCCGCGAGGGTTGCCACTGGCAGGGAGCTAGAGAACTAGGCCTCCCGCCACCTCACCTTGTACAGCCGCACGGGGTCCTCGCAGGCTCAGCCCGTGTGCTTTCGGATGAATTCGCCGATGCGGTCGATCGCCTGCTGCCCCTCCGGCAGCATCGCAGCGAAGAAATGCCACATGTGGAACATGTCGTCCCAGGGCTCCAGAATGACATCGACACCGGCCGACCTAGCGCGCTCGGCGAGGCGAGTCGAGTCATCGAGCAGCACCTCTGCGGTGCCCACCTGGATCAGCAGTGGGGGCAGCCCCCTGAGGTCCGCGTAGAGGGGGGCAGCGAGGGGTGTGCGAGGGTGGGTGTCCCCGAGGTAAGCCTCGGCCAGCTCGAGAATGTCCTCTCGGTGCACCATTGGGTCGATCTCGGCCTTCGTGGTCATGGATTCGCCAAGGCATTCCAGGTCCACCCAGGGGGAGAGGCACACCGCCGCTGTCGGCAGCGCGTCTCCCGCATCCCGTAGTGCCACGAGGGTCGCCACCGTCAGTCCTCCGCCCGCAGACTCCCCGGCGATCACTAGCCGGGCAGGGTCTACCCCCGTGGAGAGAAGCCAGCGGTAAGCGCCTGTGGAGTCTTCCACTGCGGCGGGGAACGGGTTTTCTGGAGCCAGCCGGTAATCGATGGCGAGGGCCCTTCCGCCCGCCGCCCGCGATAGCCGGGAAATCATCTCGCGGTGCGTATTGATCGAGCCCATTATGTAGCCACCGCCATGGAGGTAATAAATGACCCGCTCATCCACCGCCTCGGGGGTGGTGATCCACTCGGCGGGGACGCCCCCTGCATCCACCGGTCTGTACCGTACGTCCTCCGCAAGCTGGAAGGGCGAAGCTAGGGCGTCGTAGGCCGCACGCTTTTCCTCGACGCTAAGCCCTGCCAGATCCGGGCTGGACCTCAACATCTGTACGATCATCTGAAGCTGCTGGCTGGCCATGAAGAGGCCTCCTTCTTTCCGTGCTCAACGCCTGAGAGCCGGGCCATGGTCCGCAACAGCAGCCGCGTTGTCAACACAGTCGGGGTAGGAGTGACAGTTCTGTCCGACCCCCAGTTTCCGATGACGATGACGCATGCGGCTGGCGCTACTCACCACCTGACCTCATGCAGCCGCACCGGCTTCTCAAAGCCCTTCAGGGTAGCCTCACCCTTGTCGGCAAAGGAGAAGGCCTTGCCAGCGGCTAGCTCCCTGGCCACGTTGGCGACCAGGATCTCCCCACCTTCCGCCTTCGCCGCGATGCGAGCCGCCAAGTTCACCGCCGTCCCGAACAGGTCCGCCGCCCCGTTGTGCTGCTTGACCCAGCTCGAAGCGACTACTGCGCCAAGGGGTCGGTCTCACAGTCCGTGCACATCACGTCGTCCCACGCCTCGTCGTTGACCATCGCCTCTACCCAATCGACAAGGCGGACGCCCTCCACCTCACGGGTGTAGAAGATGTCTTCGACGAGGCAATGAATCTTGCCCGGGGCGATGTAGGAGTGGAAATTGAGAGCGCCGTCCTGGATCTCCTGGATGCTGGCGAGCATGAGTTGGCCCCAGTCGCCGGTGCCGCCCTGGGCGTTGTAGAAGAGCGTCTGGACGTCGTCGTGGGCCGTGTTGTACTGCGCCCAGCGGTCGTCGGGGTAGTAGTTAGCCACCGCGATGTAGGTGTCGGCCAGCGTGAGCTCGTTCCAGGGAACCTGAAGCGCCGGAATCCAGTCGGCCTGGCTCTCTGTAGGGTTCCAGTTCTGGAAGGCATCTTGCATGACATCCTCCGTGGAGACGCCGGCCATCGAGTCGCCGAGCTGGTAGAGGGGCACGTCGGGATAGAGCTCGTGGATGTGCGGCCCGCCCATGATTGACCCCACGCTCCCCGCGCTGTAGCCGGTCACAAAGATCTTCTCCGGCTGCTCAAAATTGTCCCCTATCCAGTCCAGAACTGCGCTGAAGTTGGCGAACCCCTTGTGATGAATGGTGGTCTCCTTACCGCCTACCGTGTAGGTCTGGCTGTTGTTCCCCAAGTGGAGGTCAGCCGTGCAATAGGGGATGAAAACGAAGAACCAGTCCTTGAAGGGGTTCTCCGGGTTGTCCAGGTCGCCGATCCCCACCGCGAAGTTCTCCGGGTTGTCGCTGTCGTCCACGGTTTCGTCGAAGAGCCCCGGCGTCGAGCAACTCGCGGCGTCCCAGCACGCGCCGCCGCCCTGGAAGACGACGACCAGGCGGTTGACTGTGCCCGGATGCACGAAGTAGGCGTAGGGTGTGCCGCGCGAGCAGATGGTGTCGCCGCCCGGCTCGATCTTCGTCCAGCCCGGCGGGAGGTCCGGCGTCTTCGGGGCCGCTGTGGCTCCGAGGGCTATGACGCCCTGCATATCGTCCAGGGTGGCCAAGGTGCTGAGGCCGGGTTGGTCGGCGAACCAGCGGGACCACTGTTGTGTGTCGGGGTCGATGCTGTAGGCGACCGCCACTCCCGCCTCAGTGCAGGTGGCGAAAGCATCGTCAGCGTCGGTGGCGTCGTCGCCATCCCAGACTGATATGGACCATTTGCCCGAGCTGGGGCAGTTGTGCATCGTGCCCTGCTGCGCCTCAGAGGAACCCGCAGCCAGCGTCCAGGCCAAAGCTGCCACCCCTAAGGCGAGTATTGCTCCCGACGCAACCAAGGCAACGAGCAGCCAGCTATTGCGCACGATTCACCTCCTATCAAGAATCCATACACCAGCAAGCCTTGCTCGCATCGCCGCACCATCCTTCGCAAAACAAATAGCGGCCACCGGGCGTTCGCCACAGCGACCGCAACCTACTTCTAGTTGCCCGGGCCTCGAGAGTCCCGCGCACCTGACCGCCTCCCCGCCCACACGAACAGTGCGAGCGCACCAAGCTTACGCCTTACATGGACTTTGTCAATGGGCTCGCCAAGGGAATTTCGATGCGTCTTCGGGAGGGCCAGCGCCCGTATCATGCCAGAAAGTCTCGAAGGCGGCAAGAGACGGCGGGCACAACCCTAGTCGCAGGCGCGAGGGCTGGCAAGGGAAGAAGCTACGGGCCAGGCCATCCACACAAAGAAGCACACGAGGGCGTTGGCCAGCCGCGGAGCGGGCACGGTCTCGAGGAGCGGCTGGCGCCCTATCCAGCGTCCGCTAAAGGATAAGGCCCTACGGCAGGCCGCCGATGATCTTGCCGATCTCCGGCCTCGTGTAAGCCCGCAGGGTCTCGGTGCGAACGTTGCCCAGCGAGCTCACCGCCAACGCCGCCTTGGTCGCCGTCTCGTCGTCGGGCGCCTCCATGACCACCAGATAGTCATAGCGGCCCATGGTCAGGTAGATCTCGCTCATCCTGGCACCGACCTGGCCGAACAACTTCTCAGCGGCGGCGATGCGCTCGGTCGCCTCCTTGACGGTGCGGATCCCCTGGTCAATGAAGCGAACCAGCGACACGTACGTAGCCATCACGTACCCCCTTCTTCAACCTGATACGGCCATGCTGCCGCGCCTCCCCTGTCACGAAAAAAATAGTGCTGAGCTGGTGGTCTCCTACTACTCCTTTGCTTTTCGGGCCCGGTATGCCAGCAACGCACCCGCCGCTGCAGCGGCGGCCCCAGCAATGGCAAGCGACCACCACGGCCGCGAGCTGTCCGATGCAAAGCCCCCTCCACCAGCGGAAGGTGCAACGACAGTCGGTGTTGCGGTCTTCACAGCAGGCGTAGCGGTTGGCGCCGCTGTCACCGCAGGCGTTGGTGTGGCTACTGGCGTCGCGGGCGGGGCAACGGTCGGGCTTGGCGTGGCCGCCGCCGCCGCGGTGATGGTCATGTCCTGGCTCAGCATCACCTCCGGCGCCTCGCCCTCGCTGTCGGCGTCGTTCGGATGCGGGTCGCAGGCGTCGCCGATGCCGTCAAGATCGCTATCCTTCTGGTTGTCGGCAGCCACGCCGTTGGCCACCAGCGGGCAGTTGTCCCCGCGGTTGGAGTAGCCGTCACCGTCCTCGTCGGCTTTGGCGCCGTTGTCGTCGGGGTCGCAGGAGGAGGGCAGGCCGTCACCGTCGGCGTCACCCGGCCCGACGGCGGAGGCGGCTCGCGGGTCCCAGTCGGCGTCGGCCGTGAGGGGGCACGGGTCGAGGCTGTTCTCGTGCCCGTCGCCGTCAGCGTCCCGCAGGCCGACTTGCAGCCACTTCCAGGTGTACGTGCCGGGCTCCTTGGGAGTCTTGAGCAGGACGGTGCCGTCCGGAGCGGTCCCGAAGGACACCCAGGTGCTATCCAGGGGCGAGCAGGTGTCCGTCGCGACACTGGGTGCCGGTACAGCTTGGGGATCACCCGTGTTGTTGGAGAAACCCGCATTAGGTTGGCCCAGAGCCGGATCGAGGGTTCGCCCGTAGAGAGTCGCGCCCGGCTCATACCCCGACAATTGCCAGAGGAGTTTCGTCCCTGACACGTCCGCAATGGCCACCGCCCGCCAGGTGGGCTGGGCAGGCCCGAGAATGCGGTCGTTGAAGTCAGGATACATGTCGATGAAGTCGGGGTTGCCGTCGCTGTTGGAGTCCTTGAAGCCGTCCTCGAAGGTCACCGTTTGCGATTTGTCGGTGGTAGCATTGGCAATCTTCCAGTGGATCGGTATCGGAGTGTTGCAGGGGCCGTTCAAGAGCCCCGTCTGAGAAACGACGTCCAGGGTGCCACGTTGAATGCCGATGCCGACTTCGCTGCTCGGGGTGACCTGCCAGTCGGTCGGCCAGAAGTTTATCGCCGAGGAGTAGAGGACGTCGCCCTCGGGGAACTCGAATTCTGCCGTGAGGTCGGAGGGGGTGTCGGCCACCGGGTTGGCGACGCTCGAGGTGGCGGTCGGATTGAAGCTGTCAGCCCGGGCACCGTGGCCCCCCATCCACAGGAGGCTGACCGCCAGGGCCGCCGCCAGGCCCACTCGTGCAAGTAGCCCTCGCTTGGAGGCCACCGCCGCCAGTACAGCTCCCAGAACCATTAGCTTGCGCATCGCTCAGCTCCTTTCTAGCGCGTGTCGCCGCGCCTGCACTCCCTCATGCTCCTCCGAGGCACTGAGGCCCGCCGACCCTTGGCATACTGGCCCCGTGGCCGCTAGAATACAAATGCACGGGGTGACCCACCTTGTGCACCGGCCCCGGCGGTGTGCCCCACCGTTCGGGGCTTCTTACTTGCCTTTCCCCCTCTAACCGTGACCCTACAGTCCGGCAGCTTGCTCCCAAAACATAGACCGACCCGCGGGGGTCGGTCTTGCTACCGGCTCTCTAAGGCCGAACAGACTTCCGACGGCCTTGCCCCTAACACTCTCCCTCTCAGCGCGCACCTTGACAAGGCTTTAAGCCCAACGATTATAAACCTGTTCGACCTGTTGTCAACCCCTTAAGTCTCGCTCTCATGGTTCGCACCGGCGCAATTGTCATGCAAGGAAGGCCGGCCTAAGGGCATGGGTCGACAGGCTTCCGCTGGGCCAGCGCGGGCATCATGCCACAAAGTCTCGAAGGCGGCAAGGCGCCGGCGCTCTACCTCCCCCACCGCCTCCTGGCGTACCAGGCGCCTGCGGTGAGGGCGAGCACCGGAACCGACGAGCCAGAGGCGAGCCCGCTAGAACACCGGAGCACTACCGTTCCCACCGCACCTCGTACAGCCGCACCGGCTCCTCGAACCCCCGCAGCGCTACATCGCCCCGGTCCGCGAACAGGAAGCCCTTGCCCGCAGCTAGCCCCTTGATCAAGTCCGAGGTCAGTATTTCGTCCGGCTCAGCGTGGGCGCAGATGCGGGCGGCGAGCTGGACGGCGGTGCCGAACAGATCTTTCTCCTCCGCCACAGGCTCGCCGGCGTTGAGGCCGATGCGCACCCGTATGGGCTCCTCCGCCGACTCGTTGTGCTCGGCGAACGCCCGCTGCATGGCGATGGCGCACTCCAGGGCCCGCGTGGCGGAGGAGAAGGATGCCATGAACCCGTCCCCCAGCGCCTTCACCTCCGAGCCGCCGTGGGCTCGTAGCGCCTCTCGCACGATGCGCTCGTGGGTTCGCAGCACCTCCCGCGCCTTGGCGTCACCGACGCGCTCGGTCAGCGCCGTCGACCCCTCCACGTCCGTGAACAGGATGGTGCGAAGGGCGCCGGCAGCCGGGAGTTCGGCCGCCGCGGCGACCTCTTGACCCTCGCTCAGGAACTCGTCTATGGCGCTCGCCACCGCCTCCATGTCGCCCACCCACGGCGTTGGTGACGTCCCCTTCAGGACAGTCAGGCGGGCGTCCGGAATCCGAGAGGCAAGACCCCGTGCGACGGCTACATCGAACCAGCGGAGCTCACGACGGTGGAGCACCAGGGTGGGCGACGTCACCCGTGGCAGGAGGGCGGTAACGTCAAACTCGCGGTACGCTCTGAGAGCCGCCTGCAGGGCTTCCTGTGTGACGGACTCCCTGGAAATAGCTGCAGCGCGGCGCGCCTGCTCGCCTTCCGACCACCCTAACAGTGTGTGCGCTGCCGTCTCCGTGTATGTCTCCCAGTCTGTATCTAGGAGTTGGCGTAACGCCCGAAGCTGTGGCGACGCTGTGTCGCGTGTGCGTGCCCAGGAGCAAAAGAGAAGAAGCTGGGATACACGTTCCGCGTGGCCGGCCGCGTAGGCGATGGCCACCGGCCCTGCGTAGGTCATCCCGAACAGAGTGAACCTCTCCAGGCGCAGGCGGTCGACCACCGCCTCCAGGTCGAGCACCTGAGCTTCGAGGGAGTAGTCGGTAACGTCGCGGTCGGACAGCCCGGCCCCTCTGCAGTCGTACCGGACGAGCTTCCTGTTCTGCGCCAGCCGCTCATACCAGCGGCGCACCTCAGGTATCTGCCACTCCAGCTCGATGTGGGTGGCCAGCATGAATGGCATCTGGACCAGGGGTGTGCCTTCCCCGAGCGTCCAGAAGGCGATGCTCACGCCGTCGGCGGTCTTGGCGTACTGGATGCGCGGCTCCATGGCTACCACACCACCTCGAACACCCGCTGCCTGCCCTTGATGCCCTTGAGCTGCTTGCGGCCGGCGTCGCGGAACTCGACCCCCGCCAGCGAGCCACCGACGGCGCGCACCACCTCCGACACCAGGATCTGCCCGCCCTGGGCCCTCGCGGCGATGCGGGCGGCCAGGGTGACGGCCGTGCCGAAGTAGTCCCCCGCCTCCTCGATGGACTCGCCGGTGTTGAGGCCGATGCGCACGCGGATGGGTGCTTCGACAGTCTCGTTGTGGTGGGCGAAGGCCTTCTGGATATCGACGGCGCAGGCCAGGGCTCTCGCGGCGCTGGCGAAGGCGACCATGAAGCCGTCGCCCATGGACTTGACCTCGTGGCCGCCGTGGCGGGCGACCTGCTCCCGCAGGATGCGGTTGTGCTCGGCGAGGAGGGCGTGATATGGCTTGTCGCCCAGGCGCTGGGCCAGGGCGGTAGAGCCCTCGATGTCGGTGAAGAGGATGGTGACGGTGCCCCGCTGGTCGGAGTGGCGGGCCAGGCCGGGGGCATCGGCCAGGGCCGATGGCAGGATCTGCTCGATGGTGGAGCGGAAGACTCTCTTTGCCCTGCGTGGGCTGGGGGTCAGGCCGGGCGCCACCTTCTCCTGGGCCTGCATCTTGACGGCGAGGACCTTCTCGGCCCTCTGAGGCAGGCCCATGTCCTGATAGAGCTGCAGGGCTTCGTTGAGCATGGCGGCGGCGGCCTCGGCGTCGCCGGGGGCGTCCCTGGCCAGGCGCATCTTGGCGTAGGCGAGGAGGGTAGCTGCCAGCTCCAGGCGGTAGCCCAGCCGCCGCGCCAGGGTGAGGGCTTCCTCGAAGTAGGTGGTGGCGTCGTCCCAGCGCTTGCTGACGGCGTCCAGCATGGCGATGACGCGAGGAACGAGGCAGGGCCAAAGCAACTCTATGCCCCGTCCGTTCAGCTCGCGCAGACGCTCGTAGCAGGCGTCCAGACCCTCCGTCTCGCCGAGCTCGGCAAGGGCCTCCCCGCAGGCGAGCAGGTTACCCGCCCCTCCCACGCTGAGCGGCTCCTCGAACGGCCACCGGGGACGGTCGGCGAGGAGCTTCCGCACTGAGGCCATGTCCCCTTTCTCAAGGCACAGACGGGTTCGATAGGGCCAGGAGCCGGTCAGCCAGCCCCCAGGGCGACGGACGGTGGCCTCCAGGGCCTCCAAGCGGGTCTCGGCCTTGTCGTAGCGTCGCGTTAGCATCATGAGCACCGCATAGTACTCCAAGAGAAGCGGCATAAGCGCGAAGATCCGCATCTCGGAGATCAGGGTGGACACCTCCTCCGCGATGCGCTCCGATTCCACCAGGTCTCCGGCAAGAAGACGTTGCCATGCGACGTAGAGACCCGCCGTGCAAGCGGGCGGGAAGGCCAGGCGCTGCTCAGAGAGCCGGCGCAGCTCCGCCCACTCAGGGCCATCGGCCGACACCTGTCCCTGCACGGTCGCTGACAACAGGCTCCAGAGCCTCGGGTAGCACGTCGCCGTCACATCGCCCGCCGCTTCCCACTCAGCCGCAGTGCGGTCGCCTGCCTCCTGGGCCTTCTGGGGGAAGCATGCGAGCCAGTGGAAGTAGGCGATGCCATTGAACAGCATGCCGAGTGCCCAGGGGTCGGTGACGTGCTCCGCCAGCGACTCCGCCTCGGCCACCTCCTTGAACGCCGTATCGAAGCGGTGGAGGCAGAGCGAGATGAAGGCGTGTTGAGCGAGCAGGACGGCCCGTTCCGCCCGGTCGGCCGGGCCGACCAGGTCCAGCCCCTTTTCGGCGAACTGCAGACCGCGCTCCAGTTGCCCCTGCCAGGGAAGGAATGCAGCGAGCGTGGTGTAGGCCAAGGCCGCCCCGGCCACATCGCCCGCCCCCTCGAACTCCCGGGCCGCCTTTTCGTAGCCTTGGACCATCCCCTCAAAGTCGCCTGCACCGTGCTGAGCCCCTGCGAGGTCCCACAGGAGGGCCGCCTTTTCCCGGTGGGACAGACCCACGGCATCCGCCAGCTCGAGGGCGAAGCGATAGAGGGGCACGGCCTCAGCGGGCGCGTAGGCGGCCAGCGCCTGCTGGGCAGCCTTCACCGTCCAGCGGTAGGCCGTCTCGGCGGGGGCGCCCTCGCCCGCCTCGCGGTAGTGATAGGCCAGCTCAGCCGCATAGTCCTCCAGGTGGTCGGGGTAGGACTCTTCCAGGGCATGAGCGGCCCGCAGGTGGAACCGCTGCCTGCGGGGGGCGCTGAGGCGGCCGTACAGGTTCTCCCGCAGAAGGGTGCTGGTGAACTGATAGTAGGTACGTCTCTCCTGGCGCTGCTCCCTCACTACCTGGACAGCCAGGGCCTCCTCCACCGCCCGCAGGGTGACCTCTTCGTCCAGGTCAGCAACCCGCTGGGCCAGGGAGAGGCTGAAGCGGCGGCCGAGCACGGCGCCCACCTGGAGCAGGCGGCGGCACTCCTCCGACAGGCCGGCCAGCCTGCGCTCCATCACCTCCCGCACGCTCTCGGGCAGGCCGATGTCGGAGATGGCGGCCTTGCTGGTCCAGCGGCCCTGCTCCTGATAGAGGGCCTCCGTCTCGATGAGGTGCTTGAGGGTCTCCTGGATGAAGAAGGGATTGCCCTCGGTCTCCTGGTGGAGGGCCAGGACCAGGGGCTGAGGGACGTCGTGCTCAGCCAGCACGGTGATGAGCTCCTTGACCTCGGACTCCCGCAGGCCCTTGAGGGGGAGCTCCCAGAAGCCGGACTCCCTTCTAAGGTGCGGCAGGGCCTCCCTGATGGGGTGGCTGGGCTCCAGCTCCGCCTCCCGGCAGGAGATGGCCACCAGCAGGCGGGCGCCGGCCAGCCGTCTGGCCAGGTGCTGCAGCAGAGAGCAAGAGCCCTTGTCCGCCCACTGGAGGTCCTCCAGCACCAGCAGCAGGGGAGCAGATGTAGAGGCGTTCTTGAGGAACTCCGTGACCTCCTGGAAGAGGCGGTAGGCCTCGGCCTCCGCCGCCACGGGAGGGGGATCGGGGAGGTCGGCCAGCTTCACCTTCAGCTCCGGCGCCAGGGGGGCGAGCACCGCGCTCCCCTCGGTCACCGCCTGGCGCAGGGTCTCCACCGACGTGCGGGAGACATAGTCGCGCAGGGCCTCGGCCAAGGGGCCGTAGGGGAGCCTGGCCTCCCCCTCGTAGGCAGCGCCCCAGAGGACCTGGGCGCCCCGCAGCCTGGCGTAGGTGGCGAACTCCTGCAGGAGCCGGGTCTTGCCGATGCCGGCGTCGCCCACCACCGTGGCCACCGACCCCAGGCCGGAGAAGGCGTCGGCCAGCTTCTCCTTGAGCTGCTCCATCTCCCTTGCTCGCCCCACGAAGGTGCCCCAGGCCACGCGGCCGATGGAAGGGACGGCGGGAGCCTCGGCGGCGACCACTACTTCGCCCTGCTCGATCTGCTCCCGGAGGGATTGCAGCGCTGTCAGAACCTCGCCAGCCGAGGAGGGCCTGTCCTGGGGGTTCTTGGCCAGGAGCTTGAGGATGAGGGCGTTGAGAGCAGGAGGAAGGGAGGGGTTGTGGAAGGAGGGTGCCACCGGCGGCGTATTCAGGTGCTGGGAGATGATAGCCACCGGGTCGTGGCCGGAGAAGGGGGGCCTGCCGCAGACCATCTCGTAGAGGGTAGCGCCGAGGCCGTAGAGGTCGCTTCTGGCGTCGACCTTGCCGCCCAGGGCCTGCTCGGGGGGCATGTAGGCGACGGTGCCCACCATCATGCCGGCCTGGGTGAGGCGGGAGAGGTCGATGGCCACCGCCAGGCCGAAGTCGCCCAGCCGGGCATGGCCATCGGCGGTGAGCCAAATGTTGCCCGGCTTGACGTCGCGGTGGATGATGCCCCGGTCGTGGGCGTGCTGTAGAGCCTGGCAGACCTCGGAGGCTATCTGGAGGCACCGGTCGATGGGAAGCCGCTGGTCAGGGGCCTGGTCCACGATGTCCTGGACCGAGCCGCCCTCCATGAACTCCTGGATGATATAGGGCTGGCGGTCCTCGTCGCCAATGTCGTGCACGGTGACGATGTGAGGGTGGGAGCCGAGACGGCCCATCGCTTGGGCCTCACGGCGCACACGGGCCAGGCCGGATGCGTCCAGGCCCTCGGTCTTGATCAGGGAGAAGGCCACGTCGCGGTCGAGCCTGGTATCGTGGGCCAGGTAGACCCGCTTGCGGCCGCCCTCGCCCAGGAAGCGCTTGACCTGGTAGCGGCCAGAGGCGAAGGAGGTGGGGACGGTGGGGGTAGGGGTAGGCGGCGGGGGTGCCTCAAACGGCGCAGCACAAGATATGCAGAAGCGGGCTTCAGGCAGTGCCTCGGCGCCACAGCTGGCGCAGACACGCTTTAGGGCCGCCGCGCAAGACATGCAGAAGCGAGCTTCCGCCGGGTTCTCGTAGCCGCACGATGGGCAAAGCACCGTCGTTCGCCCCCGATCCCTACGTCTTGGAGCAACCCAATAGTGCGCCAAAGTGGCGGCGTTGTCAACGTGGGCGAGTCGAGGCCCGCCACCTGGACTAGGGCAAGGCCGACTAGCACGAACCAGACTACGAAGTCATGGTGTGCGCTACGGCCAGCCCTGTGCGATCACGAACCAGACGATGGCGTTTGCCAGCAGCTTATTTGCTGGGACGGAGAGGCTCGGCCACGATCGCCGATGGTCCCCAGATGTCGACGTGGATATTGGTCACAAAGGTACGGACCTCAGCCTCGAGTGCTGGCCATCCACTGCTCTCACTGAATTTGGCCCAGTCCGCCAGAGTCCGCCACACAGTGCATGATCGCACCTGAGGCGAGCCTAAGAGGTTACGGCTGGCGCGGAATTCAACGAGCCCAGGGGCTTCCAGGACTGTGGCGATCGCCCTCCTAGCAACTTCACCGTAGGCCTGCTGGTCTATGCCCGGCAAGAAGTCGTAAGTCATGTTCACTTCTATCATCGAGTTGACCTCCTCTTCATGTTTTGGCATTGTTCACTCGGCCCTGACACAGTGCACCATCCACGCTAGGCTGTCAAGCGGGTACGCAAAGCCTCTGTTCTCCCTGTTCCTCTGTGGTCGCTACGTAACCAGAACCCGCTAGGCCGCCAAGCGCAGGGGCTCCTTTGAAGCGGCAATCAGCGCGGCGAGGCATTACTTCAGACGGTGGTTCCTACTCGCAGCCGCGAGGGTTGGCAAGAACAGGCTACGGCGAGCCGCCGATGTCCGCCATTGGTGGCAGCTCCTCCATGCCGGCGACAGCCGCACCGCCGCTGGCGCGGCTACGGGATAAGGATGTAGCCGGTAACTTCGGCCACAAGGCCAGTAAGCACAGCATCACTGAAGAATTGCTGGCCTATATAGATGCCGGTGCCGTGCCCGACTCCCCTTCCCGTGGTGTACGGTTCTGCTGATAGGAATCCCGTGACCGTCCCATGCCAGACTCCTTCCCAGCCTCCACCCTCAGTCTCCAGACGCCAGGTGTTCCAGATTGGGCCGCTGCCCGTGGCGTCCAGATTAGCATTGGTCACCATGTACTCTGTCCCGACAAGCTGCGGGATACTCGCTGGGTGTTCGCACTCCAGAGTCAAACCTCTGATATGGAGATTGCCGTCCGGGTACGTCCATGTCCCCAACGACGTGAGCGTACAGTCGGGTTCTGACGTGAACGATATCCGCGTCGCCCGCGCTTCGGCGGTTCCTGCTAGCAACAAGAGGCTGACGGTCAGACCCGTGATAATCGCCAGTGGAAGCCCCTTCATTTCTTTAGCCTCCTGTTCCACTTCTGACTTGAAGCTATTGTCGTGGCCGAATGCCCATGTCACCGCACCGCGCCTGTTTCACCTCCTTCAGAACCAGCCTCGGCTCTTGCCATTCACCGCCGCCCTTCCTACAATACAGATGCACGGGGTGACCCACCTTGTGCACCGGCCCCGGCGGTGTGCCCCACCGTGCGGGGCCTCTACTTCCCTTTCGCCTCTGACCGTGACCCTACGGTCCGGTAGCTTGCTCCCAAAACATAGACCGACCCGCGGGGGTCGGTCTTGTTACCGGCTCTCTACGGCCGAGCAGACTAGCGACAGCCTTGCCCCTAGCACTCTCCCTCCCAATGCGCACCTTGACAAGGCTTTAGGCATAGAGATTATATGCCCATCGGAGCTTTTGTCAAGCCCTTAAGTCTGTCCTCACAGTTCTCATCGGCGAGATTGTGATGCAAGGAAGGTCGGCCTAAGGGCATGGATCGGGCCCGCATCATGCCAGAAGGTCCCGAAGGCGTCAATGGACGGGCGCGAGCGTTGACAAGGGAAGGCTACGGCCAGCCCTGAGCGATGGCGAACCAGACGATGGCGTTGGCCAGGGCGAGGTTGGCGAGGGTTAGGACGAGGAGCCAGCCTTTCATTGGCCTACCTCCCCCACCGTCTCCTGGCGTACCAGCCGCCCGCTGCGAAGGCGACGACCGCCACGAACGCCAGCACAACTACGCCATAGTAGCCGTGCTAGGCCCTTTTACTGGCGGCCTCGGCGGTGCCACCGCGCATGGGAATCGCCCCTTTCCCCAGGCTAGCGCCCGCATCATGCCAAGAAAGTCTCGAAGGCGGCAAGACGGCGGGCTAGCCGTCGCCCTACCTCCCCCACCGTCTCCTGGCGTACCAGGCGCCTACGGTGAGGGCCGGGGCTGCCCCTACGTGCAGCTCTCCCCGATGATCCCCCTGAACAATCAGCACGTCTCCCACCACGCGGAGGTAGCTGGCCACGTTCAGATCCAAGCGCTGCACCCACTCCGGCTCTCCCGGCGAGCCGATTTGCGATGGGGCGGCCTCGGCAAGCTTGCATTCGCCCTTTTCAGTCAGGCCAACTGTCCCCCTCCGCTGGTTGCGCTGGTGCAGCTGCTATCTGGATTCTTGCACGCATCTCACTTGCCCAGTGAACGGCATGCATAGCTGCATTACCCACGGCTACTGGGGCTGGCCAGGGATCTCGATCATCTGGGGCGGGTACTCCATCAAAGCCTCGGGATCAGTCGCCACAAACCAGAAGCGGAATACGATCCGCAGCTCGGTCTGCTCGACGTTGCCAGCGGCCTCCAGGTACCCCCACCTCCAGTCGTCCAGTTCGTACGCCTGCGGGTCCTTGAGTTGCTCCAATGCCTCCTCGTAGGCCTCATCGTACGTCTTGACTGGCGCCGCTTCCTCCTTGACGCCCGAGATCTCCCTCCAGACGTTCGAGGCGTTCATGACCGACCCATCGTTGTTCATCTGCACCGTCATCTCACCACCTTCGCCGAGCACGCTGACCGGCATGCCATCCACGTCGATCCGCCGCTTGAAGGTGAGGACAACATTCTTCTGCGACCGCTGCATGTCGCCGCGAGTAAGGGTAATACCTTCGACGTCCGCATCGGCGTCCACAGGCATTGTCTCGATCATAAATCGCGCACCCATCGGTTCCGCGAAGTCCTTGTCATCCCAACGCTGCTCTCCGATGAAGCTCAACGCGCGCTCGATGTATTCTT
>Ga0315291_10003165_pt1 | contig 21305 bp, 18 predicted proteins | sample YL17G12_20_MG_FD_203070 | JGI IMG/M metagenome (GOLD analysis project Ga0315291, IMG submission 203070) | Sediment microbial communities from Yellowstone Lake, YNP, Wyoming, USA - YL17G12_20 | ecosystem: Environmental > Aquatic > Freshwater > Lake > Sediment | place: USA: Wyoming | collected... | reverse complement strand
CGGCTGCTGCTGGACACCGCCACCGACGTTTTCCCCCTCACCGCCTACTGCGAGCACCCCGAGTGCATCGAGGACTCCTACTACACGTACCGCTATTACACCGTCGGCGGCAGGGAGTGCCCGGCGCTGTACTTCGACCCGCTCATCGTGATCGGGGGCGACAGGGAAGTGAACGACCCGCGCGAGCCGAACTACAGCACGCGCTGCGACGACCATCACTACCTGCCGGGCAAGGAATACACCTTCCTCGCGCTGAAGCCTCTGGGCGAGCAGGCATCAAAGGGCGATGCCGCGCCGCTGCGCAGGGAGCTGGAGCGCATCAAGGGCGACATCGAGAAGTCGCAGCTGTTCGCCCATTTCAAGCCGGCCTACGGCGAGATCATGATGAACTCCCTCCGCGTCTCCTGCATCGCCGAGAAGGCGCTGCTGTTCCTCTTCGCCGAGCAGAACCTCGTGCCCAACGACCTGTTCCTCCGCCTCGTGCGCGAGCTCGAGATGGACGTCGACTACATGAAGCGCAGGCTCGCAGACTGCAGGCGCACCGCCGTGCTCGAGGGGCTATGAGACGCTGCACCGGTCGCGCGATCCGAGCGGCCCTTCTTCTGGCGATCGCCGCCTGCCTCGCCCTGGCCGCGGGCTGCAGCGGGAAGCCGCCGGTCATCTCGCGCGTGTTCTCACGGGTCACCTATGCGCGCGACCCGCAGACCGGAGGCGCCTCTGAGTCTCTCAGCGTCTTCCTCGTGGCGAGCGATCCCGACGGCATCGAGGACCTGAGCGCGTTCTACGTCATCGGCGACGATGCGGAGCTGTTCTGGAAAGTGGAGGCGAGCTCCTGGGTCAAGTCCATGGCAGAGGGCGAGACATGGATCGGAACCAACACCCTCGCCGTGCCGGGCACCCTCCCCCTCCCCGGCGGCGACTACAGGGTCATGCTGCAGGACGCGGGGGGCGAGACCGTCGAGCAGACCTTCACCATCCCGTCCGACAGGCCGAAAGCGGACGAGCAGGTCTATCCGCGGGCGGAGGTGAAGGACGGCGCGATCGTCGTGACCGGACCCTATGAGAAGCCCGAGGTGCGGGTCTATGGGAGCGACGGACGGTTCAAGATGAGCTTCGCCGCGGACAAGTCGGCCGGACCCATCGAGCTGAACCGGATCGCCGCGGCACTGCCGGGGCTCGGCGAGGATTTCACGTTCCGCGTCTCCGCCTTCGACACGAAATCCGGCTGCGACGTGGAATCCGGTCCCTACGCCTCCCGCGTCTTGCCCCCGAAGTAGCACCCGCCTATACTCCCCGCATGCAGACCTGCATCCTCGCCCTCGACCAGGGAACCACCAGCTCACGGGCGATCCTCTTCGATCGTTCGGGACGGGAGCTGGCAAAGGCGCAGAAGCCATTCACGCAGGGCTACCCCCGGCCGGGCTGGGTCGAGCACGATCCGCTGGAGATATGGGGCACGCAGCTCGCCGCGGCCCGGGAGGCGCTGGCAGCGGCGAAGGCGTCCCCCTCCCAGATCGCGGCGATCGGCATCGCCAACCAGCGGGAGACCGCCGTCTTCTGGGACAGGAAGACGGGCGAGCCGCTGGGCCCGGCGATCGTCTGGCAGGACAGGCGCACCACGGGCATCTGCCAGACCCTCGCCGCGCAGGGGTTGGAGAAGCTCATCAACGAGAGGACCGGCCTCCTGCTCGACCCGTACTTTTCGGGCACGAAGATCATGTGGTTTCTCGAGAACGTGCCGGGCATGCGAGCGAGGGCGCAGAACGGCGGGCTGTGCTTCGGCACCGTCGATTCCTGGCTCGTGCACAGGCTGACCGGCGCCCACCTCACCGACCCCTCGAACGCGTCGAGGACGCTCCTGTTCGACATCCGGGCGGGGCGATGGGACCCCGAGATCCTTTCGGCGCTCGGCATTCCCGCCCAGATTCTTCCTCGGGTCACCGCCTCCTCGTCCGCCTTCGGCACGGCGCGGCGCGAATGGCTGGGCGCGGAAATCCCCGTCTGCGGCGATCTCGGCGACCAGCAGGCCGCCCTGCTCGGCCAGGCGTGCCTTGAGCCGGGGTCGGTCAAGGTGACCTACGGCACGGGGTGCTTCTGCCTGCTCAACACAGGCGCCCAGGCCATCGCATCGAGGAACCGGCTTCTCACGACTGTCGCGTGGGACCTCGGCCAGGGCCTCGAGTACGCGCTGGAAGGCTCGGTGTTCATTGGGGGAGCGGTCGTGCAGTGGCTCCGCGACGAGCTTCGCATCCTCTCCTCTGCCGCGGAGTCGGAGACGCTCGCCCGGTCGGTGTCCGACACGGGGGGCGTATACTTCGTGCCCGCATTTGTCGGCATGGGCGCTCCCCAGTGGGACCCCGACGTGCGGGGCGCGATCTTCGGCATCACGAGGGGCACCCGGCAGGAGCACATCGTGCGGGCGGGCCTGCAGAGCGTCGCTTTCCAGACCCGCGACCTGGTGGAGGCCATGCAGAAGGACGCGGGCAGATCGATCCGGTCGGTGCGCGTGGACGGAGGGGCATCGCTCAACGCCTTCCTCATGCAGTTCCAGGCCGATCTTCTCGGCGTGCCGCTCGTGCGGCCGCGAAGCCACGAGACCACCGCGCTGGGCGCCGCATTCGCGGCCGGCCTCGCGGTCGGGTTCTGGAAAGGGAGGGAGGAGCTTTCGGGCATCTGGCAGGCGGAGACGATCTTCGAGCCCGGCATGGACGAGCGGGAGCGCGGCGCGCTGGTGGAGGGGTGGGACGCAGCGGTGAGCGCGGCCAGGGCGTTCGGGCACAGGGCCTGACGCCGACGCGGGAGATTCGGGCAGGTCGATCGGACATATCCTCTTGACAGGAATCCGTGCAGTGTGTACTATACACACGTGAAGAGTTCGGATATCATCCGAATGCTCCAACTGGATCGCTGGTACGTCCACAACATCAGGGGAAGCCACCATCAGTTCAAGCACCCGACGAAGCCGGGAAAGATCACGGTTCCCCACCCGAAGCGAGACCTGCCGATCGGAACGGTCAGGAGCATCTTCAGACAGGCCGGCATGGAATGGAGAAGCTGACATGAGGTACCCTATACTACTACAGAAGGATCCCGATAGCGACTACGGAGTCACGGTTCCCGATCTTGCGGGTTGCTTTTCCGCGGGGGAAAACATGGAGTCTGCGCTGGAGAATGCGGAAGAAGCCATCCTCACCCACATCGAAGGGCTGCTGATGGACAACGATCCCATTCCCTCCCCAAGCTCGATTGATTCCTTGAAGAAAAGGCATAGGGAGAAGGACATTGTCTGGGGCATCGTTTCGGTGGACCTGAGCAAGCTCTCGGAGAGGGCAAGACGAATCAACATCACCGTCCCCGAAAAGCTGCTGACGAAGATCGACTCGTTCGCCGAGAAGGAAGGGGAAACAAGGTCGGGATTGCTGGTGTCTGCTGCGCTGGAGTACATCGCCGGCAGGAGTGTGAGGGAATGATGAAAGCCGCAGCTCGGGCGACGGAGCGCAAGCGCAGAACTTCTCTTTTCGGGGATTGCCGCCGATCGGAATCGAACCGATGACACACGGATTTTCAGTCCGTTGCTCTACCGTCTGAGCTACAGCGGCGAAGACTCGCCCCAATGTAGGCGAGCCGGCAAAAAAGTCAAGTAGCCCAGCCCTAGCGCGTCGCAGGCGCGCGGAGGCGAGGGCGAAAGCCGAGGGAGGACATGGCTACAGCACGGGAGCTTTCCGCGGCCCTCGCGGGCGGCGCGGCGCGGGACATCCTCGCGGGAATCTACGGGAGCAAGCCCCTTTCGATCGGGCGGCAGCTCACGCGGTACTCTCTTCTTGTCGACGGTTTCTCCGCCGCGTTCCCCGATGCTGAAGATCTCCACCTCTTCAGCGCGCCGGGCCGGACCGAGGTCGGGGGAAACCATACCGATCACAATGCAGGGCGTGTCCTCGCGGCCGCAATCGACCTCGACATCGCCGCCGTGGCTGCACAGACGGCGGGTCGGACCATCATCATCGAATCCGAGGGCTACCCGCGGCACGCCGTCTCGCTGGACGAGTTGGCCGCGAAGGATGCGGAGAAGTACACGGCTGCCGCGATCACCCGCGGGGTATGCGCCCGGATGCGGGAGCTGGGCTGGAGGGTCGGCGGCTTCCGCGCGCGCATGACCAGCGCGGTGCCGAAGGGCTCGGGGTTGAGCTCCTCGGCGGCCTACGAAGTGCTCATCGTCGCGATCCTCAACGCCTTCTATAATGAGGGCCGAATGCCGGACATCGAGGCCGCGCGGATCGCCCAGTACGCGGAGAACTCCTATTTCGGCAAGCCCTGCGGTCTCATGGACCAGACCGCCTGCGCCGTCGGCGGGCTGGTTGCCATCGACTTCGAGGATCCCGCCCGCCCCATCGTGAAGAAGGTCGACGTGCCGCTGGCTGGGAGCGGCTTTTCGGTGGTCATCGTCGACACGGGGGGCAGCCACGCCGAGCTGAACGACGAATATGCCGCCATCGCAAACGAGATGAGGGCGGTCGCGCAGGCCCTGGGCGGGCGCCTGCTGCGGGAGTTCTCCCGGGAGCGCGTCCTGGAGAACGTCGCGCTCCTGCGCGAAAAGGCGGGCGACCGCGCGGTCCTCCGCGCTCTTCACTTCTTCGACGAGAATCAGCGCGTGGCCGAGCAGGTAGCCGCGCTCGAGGGAGGACGCTTCGATGAGTTCCTCCGCCTCGTGGTCGAATCCGGGCGGAGCTCCTGGATGTGGTGCCAGAACTGCTACCCGCGCGGGGCGGTCCAGGAGCAGGGGATCCCGCTCGCCCTCGCGGTGAGCCAGAGCATCCTCGGGGGCCGGGGCGCATGGCGCGTCCACGGCGGAGGTTTCGCGGGAACGATCCAGGCCTTCGTGCCCGATGCCCTCCTCGAGGGTTTCCTGCGGGCCATCCGCGGCATCTTCGGCGAAGCCTCCTGCCACGAGCTGGCCATCCGTCCCGTGGGCACGAGGCGCCTCGACATCGGGTAGGCGCCCCAGCGCTCCAGCGCTTCGGCGCTCCAGCGCTTCGGCGCTCCAGCGCTTCGGCGCTATTGCCGCCGGGCGGGTGCGGTGAGTATCTTCTGACCATCCCCATGCCGGCCCATTTCACGCATGCGCTGTTCGCGGAGGAGGCTCTCGCACTGTCCCTTGGTGAGGCGGGGAAGAACCTGCTCGCCGCGCACGGCAACCTGTTCCGCTTCGGCGCCCAGGGACCCGATTTCTTCTATCACAACCAGCGGACCATGCCGACGGGTCTGCGCTACGGCGTGGCGATCCACAGAAGCGGCTACGGCGCGCTCGTCGAGAGCATGGTGCGCGAGGCCCTTCGCCTCCGTGTCGCCCCCGACAGCGAACTGGCGGCTTTCATCCTCGGCTTCGCGACGCACGCGCCGCTCGACAGGCGCACCCATCCCTTCATCGGGTACTTCTCGGGCTGGGTGGACCCCCAGAAGCCCGAGACGAAGCGCCTGTTCCAGTGCCATCCCTTCCTCGAGCGCCTGATCGACGTGGCGGTGCTCCGTGAGCGTTTCGGCAGGGAGCCGGCGCAGTTCGACTTCCTCCCCGCGGTGCGATGCGGCAAAGCGCTGCCGTACGCCGTCGTGAAGGCGACGCTGAAGGGCCTGCATGCGACCTACCCCGCGATGAGATACAAATCGCGCGACAGGAAGAGGATCGAGAACGCGTACCGCGACGCAATGTTCTTCTACACGCTCACCAACCACATGAACCCGCTGCTCCCGAGACTGGTCTACAGGAAGGACAGCAAGGACGGGTTCCGGCAGAGGCGGCTCGCCCTGATCCACCCGCGCGAGGTCCCTGAGGGGCTTGACGTCCTGAACGCGAAGCAGGCCCCCTGGTGCCATCCCTGCGACAGCGCCCTGGTCTCGCGCGCGAGCTTCCTCGAGCTGTACGAGGAGGCCCTCCTCGACGCAAAGGCGATGCTCGCCGACATCTTCTCGGTCCTCTCGGGCCGCGGCCCCGTGGAGGGGCTGGGCGAGAGGATCGGCAACCAGAGTCTCGACACCGGACGCGAGCCCTGCGCGCCCGTGCACTCCCAACCCCTCCCCCTCCCCGAGATCCTCGACGAGATGTACCGAAGGCTGGGCGACGCTCATCGTTGACCACCGCTCGGCCCGCCGCTATGATACCCGACATGCCCGGCGACGGACCTAAAGCGAGGAAGAGGCCAGACCCCAGCATCCGCGGATTCATCAAGGAAACATCACGCGACACCGGATACCGCAAGGCGGCCCAGTTCCTCATGCTCGTCGGCAAAGACGAAGCGGTGCGGGTGCTGAAGCACATGTCCCCCGAGGAGATCGAGGGCATCACCCGCGAGATCGCGCGCACGCAGAAGATCGAGGAGAAGGAAGCCTCGAAGATCCTGGAGGAGTTCGGCTACATCCGGGAGACCAAGGACCTCATCGCGAGCGGGGGCATCGAGAAGGCCCAGGAGATGCTCATCGCGTCGGTCGGGCCCGAGAAGGCCGAGAAAATCCTCGCGAAAGTCAGGAAGGACATGGCGCCCCCGCCGTTCAGCTTCCTGCAGGACGTCGACGCTCACCAGTGCCTCTCCCTCGTGCGCGAGGAGTCCCCGCCGGTCATCGCGCTCATCATGGCGCACCTGGAGCCGAAGTTGGCCGCGCGCATCCTCCTCGCCCTGCCGCCCGAGCAGCAGCGCGAGGTGGTCGGACGGGTCGCGAAGATGGGAAAGGTGGACCTCGAGGTCATCCGTACTGCCGAGGAAACTCTGCGGAAGAAGATCCGCGACCAGGGCGAAGTGGTCACCGAGGAGCTTGACGGCAAGGCCGCCCTCACCGAGATCCTGCGCTACATGGACCCCGGCAAGGAGCAGGCCATCCTCGAGGGCCTCGAGCCGAACACGGCCAACGAGATCAGGAAGAAGCTGTACACGATCGACGTGGTTGTCCAGATCCCCGACAAGGAGCTGCAGCGTGTCCTGCGGGACTACGCCGACAGGGACGTCGCCCTCATCGTCAAGGGGATCGAGGAGGGACCCCGGGAAAGGATCCTGGCCGCCGTCTCGGAGCGCAGGCGGGATTTCATCCGCCTGGAGGCCGAGGGCATGGGGGCCGTGCTCCGCAGCGAGGTGAACGCTGCGATCGAGGACTTTCTCGCCTACATCCAGGTGCTGGAGCAGAAGGGCGAAATCGCGATCCTGCGGGATCGGGATCAGTACATCGAATGACGGACAGGGAGGCGGGATGGAACGGGTTCTGATTTCCAAGATCGGGAGCTTCGTCGGACGGGATGTGGAGATCCGGGGCTGGCTGTACAACATGCGCTCCAAGGGGAAGATCGCCTTCCTCCAGCTGCGCGACGGATCGGGCAGGATCCAGGCTGTGGCGGAGGAGTCCTCCTGCGGCGCCGCCTGCTTCGCCGAGATCGGGAAGCTGAAGATGGAGGCGTCGGTCGTCGTCCGCGGGACGGTCAGAAGTGACGAGCGGGCCCCGTCGGGCTTCGAGCTCACCGTGACTGGCATGGAGGTCGCGCAGAACCCCGCGGAGGACTACCCCATCTCCAAGAAAGAACACGGGATCGACTTCCTGCTCGAGAACAGGCACCTGTGGCTGCGCTCGAGCAGGCCCGCGGCCATCATGCGGATCAGGGACCAGGCCATCACCGCGTTTCGCGCCTTCTTCCGCGAGCGCGGCTTCCTCCTGATCGACACGCCGATCCTGACCGGCTCGATCGGCGAGAGCGCGGGCACGCTGTTCACTGTGCCCTACTTCGACCTTGGCGACGCCTACCTCGCGCAGACCGGCCAGCTCTACCTTGAGGCGGCCTGCATGGCCTACGGAAGCGTGTACAACTTCGGACCCACCTTCCGGGCGGAGAAATCCAAAACGCGCCGCCACCTGACGGAGTTCTGGATGCTCGAGGCCGAGGTGGCGTACACGGACAACGAGGACAACATGCGCCTCCAGGAGGAGATGGTCGCGCGCGTAGTCGCGGATGTCCTTGCCAATTGCGCGGCGGATCTCGCGGTGATCGAGCGCGACATCGAGCCGCTGAAGAAGGTGACCACCCCCTTTCATCGCCTTGACTACGGCGAGGCCGTGAAGATCCTCCAGTCCAAGGGGAGCGCGATCCAGTGGGGCGACGACCTCGGCGGCGAGGATGAGACCATCCTCACGCAGATGTACGACAAGCCGGTCTTCGCGATGAACTACCCGAAGAAGGCGAAAGCCTTCTATATGAAGGAGAACCCCGCCAACCCCGAGACCGTGCTCTGCGCCGACCTCCTCGCTCCCGAAGGGTACGGGGAGATCATTGGAGGGTCGCAGCGCGAGGACATACTGGAGAAGCTCCTCGGCCGCATCCACGAGGAGAAGCTCCCCGAGCAGACCTACGAATGGTACCTCGACCTCCGGAAGTTCGGCTCGGTGCCGCACTCGGGCTTCGGCATCGGGCTGGAGCGCACGCTGGCCTGGATCTGCGGCAGCGCGCACATCAGGGAGTGCATCCCGTTCCCGCGCACCATCTCGCGAATCTATCCATAACACGGAGGCACACCATGACTCTGATGAAGGAGCCGTTCGGAAAAACCCCCGACGGCAAGGCAATCGACAAGTTCGTTCTCTCCAATTCGCACGGGCTCAGCGCGAGTGCGATGAGCTGGGGCGCGACGCTGCTTGCGGTCGTCATGCCCGACAGGGACGGGAGGCCGGCCCCCGTCACCCTCTCGTTCGACACCCCAGAGGAGTACGAGAAGAAGCATACGTATTTCGGGTCCACCGTCGGGCGGTTCGCCAACCGCATCACCCGCGGGAGCTTCACCCTCGACGGGAAGAAATACACCCTTGCCGCCAATGACCACTCCAACCACCTGCACGGCGGGATCGTCGGGTTCGACAGGGTCCTGTGGCGCGCCGAGGGCTTCGAGGAGCCGGGGAGGGCGGGCGTGCAGATGCACTACCTCAGCAGGGACGGCGAAGAGGGCTATCCGGGCAGCCTCGATGTGACGGTGACCTTCGCGCTCACGGAGGAGGACGAGCTCACCTTCCAATACGACGCGCGCACCGACGCGCCCACTCCGGTGAACCTCACCAACCACGCCTACTGGAACCTCGCGGGCGCGGGAAGCGGGACAATCGAGGGACAGGAGCTCGAGCTGGCCTGCCCCCGGTACCTGCCCGTGACCGACGAGCTGCTGCCCACCGGCGAGGTGAAAAGCGTCTCCGGAACTCCCATGGACTTCACGACGTCCAAGCCCATCGGCAGGGACCTCGCGAAGGTGAAGGGCGGCTATGATCACTGCTACGTGCGGGCGGAGACGGGAAGAACGCTCGAGCGCGTCGCCGCCGCGCATGACCCGAAAAGCGGCCGCTGCATGGACGTCTGGGCCACGATGCCGGCGATCCAGCTCTACACGGGCAACTTCCTCGGCGGCGTGCAGGACTCAGCCGGGAAGCCCTACCCCCGGCACGGCGCCTTCTGCCTCGAGACACAGTACTACCCCGACTGCGTGAACCACCCGGAGTTCCCCTCGTGCATCCTACGGCCGGGCCAGGCGTACCACCACGTGACCCGGCACCAGTTCTCGGTCAGGCGTCCACGATAGCCCGGATTCCCAGCAGGCGACAGAGGTCGGTGAGCTCCTCGACGAAGCTCCCGTAGGTCATCGCGAAGTGCTGCGACTGCACGTGGTCGAGGATCCTGCGCACCGGCACATCGGGGAAGAACTTCACGCTCGGCCACGAGGGAAGTGAAACGCCCATCTCCACCCACTGGGGAGGCGTCCTGCCGTCGCCGGTGACGATGTGCATCCGGTAGCCCTCGTTGTCCTCGGCGAGGCAGGCGAGGGTCATGCGCCCCGTCTTCAGCTTCGAGCAGTGGGCGAGTCCGCCGAGGGCGACGCCCGTCACCGCCTTGATCTGGGGCTTTCCCTCGATGAACTGGTCGGGAATATAGCCGTCCTCACCAAGAAGGATCCACTCAGGGTGATGGTCGTAGTGCTCGAGGAACATGACCTGCTGGCCCGAAACGTACTTCAGCATCAGCTCGGCGGTGAGGTTGCCGATGTCGTTCTCGTCCACGTAGGGATAGCCCGCGCTCGCCACCAGCGCCGAAGGGACGGCGTGCGTGAGGCCCATCTGGCTGTCCACCCCGTCGACGCACTTGTACGAGAAGCCGGCGAACCTCTTCTCCTGGCAGATGCGGACCGTGGCCATGTACATGCGGATGACCCGGTCGACCGCCTCGGGGCTCGGCTTCTCCAGGGGGTACTCCCAGTTCGCCGTGACCCGCTTTGTTTCAGCCGCCACCTCCGCCGCGCCCAGTGACTGCATGATCCGCTCGAGCTGGAGCATGTCGATGCTCTCCACCTCGGGGCCGATGATGCTGCGCAGCTTCGTGACCGAGAAATCGGTGGTGTACAGGCCCATGTCGTTGAAACCGAGCATCCCCAGCCGGGTCGAGCGGAGCAGGCGCGCGGCCCGGGCCGCGGCCCCGAAGGCCGCGATGCCCTTCACGTCCATGGGCGAGTCGGGGGCATTGAAAAGGTACTTGAACCGGAAACCCATTCGCTCCAGTGGGAAGCGGATCGCCGTGCAGCCGGCTCCCGCCGCCGGACAGATCAGCGTGCCGCCCTCTGTGAATCCTCCGAAGCTGTACAGGACCATCGGCCTGTCGCGGAAGGCGAGCAGGACGCGCATCACGCCGCGCACGTCGATCCAGTTCACGACGTTCGCAATGAGGAAATCCCAGTCGGCTGCCGCGAGCTCGCGGATCACGCGCTCGGGCTCGGGCCCCTCCCCCGTCACCGGGTCGGTGCGCGCCAGCTCGATGCCCGCATCCCGAAGCTGCTTCTCGGCCCGCTCCGTGATCATGCGGAGGCTCTCGGGCTTGTAGTACTGCGTGCCGAACGATACGTATCCCGCCTTCAGCCGTTCCATCTGCGACTCCTTTCTTCGCCTTGCTTCGCGCGTCCCGCGCGCCTCTCTTTAATGCGCGAATGAGTGAAACACCGGGGCCAGCGCGTCGTACAGCCCGCTGTACAGCTCGTAGCCCCTCTCGTACGCCGCCGCGTTCCCGGCGTCCGGCTCGAATCTCCTGCCAAGCCGCACCATGGCCCTGGCGGCGACCGCAACATCGGGGTAGTCGCCACAGCGAACCGCGGCCAGAAGGGCCGCGCCCAGCGTCGAGGTCTCCTCCTCCTCCATGCGGATGATCGGCCGGCCGATGATGTCAGCCTTGATCTGCAGCCACAGGTCAGAGCGGGCGCCGCCGCCCATCGAACGGATCTCCTCGACGGGCACGCCGGATGCGGCGATGTTCGCCAGTATTTTCCTCAGCATGTAGCCGATGGATTCCTGGATCGCCCGGGCGAAATGACCTTTGCCGTGCTTGAGGGTGATGCCGTAGAAGACGCCCTTCGCGTCCGGGTCGTTCTCGGGCTGCCCCGCGCCCGCGAGGTAGGGCAGGAACACGAGGCCCTCGCTCGCCGCGGGCACGGCCGCCGCGAGAGCGTTCATCGAGTCGTAGGCCTGCTCCAGACCGCCGGCAGCGCGGATCTCCTCCTGGCAGAACCCGTTGCGGAACCACTTGTACGCGCTGCCGGCGGTCTGCACATACGGGAGGATGAGGTAGCTGCCCTCGACGACGTGGGGCTGGTACGGCAGCAGCACGCGCGGCTTCGGATCGACCCGCAGCGTCGTGACGCCGATTGCCATCACGGAGCCCGTGGTTTCGGTGATGATCCCTGGGGTGAAGTTGCCGGCGCCTACGGCGCTCACCGCCTGGTCCATGGCGCCTTTCACCACCATGGTCTTCTTCGGCAGCCCGAGGGCGGCAGCAACGGCATCCGTCAGGGTGCCGACCGAGGAGCCCGACTGCACGATTTCGGGGAGCCGGCCTCCCACGCCGACGTACTCGACGCTCTTAGGCCAGTAGAGGCCCGTGTGCACGTCGACGAACATCGTGGAGGAGAGGAGGTTGGGGGTGCTCGCGAACCTGCCAGTGAGCCGGTAGGTGATGTAGTCCTCCACGAGGAGGAACTTCGCGGTCTTTCGGAAGACCTCGGGCTGGTTGTTCTTCACCCAGAGCACCTTGACGGCGCTCCACGTGGGATCGATCTCGGAGAGGCCCGTCACCGTGTACAGCTCCTCCGCGCCGATGAAGGCCGCCATCTCGGCCACCTCCCGGCGCGCCCGGCTGTCCAGCCAGACGATGGCAGGCCGCACGGGCCTGTCCTCGGCGTCGAGGAAGATCACCGTCTCCCCCTGACTGCACCCTGAGACGGTGCGCACGGATGACGGGTCGACCCCGGGGCCGCGCAGGATCTCGCGGAGCCCTTCGACCACGGCCTTCCAGTAGATCTCCGGGTCGGCCTCGTACCAGCCCACGGCGGGGGTATCAAGGGAGTAGTTGCGGATCACCTTGCGGAGAACCCTGCCCTCCCTGTCGAAGAGCACCGTCTTGACCGATGTCGTGCCGACGTCGAATGTCAGATACATGCGGGCCCCTTGATATCGAAAAACTAAGTGGAATCGGTGCCCAATTGAAGCCTGCCGACCGCGTGCATGTCAAGGAAACCCACGTGGGAAATCCAGGCGCCCCGGACTGTGATTTATGGAACGCCGGGACGATAATCTCTAGCGGGAGAACCATGCAGAATCTCATACGCAAGATCCCTGTCGCGGGGTATGCGAGCGGTTTCAAGGTCTTTTGGGATGTGTTCGTCATCCTCACGATCCTCTCCTCCTCGATCGTGTTCTCCTACAGGCTGACCTTCGGCCGCGATGTGCTGGATGCGGCGTACTGGATCTTTGCATCACTGTACGCTCTGGATCTGCTCATCGGCTTCAACACGTCCATCAGGGTGAGGCTCGAGACGATCTCGGACCGCCGGGAAATCACGCGAGCGTACCTGAGGGGCTGGTTCACCGTGGACCTCCTCGCGGCCATCCCCTTCACGGCCGTCCTGGAGATCCTGTTCCCCCGGGGCGCGGGCATGGGCCCTGGGCTCCTCGTTGTCTCGACCGTCCTGCGTCTGCTGCGCCTGACGAAGCTCGCGAAGGTGAACAGCCTCTTCAGGGACCTCCAGGAGGACTACAACATCAACCCGGGCGTGATGCGCCTGGTCACCTTCGCGTTCATGTTCATACAGAGCATCAGCTTCATGGCATTGGGCTGGTGTCTGATCGGGGCGAGCGAACAGTCGCGGTCAGCCCTGGACCAGTTCATCCGCGCGCTGTACTGGTGCACGACGACGATCGCCACGATCGGCTACGGCGACTACTACCCCGACCACGAGAAAAACCTGCAGATCATCTACACGATCTGCGTGCAGATCGTGGGCGTGGGCATGTACGGGTACATAATCGGCAACGTGTCCAGCCTCATCGTCAACATAGACGTGGCGAAGGCAGCCTTCTCGAAGAGGATGGAGGAGATCAACAACTTCATGCGCACGAGGCGGGTCCCCGCCCCGCTGCAGCAGAGGGTGAAGGGGTACTACGCGTACCTCTGGGAGACCCGCAAGAGCGCCGCGAGCGGATCGATGCTGGAGGGGATGCCTCATACCCTCACGGTGGACATCTCGCTCTTCCTGAACAGGGGGATCATCGAGAAGGTCGCCCTGTTCAAGGACGCGAATGAGATCTTCATCCGGGAGGTTGTCCAGCTCCTTCACAGCATGGTGTTCCTGCCCAACGACTACATCATCCGCCAGGGCGAGTACGGCGACTGCATGTACTTCCTCAGCTCGGGCGACGTGGAGGTGCTGGTCGGCGAGCAGAAGGTCGCCCAGCTCGGCGCAGGATCGCCGTTCGGAGAGGCGGCTCTGCTCCAGGGAGAGAAGCGCAACGCGAGCGTGCGGGCGCTGAGCTACTGCGACGTCTACAGGCTCGCGCGCGCGGACTTTGACACGCTGAGGGGGAAGTACCCCGAGTTCGACGCCCGGGTCAGGAAGATCCTCGAGGATCGGCTGAAGGACACCCGGCAGAAGGTCGCGAAACCGAAGCGCCGCAGCTGACCCCCGCCCTCAGCAGTTCGGCGATCTTGAAAAACTATGCCCTTTCAGTATTGTTATGCGCACAACCATGTTCTGGAACAAAGAGATCGAAACGATGGACAGGGCAGCCCTCGAGCGGCTCCAACTCGAACGGCTGAATACGACTCTCAAGAGGGCTGAGCAGGCTCCGCACTACCGCGCTCTCTTCGGGGCCGCGGGAGCCCCCGCGGCGAAGTCGCTCGCCGAGCTCACCCGCCTGCCCTTCACCACCAAGGCCGACTTGCGCGACGGTTTTCCGTACGGATTCCTCGCCGTGCCGCTGGAGGAGGTCGTGCGCCTGCACTCCTCCTCGGGCACCACGGGAAACCCCACCGTGATCTACCACACGCGCGAGGACATCGAAACCTGGCAGGACCTCATGGCGCGCTGCATGTACATGGCCGGCATGAGGAAGAGCGACGTGTTCCAGAACATGATGGGCTACGGCCTTTTCACGGGCGGGATCGGCTTCCACTACGGCGCCGAGAAGCTGGGAGCGCTCACCATTCCCATCGGCCCGGGCAACTCCAAGCGCCAGCTCTGGTTCATGCAGCAGTTCAAGACCACCGCGGTCCACATCCTGCCCAGCTACGCCCTGCGCCTGTCCATGTTCTTCGACGAGATCTCACTCGACCCGAAGAAGGACCTCAGCCTGCGCATCGCGTTCGTCGGCGCCGAGCCGCACACGGAGGAGACCCGCAGGAAGATCGAGGGAATCTACGGGATCAAGGTCTTCAATTCCTACGGCCTGTCGGAGATGTGCGGCCCCGGGGTCGCATTCGAGTGCGAGAGCCAGTCAGGCCTCCACATCTGGGAGGACCAGTTCATCGCCGAGATCATCGATCCCGAGACGGAGAAAAACCTGCCGGACGGCGAGTGGGGCGAGCTCGTCCTGACCTCGCTGCGCCGGACGGCCACGCCGCTGTTGCGCTACCGTACGCGCGATCTGACCCGGATCCTCCCGGGCTCCTGTCCCTGCGGGAGGACTCACAGGCGCATCGACCGCATCCGGGGCAGGTCGGACGACATGCTGATCATCAACGGGGTCAACATCTTCCCCATGCAGATTGAGAAGACGCTGATGCGCATCCCCGGCATCGGCGCGAACTACCTCATCGAGGTCCGCGAGGAGGGCTTCATGGACAAGCTCCACATCAGCGTGGAGATGGAAGCCGAGGCCTTCCAGGGCACCCTGTCGGAGCTGGAGAGCCTGCACGAGCGGGCGATCGACGAGCTGAAGGCCGAGCTCGGCGTGACCCCCGTCGTGAAGCTGCTCGAGGCGGGGAGCCTTCCGGCCTCGGAGGGCAAGGCAGTGAGAGTGGTCGATTCGCGCAAGCAGTCGGGGCAGGGAGGCTGAGATGGCGTTCCACCTTTCGGTCTTCGTCGTGAACGAGCCGGGCAAGCTGGAGAAGATCACGCGCGTGCTGTCGGAGGCGGGCCTCAACATCCGCGCCTTCTCCGTGTCGAGCGCGGGGGAGTTCGGCGTCGTGCGCATCCTCGTGGGCGATCCCGACAAGGGGTACGCGGCGCTGAAGGAGAACCACTTCACGGTGACCAAGCGCAGGATCCTCGTCGCCCTGATCGACGACAAGCCGGGGGCTCTGCACGAGCTTCTGGTCACGCTGTCGACCGCCCGCGTCAACGTCGAGGACTGCTACGGCTTCGTCCTGGAGGGCGGCAGGAAGGCGGCCATCGTCTGCGAGGTGGAGAAGTTCCCCGAGGCCGAGAAGGCCCTCGCCGGCACGAAGGTGCACTTCATTTCTGACGACGAGATCTACAGGCTCTGAGGAGGATGCCGCGATGATCTGGAATACGGACTATGAAACCCTCCCGCGCGACGAGCTGCGGGCGCTGCAGGGCCGGCGGCTGGGATCGCTCGTCGATACCCTGTACCGCAGGGTGCCATTCTATCGTGCCAAGATGGACGCGATGGGCGTGAAGCCGCACGACATTCAGGGCATCGGGGACCTTGAGAAGCTGCCTCTCACGACGAAAGACGAGATGCGCGACGTATACCCGTACGGTCTTCTCGCCGTCGACCTCAAAGAGATCGTGGAGATCCACACCTCCTCGGGCACGACGGGAAAGCCCGTGGTGGACGCCTACACGGCCGGGGACATCGAGGTGTGGTCCGAGGTCATGGCCCGCACCCTCGCCACGGGCGGCACCGGCCGGCACGACATCGTGCAGAACGCCTTCGGCTACGGCTTGTTCACCGGCGGGCTGGGCGTGCACTACGGAGCCCGGAAGATCGGCGCGACGGTGATCCCCATCTCGGGGGGAAACACCAAACGGCAGCTCGCGATCCTTCAGGACTTCAAATCGACCGTTCTCGCGTGCACGCCCTCCTACTCGCTGTACCTCGCAGAGGCTGCGCGCGAGGAGGGCCTCGACATGAGGTCACTCGGCGTGAAGGCCGGCTTCTTCGGCGCCGAGCCGTGGAGCGAGACCATGCGGAAGGAGATCGAGGAGAAGCTGCACCTGCTCGCCATCGACATCTACGGCCTGACCGAGATCATCGGTCCGGGGGTCGCATCCGAGTGCGAGCACCAGAAGGGTCTTCACATCTTCGAGGACCACTTCTACCCCGAGGTCATCGACCCGAAGACGGGAAAGGTCCTTCCCGACGGCGAGAAGGGTGAGCTGGTCATCACCACCCTCACCAAGGAGGGCTCGCCGCTGCTGCGCTACCGCACCCGCGACATCACCTACCTCGAGCGCTCGCCGTGCCCCTGCGGACGAACCTCGGTGCGCATGCACCGCGTGCTGGGCCGCACGGACGACATGCTGATCATCCGCGGCGTGAACGTTTTCCCGTCCCAGATCGAGGAGGTGATCCTGAAGGTCGAGGGCGTGGAGCCGCACTACCAACTCGTCGTCGAGCGCCGCGACAACCTCGACGAGCTGGAGGTGCAGGTCGAGATGAACGAGAAGCTGTTCTCCGACGAGATCAAGGTGCTGGAGAGGACGGAGAAGGCGATCGAGGCGGAGCTGTACGCCACCCTCAACATCCACACGCGGGTCAAGCTCGTCGAGCCGAAGGCCATCGCGCGAAGCGAGGGCAAGGCGAAGCGGATCATCGACAAGAGGACGCTGTAGGGGCAATAGCCCGCAATGGGGGCGGCCGAGCCCCAAGGAGACACCCATGAGCGTGAAGCAGATTTCGGTTTTCCTGGAGAACAAGAAGGGCAGGCTCGCCGACGTCACCCGCATCCTGGCAAAGGAGGCGGTGAACATCCGCGCGCTGTCGCTTGCGGATACGGCAGATTTCGGCGTGCTTCGCATCATCGTCAACGAGCCCGAGCGCTGCCTCGCCGTGCTGAAGAAGAACAGCTTCGTGGCGCAGGTGACCGAGGTGGTCGCGATCGAGGTCGAGGATAAGCCCGGCGGGCTCTCGCGCATCCTCGAGCTGCTGGATGCGGCAGGGGTCAACGTGGAGTACATGTACGCCTACGTCGAGAAATCGAAGGACAACGCGATCGTGATCTGCCGCATCGACGACCGGGAGCGTGCCGTAGAGGTACTCGGCAAGGCCGGCATCGCCACGCTCAGCGCGGAGGCCCTGAAGGCGCTGTAGACCCCGTCCCCTGCGGGCCTCAGAACGACGCCGTGCCGATGCTCGCGTTGAGCGAGAGTGACATCGTCGGCTTGGACATAAAGCTCAGGTTTCCCGCGCTGAGCGCCGTGAGCATGCCCGCGGGATCGGCGAACTCTGACCCGTCTCCGCCCCACGAGAAGCTTGCGCCCCCCGACAGCGTCACGTAGTTGAAGCACCGCAAGGAGAGCGACGGCTTGACGGAGCCCGAGCCGTCGGAGAGGTTTGCGATTGCCAGCACCGAGAAGTCCCACTTCGAGCCCCAAAGGGAGGTCCACCCGAGATAGACAACGCCGTAATGCTGGCCGATCTTCCCCAGCCCCGCGAGCGTGGACGCGATGCTGGCGGAGTTCAGGGTCGGCTCGCCGGCGGGCTGGCCGAGAGTCCTGTCGAAGGCGGCATGGAGGATGTCCCCAAGCGAAAGCGCGGCGTAGCCGCGACCGTTGTACAAGTACTGGCCCACTGCGGTGAAGTTCCAGTCCTGATTCGTGTACATGGCCCCGCCCGTCGCGGAGAAGAGGGCCTGGCTGCTTCGATCGACGACGGCATAGTCCGAGGTGAACGGGGGTTTCGGGAGTGAAACAGGGGCAGACGCCTTCTCGACGTACGCCTCACTCTGCGGGCTCGGGAAAGCGGCGAGGCCCTCGGCGAAGAAATTGAAGCTCCCGGTTCCCGTCGTGGCCATGAGAATGGCCTGGGGCCGCTGGTCGCGCTGGTAGTAGCCGGACAGCGCCAGTTCCGTGTTGCCGAAGAGGAACTCGGCCTTTCCTGCCAGGGCGATGTCCTCGGGCAGCATGCTCGCGAGGACGGTGAGGTCGTTGGAGTGGGGGAGCACGGCGAAGAGGTACAGGTTGTTCATGGTCGAGGGAATGGGATGCTGGATCCTGAGCGCCAGAGGTCCTTCGCGTTCTGCCGTCGGATCAGTGATGTCGACTTCGGATTGTGCAAAGATGTCGTCGGCGGGGCTGAAGAAGTAACCCGTCCCCCACTTGATGGGCTGTTTGCCGAACGTGAAGAAGAGGGCGTCTTTCCAGCTGAACTTCGAGTACAGCGACCAGACCGCGAAGTCGGCAACGGTGTACGTCTTCGTGACCAGTGGCGTAACGCTCGTCACGGCCTCTATCTGCTGCACGAACGGATAGCTCGCCCGCACCTGGCCCGCGACGCTGATGTCCGCCTGCGGCCGGGCAACGAAGCCGAGCTTCACAGAGGTGGCTGACTGGCTCAGCCCGTAGCTGCTCGGATCAAAGGCGCCGAAGTCGGGAGTCCACACGTCGTTCCACTTCCAGTCGAACCCCACCTTGCCCGTGAAGGAGCCGGTGATCCAGGGAACCGCCGAGGTGAGGATCTCGTCACGCGGGGCTGCGTTCTGGGTCTGTTCAGTGGTCTGGGTGACGTTCTCTTCTTCATTGAAGATGTCGTCCGCCGATGCTGCCGCGGAATCCTGTGCGGCAAGCGGCGCGAGAACGAGCGCCGCCAGGAGGAGCGAAAGGCAAATCGTTTTGTTTTTCATGTCCGGTTTCCTCTCCCTATCTCGAGGACTGCCCGAGGAAGGCCTTGGAGAAGGTGGCGTCGGGAAGATTCGCCACCGAGACGTCGGAGATGGTGAGCTGGCTCTTCTCGCCCTTGTTCAGCTCATCCTGGATGAGGATCTGAGAATAGACCGTCCTGCCCGCCACCTCGATGTACTTCGGCGGATACAGCACCGTGCGCATGAGGCGATCGGAGAGGCTGTAGTCCTCCTCCTTCAGCACGAGGGGCTTATCCGTGCGGACGGAGAGCTTCAGCGTGGGATAGCTCACCTCGTTGTTCTTCGCTTTCAGGCTCAGCACGTAGACCGGGTATTTCCCCAGCATCCCCTCTTCCCAGGCCGCGATGTCGTAGTCCTCCGCGTAGGAGGCGCGCTTGAGGTCCGAGCTCTTGGCCTTTGAGTTCTGGATCTGCTCCTTCATCGTGCTGTGGCTGTACTTTCCCGACTCCGGGTCGTACATCCAGATGTTATCCTCCACCTTCAGGAAGCCCTGCCCCTTCTGCGCATCGGGCTTCAGAATGATCCAGACGACCTGGTCGCGCTCGTCCCTGCGGAAGAGCTTGATCTGCATCACGGTGTCCTTCTCTTGGGGCTTCTGGGTGACGATCGTGAAGACAGCCGAATAGTCCCGCGTGCCGAAGTCCCCGTTGGCATCCACTGCCTTCAGAAGCGCCTTGAAGTCGGGGGCCTCCGCGAAAAGCGGGGCCGAGGTGAACGCAGCGAGCGCGACGAGCGCGATCGCCATTCGTCGGACGGAAATCACGGAAATCATTGATGTCTCCTCATCGATGTTATTTTGTCGTTCGAAGCGCCTGGGCGGGCTCCAGGCGTGCGGCCGAGCGCGCGGGCAGCAGTGCCGCAAGCAGCGTGAGAGCGGCGATGATGGCGATATTCTCCACCGCCTGCCAGACCGGAACCTTGAAACTGAGGTGTCCGTTTCGCAGGAGCATGAAAATCGGGGAGTTCAACCCCAGGTTGAAAGCCGACAGGATGGCCATGACGAGCGCGGCCGCGGCGATCCCCACGATCGCCCCCGCGAGGGCCAGGAACAGTGCCTCTAAAAGGAAGAGGTTCCGCACCTGGGGGCGCTGCATGCCGAGGGCACGCATCGTGCCGATCTCGCGGATCCGCTCGTACATGGTCATGCGGAACGTGTTCAGGATGCCCACCATGATGATCAGGAACAGGACCAGGAGCACCGCGAGGGAGACGCCATTGAGCACGTTGACGATCTGTTTGACCGACGAGAGCAAGTCGTTGAGCGTGGAAACGCTGTAGCGGACGCCGCTCCATGTCTCCTTGTCCGTGTCGCCGCCGAAGAACCTCGCCATCGGACTCGCTGCCGAGTCGCCGGCCTCCACGCTCTTCTTGCGCTCCTTCACGTTCGCGCGGGTTTTCAGCTCCGTATAAAACTCATCCGCATAGCGGTCCATGCCGGCGAGCGACGGAAGGTAGATGCCGAAGTTCATGTATTCCCCATCGCCCATGTCGAGCAGCTCGCTCATGTAGGAAAGATTCGCGTACGAGGAGAAACCGGACAGAAGTCCGTTGTCCGGGCTGATCGCGACAAGCACCATCTCTCCGACGTTCTGCTGGCCCGTGAGGGTCGTGAGCTGGAACAGCAGGCGGTCGCCGATCTGCGCGTTGAGCTTGCGGGCGGTCGGCTCGCTCAGGATGAGCCCCTGGCGATCGCTCATCGCGTCGAAGCTTCCCTGCACGAGGATCAGCCTCTCCCGGAGGTAGCTCTCGCGCGAAAAATCCACCCCCTGGATCGCGACCGTGGTCTTCTTGCTCTCGAAGATCAGCGTGCCGCGGGCCGTCGAGCGCTTGGAGACGTACTTCGCGGGTATGCCCGTCTTCTTCAATACCTCCATCAGGATCGTGTCATCGCGGATGACCGACAGGGTCTTTCCCGACGCGCTCTTCTCGCTGCCCTCCACGAAGATGTGGCCGGCGGCGATATTGGCGAAGTTTTCGCTCACGTTCTGCATGAATGCCCCGGCGAAGCCGTCGATGATCATGACGATGAGGACGCCGAAGGCGATTGCCCCGCCGAGGAGAAAGCTGCGCTTTTTCTGACGTCTGAGGTTCTTCAGCGCAATCGATGCGAGCGCCATTCCTTCCTCCTACTCGCTCTGCATGGCCCGCACGGGCGGGA
>Ga0315291_10003164_pt1 | contig 21313 bp, 23 predicted proteins | sample YL17G12_20_MG_FD_203070 | JGI IMG/M metagenome (GOLD analysis project Ga0315291, IMG submission 203070) | Sediment microbial communities from Yellowstone Lake, YNP, Wyoming, USA - YL17G12_20 | ecosystem: Environmental > Aquatic > Freshwater > Lake > Sediment | place: USA: Wyoming | collected... | reverse complement strand
GGAGCGCGTCCGGCGCAACCTGCCCCTGCTGGTGCGGGATCGCGAGCGGTATCCCGAGCGGCGGATCGGCCTGGTCTTCCTGGCCCGGGACTACCTGCACCTGGCCCGCTACGAGCTGGAGGAGCACGGGCGGCTCACCGGGCAGGTCCGGGGCTACCTGGAGAAGGTGGTGGCCATCCACCGGGGCCATTTCCTGGACCCGGAGGCCCCGTTCCACCAGCACGCACAGCCGCTGTATGAACAGGCGCTTGAGCTGCTGGGGGCGGGGTTGGAGGCCGCCTGCTTCCTGGCGGTGGGGAAGGAGCTCCCCGAGCTGGGGCAGGTGGAGCCGATGCGGCAGCGCTTCTGGTGCCGGGAGGACCTGGGGCGGTTCCTGGAACGGCGGGTGGAAGAGGCCTGCCGGCGGCTTTTCCCGGAGCCCGAGTTCCCGTTCGAGGAGGACAAGGATGAGCTACGCGACGGCTGACGACTGCCGGCGGATCAGCGTGGGGCTGGAGCCGGCGGTGATCCCGGACACCTCCAGCGCCGGCCTGGAGTTTGCGAGCTGCCTGGCGGAAACCGACGCCGAGATCGACGAGGCGGCGCGGGGCGGGAACTACGAGGCGCCCTTCGGCCCCGTGCCGGAGCGCATCCGCTGGCTGGCGGCAGTGGGGACGGTGGCCAAGGCCCGCCGCGCCCTGGAGCTGGGCAGCCAGGAGGAAGAGGGGCCGGTGACCGCGGCCTACCTGGACCAGTATCGGCAGGGGCTCGATCTGCTGCGCCGAGGGCGGATGGACCTGGGCACGGTCTCGGTGGCCAGCCAGGGGCTGACGCTGCCCCCGGACTACGAGCAGTGGGCCTCCCTGGGGCACGGCGGGATCGTGCTAGGGAGCGTGCAACTGGCCTGCGGCGGCAGCGAGTACCGGGAGGATCGCTCAGACTACGATCCCCAGGACCCGACAGGCACCAAGGATTACCTGGTGGACCACCGGCTGGGGCGGCTGCGCCGGCTGGCCGGGGGCCGCGCCGGGGCCGGGGCCGAGTGCACGGTGGCGTACGAGTACTTCTACAAGCAGCCCACCGGGCTGCAGGAGCCCGACTACACGGGCACCGGGGCCCAGATGGGGGTCCTGGGCCGGCACGACTACTAGGCGGGCAGGGAGGGCACGATGGCGGATCCCAGCTCAGGGCGATACCTGCCCATCCGGGATGGGCTGCTCGGCGCCTTGCAGGGCTGGCCGGCGCTGGGGGGAGTGAAGCGCTGGTGTACGGACGAAGCGGCTTTCGGGCAGACGGCGGCGAGCCAGGCGCCGGTGATCGCGGTGTGCTATGCCGATGTGGCGGGCGAGGAGCGCAGCGCCTGGGCGGGCAAGGGCCGGGATCACAGCTACTACCTGGAAGTGCGCCTGGCGGTGCGCGCCCTGGACAGCGGCGCCTGCGAGGACCTGCTGTTCGGCTACGTGGAGGCGGCCGAGGATGCCATCCGGGCGGACGAGACCCTGGGCGGGCTGGTGCGCCATACTGCCATCGGCAGCGTGCGCCGGGTGCGCCAAGCCGACGGGGGCGCCTTCCTGGGGCAGGCGGTGATCGAGCTCAGCTGCGAGGCCAAGGTAGCCAGCTAGGAGGAAGAGATGGCGGTGGCGATGGGCCAGCGAGGGGCGGTAGGCCTGGGGCGGGAGCAGAGCTGGGGCAGCCCGGTGAGTCCTACCTGCTACCTGGAGGTGTTCCTGTCGGAAGTGAGGTCCCGGGTGGAGGTGACCCCGGTGGAAACGGCACGCGGGAACCGCAGCCACCGGGGGGCGGTGCTGGGGCCGGTGCTGGTGCGCGGGCCCATGCAGGGGCCGGTGTCCGCGGAGGGCATCGGCACCCTGCTCCATGCCGCCTTCGGTGCGGTGCAGACCACCCTGCTTGCAGCCGGGGGCGGGGGCAACCCGCCGGTCTACCAGCACGTGTTCACCCGGCAGACGGGAAGCGACCTGCCCTCCTACACCATCGAGCAGAATCTGGGCGGGCTGGCCAGCCTGCAGGCCTGCGGCTGCCGGGTGGACGAGCTGACGCTGGGCATCCCCCGGTCCGGCCTGGTGACCTTCCAGGCGGAATGGGTGGGCGCGGACGAGGGGAGCATGACCCCGACCAGCCCCACCTTCCCCAGCGACGAGTTCCTGCACTACCGGGGCTTCGACGCCCTGCTGGAAGGCGTGAGCGCGGGTGACATTGAGGAAGCGGAGGTCACCTTCGCCAACAACCTGGTCACCGGCCTGGTGGGGGCAGGGGGCAACGCCCGGGTGACCCGGCTGCCAGCGGCATCCTTCACCGTCACCGGGCGCATGGTGGTGTCCGCCGACCAGCCGAATTTCGAGCTGGCATACAGCGCGGGGGAGACCTTTGAGCTCACCCTGGCGGTCACCGGCGACCTGCTGCAGGGGGTGCATCGGCGCAAGCTCGCGATCGCGCTGCCCCGGGTGCAGCTCACCGAGGCAGCGGTGCCGCTGGCTCCGGGGAGGTTAGCGCACGAGGTCGAGTTCCTGGCGCTGCTCGATCCCACGCAAGGAATGGAGGCGAGCGTGACCCTGATCAGCTCGGTGGCCGCCTATGGCTAGCCTGGACCTGTGGCGGCTGGGCTGCTGGGAGCGCCTGGTCAACCTGCAATGGGAGGGGCAGCCGCTCCCGGTACTGCTGCGGGTGGTGGGGGACCGCACTCCGGCGCTGGAGGCCGGCTGTGCGCGCATGGAAGAGGAGCTGGCGCAGTGGGTGCCCGGCAGCGTGCGCCGGCGGGCACTGCAGGCGCTGCTGGAGGCCATGCCGCCCGGGGAGCTGCTGGAGGAGGCCCTGGCGGCCGAGCTGCCAGCCCTGGAGCGGGCGGCCGAGCGCACCCTGCCCGACCTTCCCCTGCGCCGCGACCTGGAGGCCGGGGAGACGCCGGCGCAGTTCGCCGCTCGCCGGGCGAGCTGGCAGGAGCAGGGGCAGACCCGGCAGGTACAGCGCGAGCAGCTGGTGGCGCAGATGGCGGCAGAGCGCCGCGAGGGACTGGCCGCCCAGAGTGCGGCTGAGCTCGCCGCCCGGGTGGTCCCCGAGCGGGTGCAGCAGGCAGCCGGGGAGGCGTTCGCGGCCGGGGTGACGGAGGGCTTGCTGGCCATGGCCTGCCGGCAGCCGGAGCCTCCACACCAAGCGCTGTTTGATGGGCCGGACCAGGTGCGGGGGCTGCCTGCGGCCCTCCGCCAGGCCCTGGCGGAGGGCTACCAGGCCCTGGATGCGGGGCTGGGGGGCGACCTCCCAAAAGGCTGAGCGAGCACCCGGGATTCCTGCTGGCGGACCTGGTCTGCCGGCGCTATGGCTACCGCCATCCCCTGGACCCGGAGCTGCTCGCACTCCCCTGGTGGCTGAAGGAAGCGGTGGCATTGCTGGCGGCGCAGCCGGAAGCGGAGGGCTAGGTGAAAGAGAGCGAAGCGAGCAAGCGCCTGAGCGTGGAGCTGGAGGGCCTGGAAAAGGACGTGCTGGAGCAGGTACGCCGGCTTTCCCAGTCCCGGCGGACGAGTGCCCGGAGCTTCGAGCGGGTGCTGCGCGAGCTGGGGGCAGGGCAGCTCGGCTCCTGGCTGACGCTGGCCCAGGCCGGGCAGGAATCGGCGGCCCAGGCCCGGGACATGCGGCGGCTGGCCACCCAGTTCGGGCGGGCGGTGGTGCAAGAATCGGCCCGCGCCTCCCGGCGCACGAACTGGTTCGGCGGGGGTCGCACGCCGGCGGAGCGCGTGGTCGGCGACTTCTCCAGCGGCGCCTACCTGGGCGGCCTGGCGGGCGGGGGAGGCGAGCACGCGTCCCGCTATGGCGGACTGGGGGGAGTGCTGGGCTATGCCGTGGGTGGTCCGGTGGGCGGGTTCGTGGGATCGGTGCTGGGCGGGCTGTTCGGGCACCGGCAGGATCGCACCGCCCAGCGCCGCCAGCAGGAGGCGCGCACTTGGCTGAACTCCCCAGAGGAGTTCGAGATCCAGGCGTACTTGTATAGCCTGCGGCGCCCGATCGTGCCCCGCTCCGCGGCGAGCGCGGGCGGGGGGACGGTGAAGGTGGTGGTACAGCGGGGGGCGGTGCAGATCAGCGGCCAAGACGCGGAGTCCGGGTCGCGGGCGGGGAACGCGCTGATCGGTGAGCTGGGCCGGGCGGTCGAGCTTGCCCAGGCGGCAAGCGCCACCCAGGGGTACTAGCCATGACCTCCCAGGAGATGAACCTGCTGGTTGGCCAGCGCTGCTCCCGAGCGGTGCCCCGGGCGGCCCTGCTCTACTGGAGGGATGGAGCCTGGCACGACCTGTCGGACCGGCTGCTCTTCCCGGTCACCCTGCGCCAGCGGCTGCGCGCGCCGGCCACGATCTCGCTCACGCTGGACAACGGTGACGGCCTGCTCGCCCGGGACAACCAGGAATCGGCGCTGAACCGGAATGCCGGTGGCCAGTACGACCCGGTGCTGGACGAGATGCGCAAGCTGCGGCTGCAGCAGGGGGTGCGAAACCAGGCCAACTGCGCCGCGGGCCGGCCGTACACCTGCACGGTGCCCAGTCCCAGCCGGCCGGACGGGGGCGGGGAGCTGACGAACGGCCAGTTCGGGGACCCGGCCGACCCTGAGCACGCAGGCTGGGTAGGATGGTACGACTGCAGCCCAGTGCTGGTGGCGGTGGACCTGGGGTCGGTGCAGCCGATCTCGGCGGTGGCGATATGCTGCCTGGCGGCGACCGCCCAGGGGGTGGTGCTGCCAGAGCAAGTGCTGGTGCGGGTGGCCACGGCCGGGGCGACCGGCCCCTACACCGACGCGGGCGAGATGCCGGTGGACCATCTGGCCCCCAGCCTGACCGGGCAGTCGTACGTGCTGTCGCTGGTGGACCTGGAGCTGACGGCGCGGTGGGTGCGGATCGAGCTCATGGTGCCCTCTGGCAAGTGGCTGGAGCTGGACGAGGTAGCCGTCTACCATGGGGCCGACCCCCAGGACCTGCTGCAGACCACCTTCACGGGCTACCTGGGGGATGCCATCAGCCAGGAGGCCGGCTGGGACGGGCGAATCCGGCTGGACCAGGTGCGTGATACCACCAAGCGCCTGGCGGATGCCTTCGTGGAGGTCTACCCCAAGTACAAGGAACAGCCCGTCGAGGAGATCGTACGGGACCTGCTCACCAACGAAGCCTTCGGGGTGGGCTGCGCTCCGGAGGAGTTCACGCTCACGGCCACGGATTTCGTGATGCCCGCCTGGACCAGCCAGAACCAGTCGGTGCTCACCTCCTGCCTGGAGCTGGCCCGGGTGCTGGGCTGGGTATTCGAGGCCGATGCCCAGGGGCACTACCTGCTGCGGCCGCTGGACTATGACCGGCGGGTGGCCGAGCACACGCTGACCCCAGCGGAGGGCCTGCTCGCCTGGTGCAAGACGGCGAGCGGGCTGCGCCTGCGCAACCGGGTGGTGGTGCGCAGCCGGGACACGCGCAACCGGGAGATCAAGGCCGCGGTGGAAGACCAGGCCAGCATCACCCGGTATGGGGTACGGCTGTTTGCGCTAAATGAGCCGAGCGTCAAGACCGGGCGCCTGGCCCGGCAGCTCGCGCTGTCGGTACTACGAGACTACAGCCTGGTGGGGCAATCCGGCTCGGCCCTGGCGCGGGGCAGCGCACTGCTCTGGCCGGGGCAGGTGCTGGCGGCGCACGAGCCCGACAGCACGGCCAGCCGCCCGCAGCAGCTCTACCGCCTGGCGGCGCTGGAGGCGGAGCAGACGGGAGACGGCTGCGGCGAGTACCTGGCCAACCTCTCGCTCACCTGCTACCGGGGGAACGCCCCCACCCTGATCCAGGGGCTGGTGGCCACCCCGGGCAACGCGCAGGTCAGCCTGGACTGGCAGGACAGCCCGGAGCCCCAGGTGACCGGCTACCGGGTGTACCGGGGGACCCAGTTGGCCGGCCCCTACTCCCTGGTGGACTCGCCCCAGGAGAGCGAGAGCGTGATCGGGGGCCTGCAGAACGGCACCCAGTACTGGCTGAAAGTGACCGCGGTGGACAGCGACGGCCTGGAGGGGGATGCCAGCGGGCCGGTCCCGGTGACGCCGGACCCCGGCGGCGGCCCCCCGGTCACCCCAGAGCAGGCCTGGCAGATCCAGGGCCTGGCGGCGCAGAAGACGTCCGCCTGGGGGACCGAGTTTGCCGCGCTCAGCTGGGGGCGCCCCAGCCAGGGGATGCCGGAGGCGGGGCTGTACAACGTCTACCGGGCGCGGGCCAACCAGGGGCCCTGGACGCTGGTGGCCTCGGTCACCCCCAGCGGCCAGGACCACGAGCACTGGCACGACCTGGGGATCCGGAATCCCGCGGGGACCTACTGGTGGCGAGTGAGCTACTACGACGCCACCACCGGGTTCGAGGGCACACCTGCCAGCGCAGTGTCGCTGACGTTCTAGGGCAGGCGACAGGAGGACGGGAGTGCGGGCAAAGGGGGCAGCCGAGCGGCGGGATTTCCTCGCCGAGACGATAGAGGCCAATCCCTACGAGCAGCGGCGGCGGCGCCTGTTCGAGTGTGGGGAAGTGGTGGCCAGCTACGGCGACTATGCCGACGTGCGGGTGGGCTACGGGCCGGGCAGGGAAGCCCTGGTGCTGGAGGAGGTGCACGTCATCTCCGGCTACCGGCCGGAGGTCGGCACCTGGGTCAGCCTGCGTTACCTGAACGGCCACCCGGGCGAGCCCATGGTGGTGGGGCCGGCGGTTACCGCCGCCGAGCCTCCCGAGACCGAGCAGGCCCCCGGTGAGGTGGTGGGAGCGCGCAGCTCGTCCCATTTTGGGGCGTTTGGCAGCCTGGACGGCCGGCTGGAGGCGGCGGAAGGGGTACTGCTGGCCAAGTTCGACCCCAGCTCAGGGCACACCCACGCCGGCAGTGCCGGGCAGGGGCCGGCGCTTACCCAGGCGCGCACCCACCTGCAGGCCGACACCGACAGCGCGCCCACCGCCCTGCACCACACTCTGGGCACTGGCAGCAACCAGGCGGCCTCCGGCAGCCACCGGCATGCCTACCTGCAGTGGCTGCTGGAGGAGACGGCCGAGCGCCTGCTGCGGGGCACCCTGGACACCAAGACGGCCGTCCCCGTGAGCCGCACCTATGCCTTCGGGAACGGCCCCACGGATAAGAACAACATCCTCACCACCACCGGCAACTGGGCCGCCTACCCGGGGTACCTGGCGAGCGGCAGCGCGGGGGCCACCGCCCAAGTCACCCTGCGCACTGCGGGCACCAACAACGTCGTGCTCTCGCCGGGGGCCGCTCCGGCCTATCCGTGCCGGGTGGAGGTCCGCTTGGACGGGGCAGTGCACGGTACCTGGAATCAGCAGGGGGGCGCCGGCTACACCCTGGCCGGGGTGGGAGCGGGCATCCACACCATCCTGCTTACCGAGGCGAATGAGACCCCGGAAGTAGATGAGCTCTACCTGGGCTCGATCACCTGCTCGGTCCTGCCCTACCAAGGCGTGGGCGGGCCGGGGACGGTGGTGCGCTCGGTGATGTCCACCGGCGAGCTGTGCGTGACCAGCGTGGGCTGCGGCCCCACCAACAACGGGGCCCTCTACAACCCCCTGATCTACGGCACGGATATCATCAGCAAGCTCCCCCTGGGCGCGGGATTGGCGGACTCCAGCTTCACCCGGGACAGCGTGGCCCTCGCCAACCTGCCGGCCGTCAGCACCGGCATCGTCAAGGCTCCCGTCTACAGCCACCTGCACACCGGGCAGGGCTGGGGCTTCCCGCGGATGGGGACCAGCTACATCCTGCAGGCTACAGCCAGCATCCGCGGCTACCAGGTGCTGGGCAACCCGGTGAGTGACTGTTATACCTACCTGCTGTCCAACAGCGTGCTGCACCTGGTGTTCAGGGTGGAACTGGCGGAGGTGCTTACGGTAGGGGGTGCCAGCGGGGTGAGTGTGGGCGACCTGGTGCTGCTGGTGGTCGCCGACACGTACTGGAGCAGCGCGGCGGTGTACACCCGGCTCCAGACGAACGCTACGCTTTTCGTGGCTGCCGACATCTTCAAGATTCCGAGTGGGCTGCTCTAGAGAGGCATACTCATGCTCGTGCTTTACAGCAAGTGGAGCTACGACCAGGAGGACATCTCCCCGCCTCCCGGCTGGCCGGGCGACTATCACCGGGTGACCGCGGTCTACGTGCAAGAGCCGGCGCGCTGGGACCAGGGTACTCAGCGCGCGCTCTCCCTGGACGAGGCGGCCAACAGCCAGGTTACCGTGCCCACTCCCCATGGGGACCAGCCGCTGCTGCGAGCTCTGCTCTACCGCACGGGCGCTTTTGCGGTGGGGGGGGAGGGGGAGCTGTACCACGACCCGGAGCTGGAGGTGCCCCATGGCCCTGTGTAAGGTGCCCATCCAACCGGCGCGGGACCTGCGCCGGGAGGTTGCCGCCGCCCGCAGCCTGGAGGAGCTGAAAGCCGCGCTGGTGGCCCTGCTGAGCGAGAGCCCGGCCGCGGTGGCCGGCCCCACTACCGGAAAGGGAGGCGGCCATGCCGGAGCTGCTGCGTGAGTTCGGGCCGGCCGGCGCCACGCTGGTGGCGTTGATGGCCCTGTTCGCCTGGCTGCTGAAGACCGTGATCGCCGGCTTCCAGCAGCAGATCGAGCACTTCACCGCCATCGTGAGCAACCACATCGCCCACTCCACCCAGGTGATGGCGGAGCTGCAAGCGGCCATCCGGGAGCTGCGCGACGAGATCCGCCGCCTGCGCCCGGAGGGCAGGTGAGCGCGCCCGCCAACAGGCTCACTGGAAGCGCATGAAAGGGTTGCCGTTGAGGGCGAAGTCCCAGACGAAGCGAGTGGGATCATCGGACGGGAACCAGTAGCGGACCCAGGCCGGCTGGTAGTGGAAATCGATGAAGTCCTTGTACGCCCGGCCCAAGGAGCGCCCGGAGGCCAGGGCGTTGAAAAGCACCTCCTGGGTGCCAGTGCTGACCTTGCGGGTCACCCCCATCTGGGCCAGTCCGCTGGGGTTCTCGATCACGTATGCCAGGGGGAAGTTCCCACTGGGGGCGGTGCTGAAATCCCCGGCATGGCAGCCGTAGACCACAGTGAACAGGGGTCCCTGCGCTACCGGAACCTGGTACCAATACAGGTAGCGGGGCTCCACGTCAAAGCGGCAGTAGGTGGAGTTGGAGTGCACCCAGATGTTGTTTACCCCATACCCCTGGGAGAGCCCGTACAGCCAAGTGTTGGCGGAGACGTAGACGCCCTCGCCCCCCTGCACCACGGGCGGGTAGTCGTAGATGTTCTCCAGGGAGTGGGCGATGGGCCCCACCTGCTGCCCCCAGTCGCTGTTCGTGTGCAGGAAGGCCTGGCGGCGGTGGTTATCACCGCCGTAGTAGGACACACAGCGGGATAGGTACGGGATGAGCGCGCCCGGTTCGTTGGACGGCGGCCGCATCCAGGCCACCCACATGTCCGGCCCCGGGTGCGCTCCCTCTGTATGCCGATCCAGATACGCATCGTGGTCGTCGTTGTAGAACAAGCCGTCCATGTCCTCGTAGTAGAGCGGCACCGGGCCCAGGTCACCCCAGGGGAACTCCCAGATGGGGACCGGGATCATCCCCACCATGATCGAGCCGGTATAGCCCTGGCTGTAGAGCTGCTTGAGCAGGGCGCGGACCTCCCGCCGGTTGGCGAAGCTGTAGCTGGAGAGCACCAGGGTGGCGTTAAAGCTGCTCTCCACCGCGGCCTTGTACTGCTGCAAGAGGGGCATGGCCTGGGAGGCGATGGCCTGGTCCACCAGTACCGCCACCAGCTCATGTGGCTCCGGGGCCGGGGTGTTGATGGGGAACCGCCAGGTATCGCACTGCACCCAGCGGCCCGCCCAGTAGTAGGTGACCGCGGCGAACATCGCCACCGGACCGCCGCTGGGCACCGCCAAGTTGAAGGTGTAGCGGCGCTCGCCGGTGGTCACGGTGTCGGTGGCGGAGGTGAGCCCCACCATCTTCGAGCCGGTCTGGCCGAAGATCACCGTGCAGATGCTGGTGGGCGTGCCGAACGAGACGCGGACCGACACCGGCACCCGCACCCAGCTGCCCGGCGCGGCGGCAGGCGGGCTATCCACCGCCACCACCCAGACCGGGTAAGCAGCCTTGGCCACCGCGGCCGCCTGTAAGTTGCGCTCTTGGGGCCGGCGCCCCGGGCCGGGCACCGGCTCGGTCTCTTCCACGAGCTGGTAGTCATAGCCAAGCTTCTCCGCCACGGCCAGCTCCCGGCTGGTGAGCTTCACTAGCAGCGAGCTTCCCCGGACTCGCAGCACTTTCCCAAAGGGCGGGACCACGCCCGGCTGCGGCCCGGTCACCAGCGCCTGGTGAGCGGCAACGGGCAAGGCGAAGGACACTAGCGCCAAAATGACGGCGAGTATGAGCTGAGCAGTTCGCAACGAAGCGGCCTCCTTTCCGAAGAGTCACCCCGTATCCTGCAAGGCCCGTTCCCAGACGCGGGAAAGTGCGCCAATCCGCCCACGCCCATGGCGGCAAGCCGGCTAAAGGAAGGCACGATGGGCAGCAACCCGCACAAGCATCTGGCGCGCGTGGAGGTGGACTCCATCTATGGCGGGCCGTTGCCGTTCCCACTCTGCCAGGTAGCCGAGGACTGCCTGGAGAGCTTTCTCCAGCTGCAGGCGGACTTGGCCCGGGCGGGCGGCCGGCTGGTGCTCTCCGACCTCTTCCGACCCTACTACCTGCAGGAGGAGCTGAAGCGGCGCAAGCCGCGGCTCGCGCTCGCCCCCCTACGCAGCTTCCACTGTGCCGGCCGGGCCATGGACGTGACCCTGGGAGCGGTGGGGCTGGAGTACCCGCGGCTGCGGGAGATCATGGCCGGCCACCACTGGTTCCCACTGCTTTCCGGGCGGGAGCCCTGGCATTTCCAGCGCACCCGGGACGTGGGGCCGGGCCGGCGCTTTACCAGCGTGGCGGAGGCCGTGCGCTGGGTGAGCAATGATCGTTGACCAAGGAGGAGAGCATGAACCTCGGGGATCTGGCAGGACGGCTGGGCGTGCACCTGGCCGAGCTGATGGCACCGGTGGCAGTGGGGTTTGGCATCGGCTGCCTGCGCCAGGCGCTGGCGCGACTGAAGGAGCAGCGCTTCCGGCAGTTGGCCTGGGAGGCGATGATCTACGCCGAGCGGCGGTTCGCCAGCGGGCCGGAGCGGCTGGACTACGTGAGCCGCTACCTGGCCCGGCGGACCGGGCTTCCCCCCACCCGCATCCGCCACCTGGTGGAGAGCCTGGTGGCTCAGGTGGAGCGGGAGCTGGTGCGGGGGCCGGAGCCGGCCCCGGCCGCACAGTAGCGCTGAGGGCGGACAGGGCGGCTAGTCCTGCCCGCCCGCTTTCTCCTGGGGGAGGGCCATATTAGCCGCCTGCTTCAGCGGCACCCGGTGGGGGTTCTCGATCTTGGCCTTACCCTGGGTGGTGTTGCCCACGAAGACCGCGGCCTTCACCGCCTGGCCGAGCACCAGGTCCGGGTGCTCCTGGTTAAAGCGGGAGGTGGAGACGGTGATCTCGCCCGCCTCGGCCACGATCGCCGCCTGCTCGTACTGGAGCATGTGGCACTGGTGCATGGACACCGCCCCAGCTCCCTGCAGGTGGGCGATGTGGCGGATCGGCCCCCAGAACGAGCAGTTGGTAAGCTGCAGCGAGCCCGAGGTGTAGGTGGGGGTGGTTACCACGCAATCCCCACCGAAGGACACGAACTGGCCGTTGGTGATCAGGATTCCTGGGGGCTGCATGGCCTCCACCACCACGCAGGCCTCGCCGCCGTCCGCGGCGATGCCCAGAAACTGGCCGTTGCAGGCCCCGGCCTTGGTCTGGATGAACCGGTAGCCCACCTTGGCCCCGTAGACGAAAGTGTTGGTGCAGTACTGCCAGTCCGTGCGCCCGAAGATGAAGGCTTCCAGGTTCTCCCGCATGTACTTGAGCACGTACCCCTCCCCCACCGGGCCGGCGCCCTCATGCCCGCTGCGGTACCAGTAGTGGGGGTTGAAGTGCACGTTCTCGATGCGGCCGATATCCGAGGTGGCGTCAATGAACACCCCTCGGCGGAGCACGCAGCCATAGACGTTGCGCACCAGGTGCAGCTCATTGCCCTCGGGGCCGATGGCGATGCCGTTGTAGGAGTTAACCAGGGTCACGTTCTCCACCGTGTTATGCATGCCGGAGCCATGGATGGTCCAGGGGTAGGGCACCACCGCCTCCGCTCGCTGCTCCGGGTAGAGGATGGTGAGCCCGCGCACCCCGCTGGACTGTGAGAGCTCGATCAGGGCCGGCCCCTGCTCCCGGCCGCGGCCCCCGGTCGCCAGCAGCGCCGTGCCCACGTTGTAAGCACCGTGGTGGGGCATCTCCCAGGACCCGGAGAGCATCACCCCGGTGGGGACCCGCAAGCTGCCGGCCACCAGGTACTGCCCAGGCGGCAGCGCCACCTCGCCGCCGGTGGCGGCCGCGGCGTCCAGCGCCGCCTGGATGGCGGCGGTGTCGTCCGTCTTGCCGTCCGCCTTTGCTCCCATCTCCATCACGTTCCACCGCCCTTTCCCGGCCGCCAGCTGCCCCCACCCGGTCCCAACCACCACCACCGCCAGCATCACGGCCAGCCAGCCGGCCAGCCCCGCTCTTGCCTTCATCACGCTCACCTCGCTAGTCCTGTGCCATCAGCCGGTGCACCTGGGGGATGACCAAGGTGCGGGCATGAATACGCCTGGCCTGCGCCTGCATCTGGAGCAGCCGCCGCGGCTTGGGGGGCGCGGGGCCACCCGGGCAGCGCGTCACCGGCTGCAGCACCAGGGCAAAGCCCGCCCCGACCGCCTCCGCCAGGCTTGCCACCCGCCCGATCTCCTCATCGCTGGTTTCCCTGGCCACCACCGCCTTGGCGAAAGCCTCCACCCGGCCGTCCCGGCGCCAATACTCCTGCAGCACCGCCAGGAAGCGCTCGTGCTCCGCCCACAGCTCCCCGCGCCCGGTGGCGCTGGGCAGCTTGAGGTCCATGGCCACCCAATCCAGCGCCTCCAGGCAGTCCGCCAGCGCCTCGGACAGGGTACCGTTGGTCTCCAAGAACAGCTGCAAGGAAAGCTGCCGGGCGGCAGGCGCCAGGGCGCGGACGAAATTGGGGTGGTGGAGGGGCTCCCCCCCGGTGAGGGCCACCGAGTGATGGAGCGCGGGGAACTCCTGCAGCCGGGCTAGGGCCGCCGCCACCTGCGCCAGCGGCACCGGGTTGGCCACCTGCTCGAACTCCCGGCTCCCCGGCGCCAGCTCCAGCCGGCAGTAAGCGGCCGGACCCCGGCTGGCGGGGGTGTCGCAGAAGCGGCAGCCCAGCTCGCAGCCCACCGTGCGCACGAATACCTGGCGCTCTCCCACCAGCAGCCCCTCGCCCTGGATGCCGGAGAATACCTCCAGCAGGGGTACGGCCAGGTTGTCAGTTGCTCTGCTCACCATCACCGCCTAGCGGTAGACCAGCCCCAGCGCGGCCGGCAGGGGCCAGTTCTCACGCAGCCATCTCACTCGCCTCACCTCCTGGGTCGCCTGCCGCTAACGGTAGACCACCAGCACCTGCTGCACCTGCGGCGGCAACTGGGGGCCGTACTCCACCAGGCAGCGGTGGAGGCGCCCGGCCTCGGCCGGATCCACCGCATAGATGTACACCTCGCCACCGCCGCAGACCAGGTTCACCGGCAGCTTCCAGATCCCCACCAGCAGCCATTCCTCGGGCAGACCGCCGAAGTTGGCGAACCATTCCGGGTAGGTGAACGCCACCCGGATGTCTTTGGTCCGGGCCAGCCAGCGGATGGCCCCCGGGCCATAGGCCTGCCGCCGGCGGGCGTTTACCACCTCCACGCTGCCCAGCCCCCACAGGTCGAGCAGCTTGATGTCCGCGTAGTAGTCCACCGCCCCCACGTCGTTCACGGCCACCCCCTGCCCCTGATAGTATTGGCGCAGGAACTTCCCCATCTGGTACTGCTGCTGGTAGATGTTAGTGGTGTATATCGGCGCCAGCGCCAGCGATTCCACCCCCAGCTGCCCTGGCGGGAGCACGCAAAGCGCCCCCATCAGCGCGGCGGGCAAGAGCGCCTGGGCGCGCGCTGAGAGCTTGGTCCGCTGCAATTCCGCGAGCAGCGCGCTCCCCAGCGCGTACAGCCCGATGGTGAGCAGGTAGGCCTCGTAGCGCCGGGAGAGCATGGCCAGGGTAGCCTGCAGCGCAAACACGCCCAGGAATACGAGCAACCAGAGCTGGCCGGCCTGCCAGAACCCCCGGCCCCGCAGCCGGTAGGCGTAGAGCGCCAGTGCCGGGAGCACCACGTACTTGAGCGGGGAATCCACGAATTGGTCCCAGGGGGTGGGCTTGGCGCCCCAGCCCAGGAGCAGGTTGCTCTTCATCAGCAGCGAGTTGGGCAGGAAATGGTTGCCGTGGGCCAGGGACACCAGGCCGTAGGCGCCCACTGGCAGTAGCGCCATCACCGGCAGCCCGAAGGCCAGCGCCCAGCGGCGGCGCAGCAGGAATAGCGGAGCCACCACCGCGGCCAGGAACAGCCCCTCGTAACGGGTGGCGGTCACCACCGGCATCAGCGCCAGCAGCGCCACCACCTGCCGCCGGGAAGCGGCCGGGGCGGCCAGCGCCTCCACCGCCAGGTAGACGAACACCAGGCTCACCAGCGACTGCAGCAGGTGCTCCATGCCGTCAAAGGCCATCATGTTCATGGGCATGAAGGCCACCAGCTCCAGGAGCAGCACCAGGTTGAGCAGCGGAGGCAGGCCCGCCCGCCGGCCCAACAGGTACACCGCCCCCACCAGCAAGCTGGCGAACAGCATGTTCAGCACCAAGGGCACCACCACGCTGGGGCCCAGGGGCAAGTAGACCAGGGCCAACAGCAGCGGCCAGAGCAGGGAGGACTGGGAGGAGCTGAAGGCATAGCGGGTGATCCCCCACACCCCGTCTCCCGCCAGGTGCTTGGCCAGCGCCATGTGGATGTAGGCGTCGTCCAGCGAGTACACCAGGTGCCCGTGGTTCACCCGGAGCGACTCCACCAGGGTGGCCGCCAGCATCACCCACAGCAGCCCCAGGGCTACCAGCAGGGGCCAGTTGTCACGCCATCTGGGCACGGTTCCCTATCCCGGCGGCCGCCTCCGGCCGCTCTCTCACTCCAGGTTGGTATGCCGGGCGAACATGCTCTGCGAGGTCTCGCCCAGCCGCGCCATCAGCAGCAGCACCACCACGTCCAGCACCACCAGCAGCGCCTGCTCGAACAGCGTCCCCATCGGCTGCACCGACACCACTGCGGAGGGGGCGGCCTTGGGGCTGGGCGCGGGGATGCGCACCTTCAGCTCGGCCATGCCGCCGATGGTGGACTCGGGGGCAACGGTGACCAGGGCGACGCGGGCGCCCGCCTGCTGGGCGGCACAGGCGGCGGTAATGCTGCCGGGGGTCTCCCCGGAGCCGCTCGCCACCACCAGCAGGTCCCGGGGGCCGATGGCGCCGGTGGTGGGCTCGCCCACCAGGTGCGCGTCCAGCCCCAGCTGCGCCAGGCGCACGGCGAAGGCGCGGACCACCGCTCCGCTCCGCCCCTGCCCGGTCACGAACACCTGCCGGGCCGCCGCGATCTCGCCTACCAGGGTTTCCACCGCCCCAGGGTCCACCTGCTCCAAGGTGGCCGCCACTTCGCGGCCCGCCATCCGCAGCGCCTCTTGGGCCTCCACCTATAGCACCCCCTTTACCTTGGCCCGGGCGGCCGTGATCCCAGCCATCTCCTCCCGGTAGGCCGCCATCAGCTCCTGCGCGAAGCCCGCCGGCTCCACCCCCAGCTCCGCCAGCCCCACCGCCGGCACCGGCGTGCCCGTGCTGGAGATGTTCAACCCCAGGTGGATGAGGGTGGACACCGGCGAAGCAGTGGCGATGGACACGCTCAGCTTACGCTCGCCCAGGTAAAGGTCGTCACCCCGGCGCACCAGCGCAGGCGCCTGCGGCCGCAGCAGCTCGGCCGCCAGCGCCACCAGCAGCCGCTGCCGGGCAATGGTCTCCCGCAGGCCCAGCTCGAAATGCTCCACGATGAAATGCAGCATACGCTCGCTGTAGATGAACGCCCCCGCGGCCACGTCGGCCTGGTCCACCATGTGCTCGGGGCCCACCCGGCAGGGCCCGGCAAAGGCCACCACGCTCTCCCCCTGCAGGCCGAAGCGGCGCATCGCCCACAGGCTGGAAAGCTGCTCCCCGGTATAGGTGATCTCTTCCTGGGCCCAATGGGTATGCAAGGCTACGCCCCTACCGCTATCCGCAGCACCCGGTGGTTCAGGGTATCCGCCAAGTACACCTCCCCTTGCCGCTCATCCACCACCACCCCGGCCGGGCCCATGATCCGCCCCGGCAGGCCCCGCTGCGTGGTGAAGGCGGCCTCCAGGCTGCCATCCGGACGGAAGCACTGCAGCCGGTTGTTGCCCACTTCCGTCACCCATACGTTGCCCTCGCGATCGAGCGCCACCGCCCAGGGTTCACAGAGCTCGCCCGGTCCCGGCCCGGGCCGCCCGTAGCTGCCCAGCAAACTGCCCTCCCGGTCGCAGCGGTACACCTGGCTGGCCCCGGTGTCGGCGATATACACCAAGCCTTCCCGGGCCTGCACCGCCACCCCGCTGGGCCGCCCCAGCTCCACTTGGCCCGCACCCTTGCGGGAGCGGGGAATGGTGTAAAGGTGGCGCCCCTCCGCGGTGAACACCTGCACCCGCCGGTTCCCGGCATCGGCGATGTAGAGGTTGTGGAAGTCGTCCACCCCGACCCCGCTGGGGTTGTTGAGCTGCCCCGGCGAGCTGCCCTGGGCCCCGAATCCGCTTACCCATTCCCCGTGCCAGTCGAACTTCTGCACCCGGCAGTTGCCCTGCTCCACCACGTACAGGTAGCCGGCATAGTCCAGGGCCACCGCCTTGGGGCACATGAGCTGGCCCATCCGCCGGCCGGGCTCCCCCAGCACCGTCACCTCACCCGTGGGGGTGATGCGCTGCACCCGGTGGTTGAGGGCGTCCGCCACGTACAGGTTGCCCTGCCGGTCCAGGGCCAGGCCGCTGGGAGAGTTGAACTCCCCCGGCCGCACCCCGAACGCGCCGATGATCTCGATCACCCTCAGCTCGACTTGGCGCCGGCGGCGCACCTGGGCGGCCGGACCAACCCGGGGCGTGGTGGCCTGGCGCTGGGTGCCCGTGTCCAGTTCCAGGAAGTCGAACCGGTTGCCGGTCACCCCTCCGGCTCCGCCGGCGAGGCGGGCCGGGCCCGCAGCCGGGCCCACTCGCGCAGCTCGTCGATGTCCTCGCGCATGGTCACCGATAGCGGCACGGTGTGGGTGATCGCCTCCACCAGGTCTTCCTCTCGCAGCTCGCAGTCCGCGGCGAAGGCCCGGTACAGCCCCTCCACCACCACCCCCTCCAGCTCGGCCCCGCTGAAGCCGTCGGCCTTGGCCCCCAGGAGCTCCAGGTTGAAGCTCTCCGGGTCCCGGCGCCGCTTGCGCAGGTGGATGGACAGGATGTCCTGCCGCTCCGCCGCCCCGGGCAGGTCCACGAAGAAGATCTCGTCGAACCGCCCCTTGCGCAGCAGCTCCGGCGGCAGCGCCGAGACGTCGTTGGCGGTGGCCACCACGAACACCGGGGCCGTCTTCTCCTGCAGCCAGGTGATCAGGGTCCCAAACACCCGGCTGGTCACCCCCGCGTCCACCGCCCCCGAGCTCTGGATGCCCGAAAGCCCTTTTTCTATCTCATCTACCCACAATACCGCCGGGCTTACCGCCTCCGCGGTCTTGATCGCCCGGCGCATGTTCTCCTCGGAGGAGCCCACCAGGCCGGAGAAGATGCGCCCCACGTCCAGCCGCAACAGCGGCAGCTTCCACAGCCCGGCGATGGCCTTCGCGGTCAGGCTCTTGCCGCAGCCCTGCACCCCGAGCAGCAGCAGCCCCTTGGGGGCAGGCAGGCCGAACTCGCGGGCCTTCTGGGTGAAGGCCTGGTTGCGGTGGGCTAGCCATTCCTTGAGCAGTTGCAGCCCCCCTACGCTGGCCACGTCCTCGGTCTGGTGGTAGTACTCCAGCACCCCGGACTTGCGGATCACCTGCTCCTTCTCGGCCACGATCAGGTCCACGTCGAACCGGCGCAGCTTTACGATGCACTTGGCGAAGACGTTCTCCGCCTCCGCCAGGGTCATCCCGGTCGCCGCCTTCAGCACCTGCTCGCGCTGGGCAAGGCTGAGGCTGGTGTCCACCTGTTGGTTGGCCTGCACGCTCTCCACCACCTCGTCTAGCAGCCCGGCCAGCTCCTCCACCGTGGGCAGGTCGTAATCCACCACGGTGATGTCCTTCTCCAGCTCCGGGGGCAGGTTAAGCACGGGAGAGAGTAGCACCACCGTCTTGTAGGAGGTGCGCAGCGTCTCCACCAGGTCGCGCAGCTTGCGCACGGTAAGGCTGCAGGCGCAGTAGCGGGGGTCCAGGAAGGGGTGGAAATCCTGCAGCACGTACACCGCCGGCGCGTTGGAGGTGCGGATGTATTCCAGCACCGCCACCGGCTCCTCCGCCCCGGCAATGGGGGTGGCGGGCCGCTGCTGCACCGCCGCCGGCCGCAGGCCCATGGTCTCGGTCCACAGGAAGAGCTGCTTGTTCTGCCGGCCGGCGATCTCCCGCAGAGCGGCCAGTACCCGGCGCTCCTCCCAGGAGATCAGGTAGATCAGGGGATAGCGGGCGCGAATGAGGACGTCTATCTCCCGGGCCTTGTCGTCGATCATCACCCCGCCCCCGCCAGGGTGAGCGCCTGGGCCAGCGCCCCCCGGCCATCCACCAGCCCGTACACCCGGCCTTCGATCAGCCCGGCCGGCACCCCGGCGTGCGCGCAGGCGTCCTGCACCCCGGGCCAGCGGTGCCGCACCTGCGGCCCCACCAGCACCACCGCCGTTCCGGACAGCGCTTCCGGCAGCTCGGCCACCCCCGCGCACGCCACCTCCACCGCCAGCCCCTGCGCCCTCGCCGCCTCTTCCATCGCCCTGGCCAGCAGGCTGGTGGACATGCCCGCCGAGCACACCAGCAGCACCTTCATCCGTCACCCCGCCCGCATCATACTGGCACTCCCCCGGTTTGACAAGTAGAGGCGCTTCTGGCAAGCTATGGAGTCGCCGGACTCGGCGCCGGCTCCCGGGCCGGCCACGACCTGCTAACGAAGGCGCATCTTGCTAGAGCGAACTGACGGCGGCCAGGCGCAGCCCGCCCTCATCGTGGGCTCCATCGGCCTCGATACCGTGCAAACCCCCTTCGGCAGTGTCACCGACGCGCTGGGGGGTGCGGCCTCCTATGCCGCGGCGGCCGCCAGCTTCTATGCGCCGGTGCGGCTGGTGGGGGTGGTGGGGGAGGACTTCCCCTCGCCCTACCTGGAGCTGCTCAAGGCGCGGGGAGTGGACCTGGCCGGCGTGGAGGTGCGCTCCGGGCGTACCTTCCGCTGGAGCGGGTACTACGAGTACGACCTCAACACCGCCCACACCGTCTCCACCCACCTCAACGTGTTCGAGAGCTTCCGCCCCCGCCTGCCCGAGGCCTATCGGGACTCGCCTTACCTGTTCCTGGCCAACATTGATCCCGAGCTGCAGCTATCCGTGCTGGAGCAGGTGCTCCATCCCGCCCTCACCCTGTGCGACACCATGAACTACTGGATCGAGAGCAAGCGCAAGCACCTGCTGGCGGTGCTGGAGCGGGTGGACGTGGTGCTGCTCAACGACGCCGAGGCGCGCCAGCTCTGCGATACCACCAACCTGGTGGCCGCGGCCCGGAGCATCCTGGGCATGGGGCCGCGGGCGGTAATCATCAAGAAGGGCGAGCACGGGGCGGTGATGTGCACCGGCCGCAGCCACTTCAGCGCCCCCTCCTTTCCCCTGGAGGAGGTGCGCGACCCCACCGGCGCCGGCGACAGCTTTGCCGGCGGCCTGGTGGGCTTCCTGGCCTACGCAGGCGATCCCTGCGAGCGCAACCTGCGCAAGGCCATCGTCTTCGGCAGCGTGATGGCCAGCTACAACGTGGAGGACTTCAGCCTCAACCGGCTGCTCTCCCTCACCCCGGAGCTGGTGCTGGAGCGCTACCGCCAGTTCCACGACATCTCGCATTTCGAACAGGCCTAGCTCCGGCAGGAGGTGCCCCATGTTCAAGATCGGCGTGATGACCGACGAGATCTCCCAGGATTTCGAGCTGGCCATGAAGGTGGTCACCGAGTACGGACTGCAGACGGTGGAGATCCGCAGCGTGTGGAGCAAGCCCCCCCAGACCCTGGACGACCAGGACCTGGCCCGCATCAAGGCCATCCTCGCCCCCACCGGGGTCTCTGTCTCCTGCATCGCCTCTCCCTTCTACAAGTGCAACCTGGACGACGAGCCGGCCCACCAGCAGCACCTGGAGATCCTGCGCCGCTGCATCAACCTGGGCCAGGAGCTGGGCACCAACCTGGTGCGCGGCTTCACCTTCTGGAATACCGGGCGCACCGACGCGGTGTGGGATATCATCCTCGCCAAGTTCGAGCAGCCGCTCGCCATCCTGGAAGCATCCGACGCCATCCTGGCCATCGAGAACGAGGCGTCCTGCTCAGTCTCCACCGCCGCCTTGCTCGACCGCTTCCTCACCGAGCTTAACCACCCCCAGCTCAAGGCGGTGTGGGACCCCGGCAACGAAGTGTTCGCGGACGGTGGCGAGCGCCCCTACCCCGAGGCCTACGAGCGCGTCAAGCGCCACATGGTGCACTGCCACCTCAAGGACGCGGTGCGCGACCCGGAAACCGGCAAGGCCCATTGCACCCGCGTCGGTGAAGGCTCGGTGGATTACCCCGGGCAGCTGCGCGCGCTGCTCGCCTCCGATTACCAGGGCAGCGTCTCCCTGGAAACGCACTGGCGGCCCAAGCAGCTCACCGAAGACCAGATCAACCGCCCCGGCGGCGCCACCTTCTCCGAGAGCGGGGAGTACGCCAGCCGGGTCTGCCTGGACAGCCTGCTGCGCATGGTGCGGGAGATCGCCGGCTAGCGCTCCCACCCTCCCCCAGCGCGCGGCCGGCCCGCGCGCACTTTGTCGTTGACATGCGCCGACCGCCCCGGCTACAATGTATGCGTGTGCCCGGCGGGTGGCTGCTCGCCGGGCGCATTGGGGGATGTCGCATTTCCCACGCAGGACGGCGGGAGCAACCCCCCGAATCCCAAGCGGTCGGACCGCCATGGCGGCGTCGCGCGCCAACAGGAGGAGGATGATGGCAACAAAGATCGGGATCAACGGCTTCGGCCGTATCGGGCGCCAGGTGCTCAAGGCGCTCATGGAAAAGTACCCGCAGCTCGACGTGGTG
>Ga0315291_10003162_pt1 | contig 21318 bp, 23 predicted proteins | sample YL17G12_20_MG_FD_203070 | JGI IMG/M metagenome (GOLD analysis project Ga0315291, IMG submission 203070) | Sediment microbial communities from Yellowstone Lake, YNP, Wyoming, USA - YL17G12_20 | ecosystem: Environmental > Aquatic > Freshwater > Lake > Sediment | place: USA: Wyoming | collected... | reverse complement strand
CCATGATATTGGAAATGAGGAGCATCTACCGGCGCTTCCGGCGGTTTCCATCTGCCACCCCAGGTTAAACCGAATGATTCACCGATTCCTCCCAATTGTGTCCAGTCGTTGACTTTATCCCCATTGGCATCCTTAAACGCTTCCCAGGAAGGCTGTAAACCGGGTTTTGGGCTGCCGTCCATTACAATGTCAACGGCAAGGAAGTAATTGTGCCAGGAATAGCCTGGTTTGGCATCTGTGACCACTTCCTTTTGGTTTATTACCTGCCAGACACCATTTACCAGTCTCCTGCCTTTGGCATACTCTACCGCCTGTTTTTCGTAGGTTCTGCCACCCACAAAAATCCCGATTTTCAGACCGGTCTGTATTGCCTTAATAAGTGTCTTTCTGACCATTACCTTGACAATCGGGTGAAGCATAGAAATTATCCTGGCGTCGTTCTCGGGTACAAACTGTTTTTCGTATGCCTGCAACCGTGCCATGTCAATGAGCAGTTTTTTCTCTTTCAAAAGCTTCAGTTCTTCTTCAATCTTTTTAATTTCGGCATCAGAAAATATTCCTAAGAAATTCATGATACCTCCTTTATTACGATGATACAGGTAAATCCACTTCAATGTTTTCTATAGTAATATTTGACCCGTTCTGTAATAACATTGAAGCAGGTGCAGCAATAAAACCTGCATTCAAAGCAGAACTGGCAACACCGGCAAACATATAATTAGCAACACCGAGAAAAGTGCAATGGGTTACTATTGGTACCGCAGTAGTTGCGGTAGAAATATAAACACCCACCGCATTGGCATGCCCTAAACGAAACAGGCAATTCTGGATATTAGGCGAGCAGGTTCCGGCAACACTGATTACATTCACGGCGGTGGTAACGACAAACAGGCAGTTTAAAAAATTCATGGCATAATCCGTGTCGCATAAAACAACGTCATCGTGAGAACAGTCAAAAAAATTCGCAGTATATGAAACATGCAATTTGTTCTTACCCGAAGGTCCCGTCATATAAACCGATGCGAAATCCGTGGGCGCAAGAATGTAAACGGCATCGGCTGATGTCGTTGTATCTCCTGTGTTCCATTCCTCTTTAACAACATTGACGTCAGTTAAAGCATTTGTGCCGTTAAGATACAATAACCTGTCGTTTCCATGAACTTCACTGCCGGACAGTTCCAGTATTCCGTTGACAGTTGTATCAGTGCTTATAGCCACAAACTTCGACTGTTTTATCCTGGACCCTTCAATTTTCACAGTGCTGTAATTTGTTGAATATATGGCTTGCTTGGTTGTAGACCTCGTTATCACATCGCAGTTCAGTAAAGTAACCAGTCCATTGGAAACGTATATGCCACCGTATACCATGTCAAGATTTGCGGCTGGACCAAGGTCTCCTATTTTACAGTTGATAAATTTCACTACTCCCGGAAGGGCAGGATTGGCAGAACTTATTTTTATCAGCCAATTATCTATTGTATAAGTATCGTTTTTTATCCTTATCGTCATATCAGAAAATTCAATGGTGGCACCTGCTGCAAGAGAACCGATATTAATCCATGAAATTGAATCTGACATTAAATCATACAAATCGTCAAATTCCAGTATGGTTTTATCAACTCCCTCACCGCAAATTTTTATATATCCTGTGGTGCCGATATTAATCTGGTACGGACAGGTATGAAGACCTGCCAGTAACTTTATAATATATGGGTTATCTGCTGTCGGTGTAATAGGCAAAGTAACAGGCATTTCACTTATCTGATTGGGAAAAATATCATAAATATTCTGATACTGCCCGCCATTCTTGCCGACTGTGATTACTTCGCCATTCAAAAGATTATTTACACTAAAGGAAAATTTCGGTCTCATATCCCAGATAGCAGTATCTGGCGATGTAGGTGTAGGACCGTCAACAATAACCTCATTATCATGCCGGACTATTACTGCCAGTTTCACTCCATGCTGACCGGCTGTCAATCCTGATATATCGGGATTCTTGATAACTCCGTCTCCTTCCTGATACACGAACTCATAATACCATTTTTCACGGTGCATTGTTTCGCCTAATACTCCGTCCTGCATTTCAGGGTCATCAGCAGAAACATATTCTTTCCTGTAAAACTTTACAAAAACCAAATCATACCGGTATCCTGTGGGATTGGGTGCCGTAATAGTCAATTCATAATAATCTCCGGTCAATGCATGCTCATATGTCAACGTGGGATAATTTGTAAGCACATCAGGAAGTTCCATTCTAATACCGGAAAATTCAGGTCCTCCTGTAGTTGGTTCACCTGCCTGGACCCATCCCCTTCCCTTATATATACGGATTTTGGTCGTGCTTGGCGTACCCGCTTCAAATACCTTGAATCCATCACCGATAAATCCGCAATTCACTATGTTATCTATGAATTGCTGTGATTCATAATTCAACATGTCCTGCATCTCGACAAATTCAAAATCAGCCGGATTTTTTCCTGGCTGAGCTATAAGAGTACTATAACGTTTTTCTTTCCAATAGTCATCATCAAAAAATTCTCTTTTACTTACAGTCATCTGTGCCTCCTGTTAAATTATAACTTCCCAGAGTATTCTTAAACTTTCCGATTCCAATAATGAATGGTCAGTTACCTTTGAATATGCAAACATATGCGGATATGCGTCGGAATCTTTAATGAATATAGCCACTTCACGGATTGTCTTAACTATTGTAGGACCAAAAAATCCTGTATATCTCAATATATTAGTAGGCTGAATAGTAACCTTAACTCCATTATTCAGGTCAAGAAAGTCAAGATAAGTAACAGGATTTGAAAGAAACGTAAGGTCTATAAGCCTGCCGACATTATGCAGAATAATTTCGTCATTGTTTCCACGGTAGACCCAGCCGATATATATAACTTTTGTTCCGACGGGAGTAGGCTCGGTTGTATTTGCTGTCGCTTTAATTTCTATGCTCCCGACATGGGCTGACCCATTAACAAGAAACAGATGGTTATACGGAGTCGCTCCGTTTGTAAGAGAAGCCAATGCTATATATTTGTCGGTAGAAGGGTCTATTGCGTCTATATAATAGTAATCCTGCGACAGCGTATCTATATAAACAGGAAAATCGTTATGGATAACTACTTGTTCGCTGCCGTCATCCCATTCCATCTGGAAATTATTACCTTGCGTAGGGTTCACGTCTTTGCCAGTCTCCACCAGACCGCTTCCTACCGCTATAACGAATCTTGCCGAAGGGAGCAAATCTTTCAAAACACTTGCCATCTGCACTTTTGACGATACCGCTAAATCAATTGAACTTGGATTTAATCCGCTCATATTTCACTCCTTACAAGACATATTCAGGTAAACTCGGGGACCCGAATCCGAAGTCGCTTGGTCCCACAGAAACCGGACTTCCAAATGGCTGCATGCCAAATCCTAAAATACTATCAGTTAATGGAATCATTCTCGTGCTTTCGTCTTTTAATTTATATGCTACTAACATCTCTATATCCGTTATAATTATCTCGTAATATATTCCAGCTGGTTTTACGAATCTCTGTAACGCTGGAATCACGTATTGTTCAACCTGTCCTAATTCATCAGCATTGATTCCTCTTAAATATATCTGGACGCCAAAAAGGAAAAACCCAAGTACGCCAAGGTCAGGTATCCAGGGATGGTTGCCATTCCAGACATTGCCCAGTATCTCATAACATGTATAAGTAACGTAATACGTCTGTCCTTCGTCAGGTTCGTCTCCTCCGCTCCCAAGCCAATGTATAAAATAATCATTGGGATTAGCAGGTATTTCATAATCAACACCTTCGGTATAATCGGTTGAAGTAGGAGTTAACCCTACACGTGTAATGCTATATACTCTGCCTTTAAGTACATCATCAGATGTATCTCCTCTGACCACTTCTTCTGTTGCCAGCAGCCCTCCAGCTCCCATGAATTTGAACGACGTATTCTGCCAGTCATAACCCACCATGTCTTCCGGTCTTTTCCAATATTCCACTATATCCACTTCGGCTGTTGGAAAATAAGCATGAACGGTATCAATGATGTTCTGATTCGTAGAATCCTGCAATGCAACTTTGACAAGTGCTATGAGAAGGTTCCTGTATTGAGTAATATTAAAATCAGAAGTAAATACCTGCCCTAATTTGACTCCCCATATGCTTTCTATAAATTCATCCCTGCAGGTCATTATATTCTGGTCATTTTTCACACGGGTAAGTTCTTCGTCCAATAACTGTAACTGTTTTGAGTAAACAAATAGCATCGCCAAGAGATTAGATGCAGTTAATTTTGTAGGAATGAATTCTCCCATAATATCCTCGCAATCCTCAATCTTTTATGCAAATCTTACGACTATATTATTTTCATCTCTTACCGGTGTAACATATAAAGAAAAACTTCCATCACCCAAAGCATCTGTTTCAGCGTTTAATACGCCGTTTATATAAACCTGAACGTGAACATTCGGAACCCCCGTGTTGCCTGTTAATAATAGTTGTTTATCCAGGAACACAAACCTATCCGTGCTTAAAGCGTATATCTTCGGATTCAGGTCTGTCAACATCGCATTAAAAAATTTGTTTGTCCGTTCTTCAAAAGTAGCGAATTTAAGAAGCATTTTCTACTCCTATACAATTCTGTTTATTGTAATTGTTCCAGCACGAGGATATTCGTTTCCACGCAATTGTATCGTATTAACCAGATATTCAGTGCTTCTGCATAACCTGCTCAATGGCATCAAATCTGCCACACCCGGCGTATCGTGTATGATATTGATAATGTCTCCATACACAATGAGTGAGCCTATTTCTTTGGCTTCGATGTAATCGGTAATGCTATTGATTATGCTGGTTTGAACGTCAGCAAACACATACCCAGACGCTATTTTAATGGCTCCGGTTACGTCAATAAACGTTTCAAGGGCGCCACGGACCAAATCATCTATGCCGGCACGATGATACGCATCGCTGTCAAGCAAATCCTGTATATCATTAAACAACTTGTTATATACATAACTGATTTTTATAAGGTCGCCGGGAGTCGGAATATCGGGATAAACAAACCGCAACTTATCCAATGCACGTGTTGAGTTTTGGAATAATCCGGTATCTTTCACCAACTCGTATTCGTCAGACGGTACCGTCACGTAAGGACCGCTTCCTTCGCTTATTTCCACTGATACAATACTGATTACAGGCTGTTTAAGGAACACGTAATCGCCGGCATAAACATATTCTTCATTGATAACTTCACCCTCAAAACCCGATTCAGACTGAATGTATATATCTACTTTACCGCCTAATCCACCATCACGAACCATAACAGAATCTCCGACATCGGCTATGTAAGCATCAATCACATTCGGCTGTGCCAGCACGAGACCTCTTATTCCATTTACAGTGGCAATATTCCTTGCCTTAAAAACATCTATGAGCCGCTTGGCATAATCATCGTTAGTTTCCTGGTCCTGACCGCCTGTTGTAGCAACAATATTTGTTACACCGTCTACATCAAGCGTATCAATCAATATTACAATAGTGTTTGCACTGACATTGCCAAGCAATCCGGCATTATCAGCTTCTATCGGCACAAGAACATATAACTGGCTGGCAAGAATTGTCACTGCTTCCGTGGTAGAAAATGTAATTTGCTGGTTATTTGTCAGAGTAGGCATCGTGGCTATTTTTGTCCCTACTGGAATGGTTACAGAATATCCTCTGGCTATGTTCATATAAAACTTGGCTGTACCAGATGATTTTGTGGCAGGAAGCCTTGGCTTGCTGTAATTTACACCGATTGCATCCAATTCAGCATCTGATAATTCACTGACATTTTGCAGCATCTGGATGAGCGAAATATGCCTTGCCGTATTATATTCATCAACGAGTTGCCTGGAAGGAACATTAATATAAAGGTCTCGTGCCGCCGATTTGGATACATCAAGGTTAGGTAAAACCGTATTATAATCAGATTGAAGTTCCTGAGAAATTGTATCAAAATCTTTAAAATATTGGGTAGGATTATACTTATAAGTGATATAGTATGCTTGACCGGGAGAAGGTTCGGCTCCGGCAGGAGACCAACTGATAGTTGACCCCACTATCCTGTAATCTATTGTTACAGTATAATCGCTTGTGTTTGCTTTAATACCGACACGAACAACTTCTATCGGAGTATAAAGCAACTGGTCGCTTGTTCCGGCAGTATTTCCTCTTATTATCCTTTGAGTTATTTGGTTAATTACTGACGTTATCTGCATAGTATACTCCTTTTATTTTACGCTAACAGCAAACGCTTTTTCTAATCCTCTTGCTGTGGTCAACACAATATCAAATTCTATTGCTTTAAGAGATATTTGTTTGAGAACAATGGCATCAATTGTCGCTATCTGTTCATAAGCCGATAAGACCTGTATCAACGATTGTGCGTTCTGTTGGTCAATCATATGCTTTAATCCCATATATATATCCTTATTAAGTATCATTTCTGCAAGGTCCCTTGGCAATGCCTTGCCAAGCAAATCTATCACACCACAACCTTCGTTGACGTCAAATTTATTGTCTCCATGAGACGTAACCATTAACCGTTGAAGGTCTTGATTTAACTTATCATATCCTTCAAGAACAATAACATCTCCCTGTAAATCAACGACTACATCACCGTTATCTAATTGCAGGTCGTACGACATTTGCGACCTCCTGATGTTTCATGTCATATTTATCTTTGACTATAACAAACGTCAAAATTGAAAGCCATAAAATAAGCACAACAGTTATTAGTTTCATTTTTTTAGTATCTTAATTAGCACGTTACATAGAATGCCAAACACAAGAACTGCTGCCAAGAGCTTATAAGGCACATTGTTTGGTTTACTCTTTGCCACCGGATGGACAATTTCTATGGATACGCTTGTCAGTTCATTTCCGCTATATTTTTTGACTGTCTTTGAGTATTCGGCATCTGGATATGATTTCATTCCGATAGCTTCTTCAACTACTATAAAGGGATTATTGTATCTTTCCAAAATCTTCACATTCAGATTGTTGCCTTCTAAACCTTTAACAGAATTACTGCTGATATAAATATCCGCTCCGGCATTAGTGGCATTTATAAATGAACCGCTACCGCTATCGCCAAGTTTACAACCTGCAAATAATACAATAGGCAATAATATTAACATAAGACGTTTCATTGTTTCTTCTCCTTAATTCTCTGTCTTCACCGTATCACTTATTAGTTTCATATAAGCATTGCCGTTGTTCCTGGTGGCGTCGTATTTATAACCCATACCGTTTTTGTAAATGTATCAATTGCTGACGATATTTGCTGTGCCTTTGAATCTTCCGTTCCTCCTATCACCATGAATATAGCCGTAAGTGCAGAAATCAATACTGACGTTGCAGGCGGAGTAAGCGGATTAACTGCTACCGGAGGAACAACAGAAAACACAATTGGCGGTGTCAACCAAAACAATGTCAAAGCATTTGCCATTGCCAATGCTGCTAAAGCCGCTGTTCCGGCATCTACATTTTCAAAATAAGTTTTAAGAGTATCTTTCATGGCAATTTTAGCACTATCTGGTATTGTCGGGCTATATATGAATCCTTTCGCATCTCCTGCATAATCTACGTAAGCATCAACCCAGTTCTGTGCCGCATCTTCATATGTTTCCGCTTTTTCAGTCAATAAATTCTTTATATTCGTTTTTAACTTATTCGGGTCTAATACCATTATTCTAAAGCTACCTTTTGAGAAAATGCACTATTTGGCACTGGTTGAGATGGTGGTCCGCTTGGTCCTACGCCTGTCGGATGGGTATGGGTTTCCAGCCATTGTTTAATTTGATTACCCAATACACCCGGTTCACTGGCGTTATTTTTGCCAAGATTTATTTTTTTACCCGATGCGACAATAGCTGTAATATTTCCATCCTTATCTAAAACAATGCTATTATTTCCTCCAGCATTTATCGTAGTATTGTCAGACGATATATTAAGATTTTGTATTCCGGTAACAGTCAAATTGCTATTCTCGTCAAACAAAATATCTACTATGCTGCCTTTGGTAAAACCATCACTTGCATCGAGTCCGTCATTGAGTTTTATCCGCATCTTTCCATCTTGTTTCATGTATATGAGAATACCCATCTGTATCTTATTCACGGTTTTTATGTCAATTTTATTGGCGTCAAGGATAAACGCAGGAACATTACACGAAGGACACTTTTCCACTTTCAATCCATTTAACGTCGGATAAAGCGTACCGCTTACATATCCGTAATTTGCCGCCCAGTCAGCAAATGTGGATACTACCTTGCATACCCTGCATTTTGCCTTTGGTATCATATTCCGCAGAATAATTTCTCCGCTTTTAAAATCCTGCGGCATATTGGATTGTTGTTTAAACTGTTTCCATGACGAATCCAACCCCATAAAGTTTGGAGGAATATAAGCAATGATAACAGGAAACTCATATGGTCTTGTAAGACATACTACAATGCCATATTTTCTTGGCATCGCATAAATTCCCCAGCCCTGCTCGCAGAATGGCATTGATAATGGCACTTGGCGGCGTCCACCGGATTTGTCAAGCCATTGCAGTGAAACCACTGCCTTATCTTCATCTACGTTAATAATAGTTGCCAATCTTAAACCTTTGTATAGTTCAAGATTATCTTTATCGCCAATATTTGAAAATATATTTTTCATTTTATATGACTAACTCCTGTTTCTATTCCAGGAATATCTAATGGAGTATTGATTTTTGCTGATGATATTCTATTTTGCAGAGAAAAAGCATCGTTCACAGGAAAAACATTTCTTGTTACCGGTCCAGCCACTGTCGCTAACTTGAACAGATTTATTGAATTTTCCGGCTGTCCGAAATATTTTTTCATCAACGCCATTAACTCTTCGTGGTCTTGCTCTGAAAATGAATATCCAACCATAAAATGTTTTCCCCATCGGCGACCATGGGTCAAAGTCAGCGTAGTAGTAAAACTTCCACCTTGTGTATATTTATGGCTTATTCCGCTAATATAATAAACCGGCAAATTATCTATCAAATCACCGCCGTGATAAGTCGGAGTCAATCCAGATTCTATTCGTGATATCATCTTGGTTGCATCAGAGACAGTTTCTGTTACATTGGATAAAGCCAGTTTTTTTATTACATCATTCAAATCACCCACAAACGCTACCGTATTACAAAGATATAATTCAGGTGTCCCTGGAATCTCTACAGTCGCTGATTTCAGTTCATAATTTCTACGGTTAATCCATGCTCTTGCATATAAATTTCTCGCTTTGCGTGTAATATCTGCCATGGGACCCTGTTGCACTCCTATGTCTGTACCGGATAAAGCAGGTATATTTTTAGTTCTGAATCTAAGACCATATCTTTGAATAATATCATTAGGAGCCCGGGCAAAAGCCGATAAGAATTTTGCTATATTTTCCATCTGCAGTATTTGAGGTTGAGATACTATTTCCACCGAAGTTACCACGCCGGTTTCATCAAACTTATGACTTTCCGATAAAATCTCTCTGTCCTCAATGAAATATTTCACGTTTGCCGGATTCCAATTATAGAACGGCGGATGATAATTTATTGCCCCGAAGTTATCGGCATAAAATTCAAATTCCATTATATCTGATATTTCCTTGCATATGTCCCAACGATACTTGTAATCACTCTCCCATAACTTAAACGCATTCTTAAAAGTAATTACATAAGGACGCCAACATTTTGTAATCAAATCATCGTATAAATTCAGTTTTATTTTATCCAATTCCCAGGGCATTCTGATTAAAGATACCCCTCTATGTGTAAATATATCTCTTGCATCATTTTTTTCTACCTTATCCTTGGTTGATTGCCAAGAATATTGACCTGTACTGTTGTCAAATTCTACATCATCTTGAACTTCTATATTGGATACACCACCCCAATGACCAGGATATCCTACCACCAAACTACGAATATATTCAGAAGGCGACTTAAACGGAACATCCGCCGCTGAAAATATGGTCTGCCAGGGAGAAACTCCCAATTCTTCCAGCCGATAGCTTGGGTCAAGGGAAGGGTCCAGGTTCACTCTTGATATTCTTAAAGCATGCCCGGAATCTTCACAGTCTATTGTAACCGTATAACTCGGACTTTGACCGCCGGTATAACTTACATTAGTTGACTTAATAAATCCTGTAAATCCAGAGACATAATCACGGGGGAAACATGGAATTCCAATTACATTTTTTATAGTGTCTTTTTTCGCTATTGTATCCGAATACCTTTTTGAAAACCATATTTGAATCATATCATGTGGCAGTAATGAACATTCACGCTTATCTACCTGGTTTCCTATTATCTTAAAAATATTCAATTCCCTTGGAGACACTTGTTTGAACTGGGAACTTTGTTCCTTAAATTGTTCATCCAGATTCCACATATCATTGTCTTTCAAAGCATAAAGTATATTTTCATAAAATCCATTTTCTCCTAGAGGCAATCTTATTGTGACGGATGCATTGCCAACTCCATTTCTTAAAATTGTGGTCTGCGCTGAATATACACCAACTGCTATTTCCAGCAATAAAGGTTCATAAGTCGCCCTTACTGTAGCTAAAGCCCTTTTTTCGCTTTCAATTTTTATACCGAGATAATATTTGTCTGTTCCCTGCAGAGATTTTATTGTCTCGGTATCTGCCGCAAAAGTTTTTTGTAATAAGGAAACATCATTGGCGTCGCCATTACTGAATCCCTGTTTATAATAGTCAATTAGATTCTTAAAAAATATATTCGGTTTATAATTAGCAAACGCCTTTTTTAATATATCGTTGGAAATATGGGTTTCGCCTGCGTCAACATTAGCAACCACTCCGATTTCTGGAACGACAAGTCTTTTCACGAATACCCTGCAGTCAGGATGATGTTCAGCTACATAATACATATTAGTAAAGTTTCACTCCCCAACCTTTTGAAAAATTGGTATAATCTTTCAGGTCATCTCCGGTATTGACCGGTTTCGCAAATTTATCGGCAAGTTTCGCTATTGAAGTTACAATGGGAACACTAATCAATTCAACCACGGTAAACGTAAAATCGTAGGTTATAATGTATGGTCTTTGCTGGACAACATTATATGTAAGACCATTGAAATATCCTCGTAATGCCTGCCCTTCATACAGCATAGTTATTATTGGTATTGATTTAAAAGGTTTCCGTGGACTATATCGTCCCTGAAAGCAATAATCTTTGAACAGATTAAACGCCTGCAAAGGAACATTACTCAATCCGAAATATCCTGTTTCCGCTTTGACTTGTATGGTTTCAAGGTCAGGACCCCAGAATTGGACAACGAATCCGCCTTTCGTTATCTGTTTGCTTAATAAAATATTTTTACTGACTGTAATGCTCTGGGGATTGATAAACAGAGAAATCACAGGATTCTTTATCATTGTAACAACAAAATCTATTGATTCAAAAATATCATAGACTTTTTGTGCGGTAGTATCAAGTGAACTGGGATTCAAGAAATTATATAGCGCCGTTGTCTTATCAGAAATTCCTTTCACTCTCCAATCAATGGAAGGAACAAGGTCAGTGAATGACATCTTGGTTTTTACGCCTGCAAGTAAATCAGCCATAAAATCCCCTAGTGAATAACCTGAAATTCGTCGTATTGTCTTTTAACTTCTGCCAAAGTTTCTTCTTTATGTCTATCCATAGCCTTGCTTAAACTGGCATGTATATCAGCACCATCAATATGAATATGAGTATCTCCAACATTGACAACAGTTGACGTTCCGCCTATTGATTTCAAACCTTTCATATATTTTGAATATTCACCAATACCAGTCGGTATTATTCCAACGTTAGTATCCATTCCCTTTGTCATCATTTCACTTGTTATTTGTTCTCTTCCTCGAACAGTTTCTGCCAATTGTTCTCTGGTTAATTGTTTTCCCCATCTACCTTCCAGTTGATTTCTTATCCATTCTATTGCTGAAGCTGTTCTTTCGGCATATGTTTTTGTTAAATCAAAAGTATCTTTCATGTCTGCTATAGTTATGGGCGGTGCCATAGCTTTCTTGAGTTTTTCAGGGTCCGTGAGGGTTTTTACGGCATCAAGTAATGGAACCTGGACTCCTGTTAATTGTTGTAATATTAATTGAGCCTTAACAGCCTTGTCTCCTTCTGTACCACCTGCCGATAATCCAGTTATCAGTTTATCCATCCCTCTGGCAAGTTCATCGGATTTATTTTTGTCTCCCGCTGCCCGTTCCAAAGCAAGTATATCATCCGTTAGACTTCTTCCGGTAATTCCCAATTTTCTTGCTTCTTCCGGGGCAAATCTACCCATCATCGCTGCAACTGCCCCTTGTTGAGGCAAAGACCACATCGCTGGTGTAGTAAGACGTGTAATATTTTCCATTGTAATAGTGCCTCTTCTGATTTCTTCTGAAAACGAATCCATCATTATCATCGCACTTTCTACTGAACCACCGTAACGACGGGTTGTTTCTATAGCAGACGTCATTTCCGTGATGTATCGTTGCATATCAAGGGCGCTTTTTTGTCCATGTCCTGCTATTTCAAGAAATATATCTCCCAAGGCTTTACCCTTTAAATCAAATGCTGTAGCGAGTGTACCCAAAGATTTAACTGTGATGTCCATTCCTATTCCAAATCCTCTGAACATTCCTCCGGCTAACTCCGCTGCTTCTTTAACTGTGCCTGCGCCGCCAACTCCCAGCGCAGCCAATGGAGCAACAGCTTTTGCCATTTCCTCTCTTAACATACCCCATCTATTTGCAATAGTGGTAAATTCAGCATTAAATCTATTCATTGCCTCGGTATTTTGAGAATAACTTATTCCCGTTCTACCAAGAGTATATATAACCTCTCTCTTTGCCTTTATGGAAGCATCATATGCCTGTGCTACAGCTATTGCAGCTGTAATAACCAGTGTTGCCGGACCTAAAAACTTGGTCATGGTTTCGCTAAATTTGCTCATAGCCGAAGAAGCCTCTTCTATATCTGTTTTTAATTCCTTTAATTTTTCCTGTTCACGACTTCTTACAGCAATTAAATCCTTTACTATTGAACTTTCTTGGTCGCCCATACTAATTGATTTTGTCCGATGAACTATGTTTTCTTGAAGGATTTTTGCTTCATTTTTCATTGCATCTATATTCAGCTGGCTGTTTTTGATTGACATTCCTATATGATGGACTAATTCAGGCATCACCTTGCCACCCAGCATTCCGAAAGCGGATATTAACCCTTCAACGCTGGTTGTTGCCCCTTTTATATTCTGACCCAGTTCATTTATCATTCTTGCCGTCGTATATACTACTACATTGGTTTTTTCAAGTATCTGCATGAATTCGGAAAAAGAATAATGTGCTTTATGCATTGTTTCCAGCATAAGACCTAATGAACTATATCCTGCCTGTTGAGCCATAGCCATCTCGTTCAGCGTCTGTACATAGTCACGCATCGATTCCATTTTTTCTTTTATATCTGACCCGCTAATCTCCGGTGGCATTATTTATTCTCCTCAACTTCAAATCCCTTGTATTTTCCGCCTGATGCTACAATTTTATCGAACTCCGTTGACATTATCTTATGAATTTCTATCTGTTCTCCATGTGTCCCATGTACAGTATAAGAAACATCTGGATTTTCTTTATTCGGTTCCTGACCCACATATCCTTCCCTTGTAGGAGTCTTCGGTTTATCTTTTTCTGGACTTCCCACAAATATCTTAATGGCAATATCTATAATAGTCTTGATTTTTTCATTCGTTTCTTTTTCATCTTCAAGAACATTATTTATGCACACTCGCCATTGTGTCTTTGACATCGACTGTATCAACGGGTCATTCGGTGTTTTTCCCAAAGCCCGCAATACCTTCCACCTTAACCGGAGGTATGCGGCTGCTGAAAATTTCCTTTATCAAGTTCCTCTAAAGCCTTATTCGCTTTTTGTTCTAACTGTTCATACTTGAAATAGAAATAATCAATGACGTTCCTCTGCCATTTGCGGATTGTCTCACGTGCTTTTTCAACCGGCTTCATCTCATCTCTCTTGTCCTGCGGAATAAGTTCCAGCCAGGTATGACCGTCAACGGAATCAATAGCACGGGCAAGTTTTTCAACTTTTAATAGATTAAGACGTGTGTAATCATCGAAGGCAGGGGTTGACTGTAAAGCACCTAAGAATTCGTCACCGTCAAGGGTATGCCACTTAATCTTTTTCCCGAAGACAACGATTTCTTCCGATAACTTGTTAAAAAAAACTAGTTCCTCAATTGGATTAGCCATGATGTTTATCTCCTTTGAATTTGTTTTTGAATTCCTTTACTATGTTACTACTTCAACGCTTCCGCTTGCAATCTGTCTGCCCTGCGTATATTTCACATACTGTGCGTTAATATCCGCAGTCTCCGCTACAAGCAAATCTCCACTGGCAACTATTGGTCTGGTATATCTAACCACCCAGCAGTTGATATACTTGGATATCATTATTTCCGAACCAGGCGTTGTTCCGGCAGGAAATATCTCGTCGCATTCAATTTCAAAACCGACAGGAATATCGGCAAGAGAAAATACTGTTGCCATGTTTCCGTCTGCGCCGCCCGTTGCTTGTTTCTGACCAAGCCAGTATTTCAATGCTGCTTGTGTTTCTGCAAGAGTTAGTCCGGGTGCCGCTGTAATGGACGCAAGGTCATTACTTTTCAATGCATTAGCGATAATATTGATGAGATTGCCACCATATATCGCTATTTTTGTGCAAGCAAGAGTTACAGCCGCTGGCTGTGCCGGAACTATGTCTATCGGACCAACTGTCCCCACCTCATACTGCGGATTCGCCGGTCTTGCCTGTGTCTCGGTTATATTGCGAATATACCCGATAATCCAGCTACCAATCTTGATTTTAATGTTGGTAGATATGACCGCATTATTAACTGGTTTTGCTCCCGTGATATCTGGCATTTTTCTTCACCATCCTTTTTTTTAATTTTTACTAGGCTGCTAGCCCTATATCCACACTGAACTTTATATTTATATCCCTGACCTTGGTTACTGGAAGATACGTGAATGCTATTTCCCATTTACGCAGGCTGCCCGATTGCCTGTTTGCAGATACAGAACCTTTTCCTGCTATTGTTCCATCGCCAACTCTCTGGTCCAGACAATCTTCGGTATATGCCTTCAATTCAGAACTTACCGAGTTTGTTCCTCTGGCGCCTTTGAATTTCTTTTCAATCTGATTCCTCAAAGTCATGATGAGGATATCCCTTGCTTCGACGGTATTGATATCAACTTCAATTTCGTCGCTTGTATTCGTGGTGATATCGTCAACGACCTTGATTATGCTGGAAAGTTCTTCGGAAACGCAGACTCCGCCGTCAACGAGATTGTCAACGTCAATGTCTCCCCATCTCGTATTGAATCCGATGAATCCGCCTACGATGGGTCTGTTCATCATCGGGTCCGAGATGAACTGCGTGCATCTGAACGCTGCCAGGCTGACCGCCTGGAAACAACCGTCAAGAACAACGTTCTCGCCGCTAATGACACGGATTGGGTCATAGTTTCCACAGAGAACTTCTCTGCTGTCAAGCAAAGCTGTCGCTTCATTTATGAAATCATCCGCTCCAATCTCCGAACCTGAACCGCCATAATTCTTTTTGCCGGTATAAAGCATGCGTTCCTTGCCGAATTCCTCGCTTGCCATTTTATGACAATGTGCAAGTGCTAACGCTTTTACAGCGTCAAATTCGTCTATCGCCAACGAACCAAGCAATGGAACGATGTAGTAAGGATTTACTGAATTTACCGGATTTTCCAGTTTAGTAAAAGCAGCTGTATATCCAGCCTCATCATTGGTCACAACAGGACAAATAATCACCTGTCTTACTCCGATATTAAAAGCAATCTGTGCCGCTTCCGACAAATAAGATGCAACATCTAAAACTCCGCTAGTAACATTAATCGCACCTTCTTTCGTCGCCACTTCATCAAAATTATCCGTGAGATACGGAACGTAATCAGTTTCTTCGTCCTTTTCGTAAGTGTAGGTCACGTAATAAGTCGCTCCCGTTGTCGGTTCCTTGGCTCCAACGCCGCTTGGCGACCAGTCTATCTTGCCATCAGTTAAAAGATAATCTATCGTGGCTACATAGTTCTGTGTCCCTTTGTAATCACCCACTTTGACAATTGCAGCAGCAATATGTGCCAGCGTATCCTGTCCGCCGGGAGAACCTTTCACAACTGCTTCCTGGATAGTAAAACTGTCGCTTCCAGGACCTATAATCGCCATTACTCTGGTACCGACTGCAACTGGGCTTGCTGCAGGCGTTCTTACAAACTGACTCGTAACACGTGGTCTGGGCATTTTTCCTTACCTCCTTATTCTTTTTTACTACGATTGAATCATTTCTTCAGGCAGAACCGCTTCCGCCTGAACTGTTATACCTTCAACGGTATCAAGATAATAAACAAGCTGCCTGAATTCCGTTGCACAACTTACCGTCATCTTGCCGATATATAATTTATCAGCACCAAAATCCTGCTGGGATGTTCCACTATACGATACGTCAAGAATAATTACCCCTTTGACCATTATCTCTCGTTTTTTAGAAAACCAGAGCATTGCCCATAACTTGTCAAGAACAATCTCTCTTTCCACCGGAGATAACGTTATAACAAATAATTCCGTCCTGAAATCAAAGAATCCGCCATATTGTTCTGCAGTCGGCGTCTTGCTGATAAAACTAAAATTGCTTGCCGGAAATATTCCATATGGTCCTATGTTGGTTCCGGTAAGTTCAATGTATCTTACCGGCGGATTACTCGAAGGAACTTCTTTGACCTTAACAACCCATTCATATGGGTCAGTCGCAGGGTCGCCATTATATTTCACGGTTATTTCAGTATCAACAGGGACAATGTTACTAATGACGAATTTTCTATATATAGCCGAACTGACATTTTTATCTTCTGTACCCGAGACCCCAAAGTATGGAATTGCTGCGGCATCTCCTATTCCCATGCGACGGTTTTGCCCGGGAACTGCATTCACTATAATGCTGGGATATTCTCGTATCTTATAATTCCAGCTGTCAAGGACCTGCGGTATATTTATTCTGTTTTGAATATTGTTGTCGGTATAATATAATTCTTTATCCTTGTTAAATCCGTCACGGATTTCATTACAAAGAATATTTGTAACCGCATAAGTCAAAAGAAATCTAGAAGGCATTAGTAATACCCAGCTTCTTGATTGAATTTTTTGTTGTCCGTGTTCCCTGGAGCAACAGCAAACTGACCGTATAGTTGCTTTACCATTTCTTTGGTTACGCCATTTCTGAAATCTATCATATTCCCATTATCGAATGGCGACCCGACATTGTATATCGGCGCCGTAAAGTCAAGAAGGTCAATATCAAAACTCTGTAAAATTACTGCGCCTTGCGGAGCAACCGGAGATACTGCCTTAATCTGATATCTCTGCGTGAATGCCTGGATATACTCATAAGTAATATAATAAGTCGCTCCAATCGTAGGCTTGCTTCCGCTTGCCAGCCATATGATTTTATCCCCTGCAATAGTCGTTAGAAATGATTCTAATGGATAAGTAATTGTGTTGTGTATTCCGGTCTGGCTTATCGTAATAACGAAGAATCCAGCATCTGCGCCGGCACCAGCCACCAATACAATGTCTTTTAACCCAGTCCACGCCAAATCATTCTGGACTTTTACGTTCATTCCAGCAATTAATCCGGCGTTTAACGCAAATGGCTGGACTCCCGTCCCAAGAAAGATTGGTGGCTTTTTACCCAATAATCGGAGAGTCCTTGTATCTGCTATTGGTACCGCTGCTGATTCTTGAAGGACAAGTTCTCCGCCATTCAAGATGAAATCTGTGCCTTCAAAATAATCCGACTGTTCCGCATTTTTGATGTTGGATATTTTATACACAGTCATGTCGTTGATATACCGCAGTATATCCGAATCAGAACTGTAATTGCCTCTTATAACCGGCTCATCAACAACTCTTAATTGACCGCTTACCGCTATAGCCATACGCCTTATAAGAAAATCCCTTTCTTTGAGCATTGGAAAATTCAATGTCCAGGGAGTCGCTATTTCCTGCAACTTTAGACCCAACTCGCTGATGATTTTCGTTCTAGGCACTTGCGGAAACTGAACAAGTGCTTTTCCCATATAATCATATCCGCCGACATATTTTGTTCCATGACAAACCGGACATGAACTAACTGCCGACTGCCTGTTCGGGTCAACACAGGAACACATCTCGCCGGACTGTTTCTGCCGGTAAAAAGCAACTTGCTCGCCAAACACTTTCAGACCAAGGAACAATTTGTTCTTTACCTGGTCATATATAAGGTCATCTTCAACTGCTTCATCGGGTTCGTGCTTATACCGTTCAATCGGATTAGGGAATTTACTGGTTTCCATATCAGTAGTTCCAGCTGGTAATGAAAAGGGTGTCTCTATAAATGGTTTATTTATGCGAGGCATTATATTAACCTTCCTAGTATCCTTGATTCCCAACCTTCACCTTTCATCTCTTTTCCCCAGATAACAATACAGTCAAAACCATACTGCTTGAATCTGTTTATTCTGTCCTGCGGATTTTGTCCTTTATGCCAAAAGTCTCCATTAACCTCAACGACCTGTTTCTTGCCATTGATGTTAATGAAATCTGGATTCATATTGCTTATCCAAAGGTCACCATTGCCAACATACCTATATGGAAGATTATGCTTCTTAATCAATTCAATGAACTTCCTTTCAATATCCGTTGGCTTATTGACCTGCAATATTTTTTTCATAATTTCCGGTGGTCTGGAAACGCCACGCTTACTGTCAGCAATCAGTCTGTTGGCTTTGAGATTGTTCTCACGCCATACCGGATTTTTGCTACGTTTAATACTTGCCTGTTTTATATTCATCTTTCCTTGTTCAGAACGTGGTTTTGAAAGATGTAAAGCACTCTGATTAACTCTTTCATCAGTTTCTTTTGTTAATCCTTTATTCCAAGGCACATGCCCACATTCAGGTCTTTTTGTTCCCAACCATTTTTGTCCTGCTATTTTATTTCCTATACATATTTTTTTATACCAATCTTTTTTGTTTTCTGGGTCCGAATAATATTCTTTACGAACTTTTTTCATTACTTCTCTTTGCCTTGCAATTGATTTAGGGTTATTTTTTGCTTCAATATATTTTATCCTTGATTCCTCATCAACCAATTGCGCATCGGGAAATCGACGCAAGTATTCTTCCGACGATATTTTGTGAATAAATTGTAGATGACATCCAATATGTTTCAACTTTTTTCTACAAATTCTACATTCCATAAAATTACCTAATTCTCATCATTCTGGGACTGTAAGTTCGAATTTTAAACGGTAAATCGCTGGTCAATATTCCGCCAGGCGACACTGTAATCATCACAGAAGCCAGTTTTGCCTTATGCAATCTTTCATTATAAGCAGTGCGTTCAGCAGTAGACACTGAAACATATTTTTGGGAACGGTCAATTTGAACTGATACGCCGCCAAAACCAAATTGAAATTCTTTCGCTACTTCTAATCCTGCCCTGCTTGAAAGTGCTTCAATCTTTGCTCTTATAAGCACAAGACTTCTCCAGCCAGGTGGCAAGTTTTCCAGATTATAATTTGAACTTGGCGGTTCCGTATTAACATCATCAAGACCAACATTGATATATTCGAGCAGTTGTTCATCAGTCCATCGTTTCATACGTGGGTCAACTGGAATATCCATCAAATAAGATTCCCTTAATCTCGCAATTAAATCCTCAAATGCCAGCGAATAATTTGAAACAATATTTGATATAGCACTTTCTGCCGGAGTCGCTCCGCTTTTCCACGTGGTCACATAATAACTCACATAGTTGACAGTTCCCATCAGTGTTTCATCAAGATATGTGGTTATAGCATCATCAACTTCTGCCAATTTTACGTCATTGCGATAGATGAAATACTTATCAAACAGGTCGCTTCCAACCGGAGCAGTCCAAGTCAACTTTATCTGTAAAGTGTTCTGATTAGTTGCTTTGTTCTGATAAGAGCCAACGACATTAGTCGGTGGAAGCAAACTCATACAGGTCCATCTCCTTTATCTTTTCCTTTATCTTTTTCCTCTTCTTTTAAACTTTCTTTTAATTTGAACTTAAACAGATTCTCACGAGTCGAGTATCCTACCGTAAGACATGTAAGAAGTATTTCCTGCAACTTTGCATAAACTACCGGTCTCAATTCTATTCCAATTATATCCGCAAACATGTTGATGTATGTGCCGGTATATTGCAGAAATGCTTCACGAATACCAGGTTCCTTGGAAAGAAAATCACGAACCCGGATAAAGTCAATAGGAAATTCTTGGAAAATTTTAATAATTTCCTGCTCACTTATAGGTTCAGGATTGACGAAACTTAATGGTTTAAGTTGTTTTTCGCTCATTTATTCCCCGATAACAATTTAATAATCGTATCCAGCCTATCCAATGTCCTCTGCTGTAATTCAATTGCCTTTGGCGCATAACATAGAGGAGTTCCTTTTTCATCGGTTTTACTTAAAGTCTCATGAATAGAACTTACGGTTGCTTCCAAATCGTGAAAGTTTATTGGATTATTCCCAATTGATTTCCCATTCTTTTTTGTCAGAGCAATTATCAACGACTTGATTATCTCTGTGCCTGCATTCGCAATTATCATAATCAATGCAATTATAATATAAGCAGACGCAGGTAGCGTGCTAGGTAAATTTTCCATGCAATACCCCTTTCAACTCTTTCATGCAATTGCTACGAATCTATTAAAAAGAGACTTTACTGGATTATATTTCCGCCAGTTGCTTTCGCTACGCTAAATGGCTTAAATTCCCAGCCGTCTATGCTCGTGATATCCTGATTGTCATCATCAACTGAACCTTCAATCAATTCGCCTTCGTCATTCGCCCAGCCACGCAATTTCATATACTGTATCTTTGCCGCTTTCTTTACTTCCGGCAGTGTTTCCGGACTTGTCAGTACATCTTCCAGACGTGAAAGCAATGTGCAGTCGCTGATTTCAAGTATTAAATCACGAACCTTTGCCTCTCTTATTTTCGTTTGAAGTTCCGATTGAATCTGAGCTTTTGGCTTATCTGTTCCCGTTGTCTTTGCTTCTGCTTCCAAAACAGTTGGTTGTTCAGGATTTACCGGAACAGGATTCACCGGTGTTTCGTTTACTTCTTCCAGGATA